>OGOQ01002796.1_pt1 | contig 10280 bp, 8 predicted proteins | sample 1552691 | NCBI WGS metagenome assembly OGOQ01 (sample SAMEA2580209, study PRJEB22360) | human gut metagenome | biome: human gut; feature: human-associated habitat; material: faeces | place: Denmark | collected 2008/2010
TCATACAGGGCTGGATACGGGTCACGCTCACCGTGTCCGGCAGCAGCCCCGCCAGACGCTTGCAGGCATCCTCTCCGGCTTTGTCAGCATCCAGACAGAGGAACACCCGCTCCACGTTCGGGCGTTCAGAAAGAAATTGCCGCAGCGCCTTGCCCGACACCCCGCCCAGCGACAGATAATTGTGCTGCTGCCAGTTTTTCGGGAACAGTTCGATGAAGGACAGCAGGTCGATGGGCGCTTCAAAGACCAGCAACTGCTTGTCGGTGCCGCGATGGGCAAAGCCAAATGCCTTTTCTGCACCGGCTGCATCCTGCCGAAACTTTTCCCGAATCCCACGGCTGCTTGCGTAGCGGGGATGCCCGTCTGCATCCCGCCCCACAAAGACCACGTTGTGGTGGGAGGAATCCTCGTAAATATCTCCGGCAGCGATGAAGAAGTTCACCAGCGAGGGGCTGAGTTTCCGCTCCTGTGTAAGATAGTTCAGGATGTTGGCGTTGGTGACGTTCCGCAGCGGCAAGCGAAACGCCGGAGAGGGGGCGGGGTCAGCCTCCGGCTGGGCTTCGCCCGTCTCTCCGGTCAGCATCTGCACCGCTTCTGGGAAGGACTTGCCGTAAAATTCCATCACGAAATCCACCGGAAAACCGCCCTTGCTCTGGCTGTGCCGAAACCATTTGTTTCCGCAAACGGTCAGGCTGTCGTGGGCTTTCCAGCGGTATTCTTTTCCACTGCGCGCCAGCGTTTCGCCCTGTGCTCGAAGAAACTTTTCCAGATCCACCGCATTGGCTTTGTCGATCTGGGCTTGGGTGTAGGTCATGTTGCTCCCTCCTTAAAGCTCCTGTGTGTGATTTTTCGTTTCCGTTTTCTTTGTGCTCTGCGCCGCCTTGGCTTCTTCCAGCTTTTTCAGCACCGATTCTTTTTCCGAGGTCTTGCCGCCCGGTACAGAAAGCTGCTGCTTATTCAGCACCATGTCGATATACTTGCGGATGTTTTTCAGTGCGGAGATGTCCGGCTGCAAGGTTTCCAGTTGGGTGCGCAGCTCTGCGCTGCTGGATTGCAGCGCAGAAAATTCGGCATCCAATGCCGAAAAATCTACCGCTGTGCTGCCGTTCAGCTTCATCAGGGTGCGGACAGCTTTATTGAAGGTGTCCAGTTCCTCTTTGTGCTGGGCGGCATAAGCGTCCTTGGTCAGCTTGAAGTTCTTCTTGATAAAGGTATCGTGGATGGGCTTCAGCTTGGCATGGACGGCGGCAACATCTTTTATCTGGGCGATTGCCCGCATACGGTTTTCGTTCTGCTTCAACTGCTTGCGGAGAGGAGCAGCGATCTGGTTTAAGCTGTCAATGGCATGGTTCAAGTCCTCAGCGGTGTTCAGGGAATGGGCTTTCAAATAGTCCACCGCCTGTTTGATTTCCTCAAAGTCCCGAACAGTGCATTTCAGTTTTGCCTTGCCAGACCAATCGCTCCGCTGCTCGTTTCGAAGGTTGAAGTAATCCACCAGCAAGTCGGACAGCGTGGGTTCTTTCGCCTTTTCCAGAGCGTCCAGAAGAAGCTGCTTCTTTTCGTTCAGGTCTGCGATCCAGCGTTGCAGCCCACGGATTGCGCTGCGGATGGACTGCATCAGGCTGTTGGCTGCACGAATGTCCCGGTTCAGGTTTCCGAGAAAGGTTTCCACTCCACGCTTTTCCATCTGGTGCGCAGCAGGGCCGAGATGCACGGTCGGTATCTGCTGGATGCCCTGCCGCTCAAAGGAGCGCAGGTCAACACGTTCTGGTCTGCCAGCGGCTTCCAGATAGCGGTTGGTAACAACTTCCCAGCTGTGCCGCCAGACCTCGGCATACTTCTGGTCGTTCCAGTCCACGGTGTTTTCCTTATGGCACTTCCAGTTGCCGGAAGCGAGCCGGATGCGCTCACCGTTCTCGTCAAGGTCGTACACCTTTCTGGCTTTCGGGAGCCACTTGCCGTGTTCATCCATTGCCCGGAGCGTCAGCAGAATGTGGGCGTGTGGGTTGCCATCTCCCTTGTCGTGGATGGCAAAGTCGGCAATCATCCCTTTGGAAACAAACTGCTCCTGACAAAACTCTTTTATCATGGACAAATACTGCTCCTTCGGCACCTCCACCGGGAACGCCAGCACGATGCGCCGGGCAAGCTGGGAGTTCCACTGGTTCTCCACGGCTTCCACGGCGTTCCAAAGGGTTGCCCGGTCTGCATATCCGGGCGGCGCATGAGATGGCAGCATGATCTCGGCATGGACAAGCTCTTTCTTCTTGTTGTAGAATTTCGTTTTCTGGTCGTACTCGCTGAACAGCCGTTCGCCGCTCTGGTAAGCGGCCCCGGCAACAGCGGACTGCCCTTGGCTGCGCTTAACGATGGTAATTTTGAAATGCGGACACGGAATAGGCATCACCCCCAAACAAAAAGACCGCCCAGCAAGATTGCTCTTGTGAACGGTCTGGAATCGTATTCGGTTGTGCTCGCCGCCTTGGACCGGAGTGCCGTGCGCTTCGGTCTTGGGCGGGAGCCGCAAAAGGATAGCTGCAAAGCAGCGCAAGGAAAATGCAGTTTTCCTTGGGATGGAATCGGGCTGGCGCACAAACGCCAGCTTCGATTTCATCGAGCCGTCTGCAAGACCGCAATTTCACCGGAACGGTGTATAATTGCGCCCTTTATTCTAAAGGGTTTTGGACGTTGCTGCGTTCGTGAACATCATGCACCATCTTTGCAAGCGCCAGCACGACTTCCGGTTGACGGAACGAGATTTTCAGCAGTTCCATCACCTGATCGTCGGTCAGTTCTCCCGGACAGACCAGAAAGCTTTCCAGCATTCCGGCACGGGTACAAAGACGATGCACACGCTCTCTCCGGTTCAGCTCTGACATCTGGCGTTCAAGGATCTTCTCCCGGTGCTGACAAGAGCGCAGCTTTTGCTCTGCTTTGGCTTTTTCGTTGTGGAGGTAGGCAAGGTCGGTTTTCGGTTGGGTCAATGGCATCACGCTCCTTATTATTATGAATTAAAAGAACGGTAAAGCGACCTCTGCTTTACCGTTCCTGCTGAAGTGTATTTAGTTCTTTTTGGAACTGGGGAGTTCCTTGATGGAAACATCGTACAGTGCTATTGCTAATCGAACATCTCTTCCAGTGTCCTCACGATATTTCACACAATCCCAAATATTAGAGTTCCATTGCTTATAGCTTTTGCAATTTTCCTTAATCCAATTCTGTACTTGCTGCTGAATACCCGCAAAATTCTTATTATCCTTATTAAAAACAACAAGAGAAAGTTTAGTATCCTTCCACGTTGCGTAGCAAAACAGTTGATCAATAGCATCGCTGAAAAGTTTTATTCCATGCCAAACTTTACACTCGGCGATAAATGCGGCTTTATCATCACGCTGGATTTGAATGTCGGTCTTGCCCACACGTCTAAAAGTTTCACCTGTTACAGCATTTTCATAATGCGAGGTTAGCATTCCCTTGATATAATCGCGTAGTTCTTCTTCATTAAAACGGTTGAATGTTCTGGCACTTTCTTCCAAGGCCGTTCCACATATATGAATAATCCTGACAATGTTCTCAAAGTCAGCATCATCAATATAGTATTGCTTTTCGGGTGCGTGCTGCTTAGGTTCGTTCAGGTTTGCCCGATGTGGTTTCTTTAAGGGAATAGGAGTCAAATTAGGTGCAGACGAGTTTAGATTGAGTGGAATTTTCAATGCCTTGCTAATTGAAAAGAAGTCTGATGCTTTATTTTTCCGTTCATTTAACAGTTGCCGAACTGTTGATTCCAACTGCTCATTATAGCTGCGAACTTCGTTGTTTACATAGCCACTCGTTTCTTCAAAATTTTTGAATCGGTTTTTGAAAGCGGTGTCAATCTTTTCTTCTAGCTGCTCACCAAAAGATTTTATTTCTTGGTTTGTATAAGACAAGCGAATTGTGATATAGCCATAGCTACTCTCTGTCGAGCGTTGAAAGTCTACGATTTCATAACTTGTGAATGTATAAGTGGACGGTTGGCATTTAAGAAGAACCGAATCACCAGCAAAGGGAATTTTGAAGTCAATGTTATAGCCATCCAAGTTGTAATATTCAGGCTCTCCATAGGCACTTCCCATCCTGCTCCATGGATTGTACTGTTGAATGGTTGTTTCATGCAAACTTCTTGTAGTTGCATTAACGAAAAAGGTAATAGGTTCAACCTGATACTTTTTCGTAAGATATTCAACCCATTCATCAAAATCGCTGTTCATTATCTGTTCGTCAGTGTATGAAGCGATTTTATCTTTTAATGAACTGATGTTGCTTCTTAAGTAATCCGATACGCTTCCATTTCCGATTGCAAATAGTTTCAATGTTTGCTCCTTTGGTCAGAGGTTGGTTGTACGAATAGGGGGAGTTCATTATACCACACCTCTTGGAAATGTTCAATTAAACGTGTTTTTTTGATAAAAAAGCGGAAGTCCTCTGCTTTATGTTGCAATATCGTTGGGGATGCGATATACTAATATTGTATGTCATTTTATCTTGGAGGATGGTTGAGAGATGCGTAGTCAGGTGCAACAGAATAGGTCAATCGAGCTTTTCTGCGGAACAGGTGGCTTGGCACTTGGCTTGCAGAAAGCAGGATTCCACCACACTGCTTTGTATGAGTGGGATAAAGATTCCTGTGATAATATTAGGGCGAACATTCAGGCTGGATACAAAGGCATTGAATCGTGGAATGTCCATCAAGCGGATGTTCGTGCGGTTTGCTATGATGGGTTATCTGGAAAAATCAATATGGTATCTGGTGGCCCACCCTGCCAGCCGTTCTCTATGGGAGGAAAGGCTCAAGCCTATAATGACAAGCGTGATATGTTTCCTGAAGCTGTTCGGGCTGTCAGAGAAATCATGCCCGAAGTCTTTATCTTTGAAAATGTCAAGGGACTGTTAAGAAAATCATTCAGCCTATACTTCAGTTATATTATTTTGCAGTTGACATATCCGAGCATCCAAAAGCCAGCTGGAATGACTTGGGAAGAGCATCGTGAACTATTGGAAAAGCATCACACATCTAGCAGTCACGATGATTGCGAGTATAATGTTGTATTTAGGCTGTTGAATGCTGCCGATTATGGCGTTCCCCAGCTCAGGCACAGGGTGGTTATTGTTGGCTTTAGAAAAGATATAGATGCAAAATGGTCTTTTCCGAAAGCTACACACTCTAAAGAAGCGTTGCTTTATTCCAAATGGATTACCGGTGATTACTGGGAGCAGCACAAGTTGTTGAAACCATCTGAATCGCCATTGTCAAAAAACATGGAGCGGTCTATTCGCACAGCTATTGAATGTACCGATAAAAAGCTGTTTCCTTGGCAAACCGTCAGAGATGCGCTACATGATTTACCCGACCCTCGAAGCAACGATGCGCAAAAATTTGATAATCACATCTTCCGTGCAGGAGCTAAAAGCTATCCCGGTCACTCTGGCTCGGTGCTAGATGAGCCTTCAAAAACCATCAAGGCTGGCGCACACGGTGTTCCCGGTGGAGAAAATATGCTGGTTTTGGATTCTGGTGAAGTGCGGTATTATACGGTTCGTGAAAGTGCAAGAATCCAGACTTTCCCCGATGATTATAAGTTTGTTGCATCGTGGACGGAGAGTATGCGCCAAATTGGTAATGCAGTTCCAGTAAAGCTGGCCAACGCGGTTGGCGTATCTGTTTTAACCCAACTAGAGGAGGTTCATCATGCCAAGAAGTGATATTCCTGTTATTACTCCCTACAATCCTCTTGATAAGCGAAATTTGGCAGAGAGTGTAGCATCAGCTATGCTGCACACTCCTGTCCAGAAATTGCCGCCAGAGCCTTTTATTGGTGCAGGTGTGTATGCAATCTACTATAAGGGTGATTTTGAACCTTATCGCAAATTAGTTGAATTAAATCAAGATGGTTGGAATGTCCCGATTTATGTAGGTAAAGCTGTTCCAGCGGGTGCAAGAAAAGGTGGTTTTGGGGTAAATGTAGACCACGGTCAAGCTCTTGCAAATCGTCTTTCAGAACATTTCACTTCTGTTTCAAAAGCATCCAATCTTGATGAAAATGACTTTGTATGCCGCTTTCTGGTAGTTGATGACATTTGGATTCCGCTTGCAGAATCCATGATGATCGAGCGATTTAAGCCGCTATGGAACAGATGTATAGATGGCTTTGGAAACCACGACCCCGGCAGTGGACGTTATCAGCAGCAACGTTCACCGTGGGATTGTATTCATCCCGGTCGTGAATGGGCCGAAAAACTCAAGCCGAATGCGATTTCAAGAGAAGATTGGTTATTGCGTGTTGAGAATTATCTAAGTACATATCAGGCTCCGTAAAAAGAGATAGCCGCCTGTGTTTTGGCACATGGCGGCTATCTCTTTTTATACTTTCAGGGATTCAAGGGATGTAAAGAAACGAAGATATTGCTTTGGCGAAAGGCGTTCAATCGCTACCCGTGCATTTATAGCAGCATAAGGATTGGAAATCTGGCAGCGGTCTACTAACAGCTTTAGAGCCATACAAGTTTCAAGTTGATCCGATGTTCCGTATTCTTTTAGAATATGAAGTTCGGTGAGCGACAAAGGAAGGAGCAGTTTTGCATTCAAAATTTTCGCTGTTTTATTTCTCACTTCCGATAATTGAATTTCATAATAAAGCCCGCTATTGTCAGTAGCATACATTGAAAAGTGTTTTTCTGCATCTGACTTGCGAATGTAATTGTATTCTTCATCTGGATAGTCATCAAGCCGCATAAACCGTACAATATATAATGGGATTGCTTCTGACGATTTCATAAAGAACCTCCTAGCTGATTATTTGTAAACAATCTCGTTATAAACAATTTCTTCGGCCCGGTTGCGAATATTGTTCATCCGGCGCACCCATTCCAGTTGATCGGCGGCTTTCAGGGCTTCGGTCACGCCCTCGGCTTCCTGCATTTGCCGGATGGTCAGCGCAAGCTGTTCCTCGGTCTGCTTGTCCAGCTTGGCAAGGTAGCCGCCCAGTTCGCCGGACAGGAGCAGTTGGTTGTACCGGATGGGATGTTGCTCCTTCAGATACATCTTATGTAAGCGGCCCCACCGCCCGGTGGGGTGCTCTGCCGGGGCTGCTACGGTCAGGTTCGGCAGATAGTGGTCGTTGACAAGGGTGTAATCCAGACCATTGGCACTATCATGGATGTGTTTTTTCAAATCAATCATAACCATTCTCCTTTTGTTTCGGCGGGTAGCTTCTCTGGTAGGATGGTGCCAGCTTTTTTCATTTCTTTAAGGCGTTTTCGATACTTTGCCATATACTTTCGGCTGGCTATCCGATGCTTCTCTAGCTTTTCTTCACGGATTTTTTGAGTCGCAAGTTCTTCTTCGGATAAAATCATAGGCTCCTCTGGCACATCAAACTTTCCGATATAGTTCAGATAAACTTCAACTTGAACTGCTCGCGTTCCATTCAACTCAAATGGACGATGGACAATGATTTTTGAAACAAATTCGTTTACCATTGCTGGGGTCAGTTCTGAAAAGTCGGTATATTTCTTTGCCAATTCAATAAAGTGGTTCGTGTTGTCCGCTTGCTTTTCAGCACTATCTAACTGTTGCTGACAGTCTTTTTGTTCTTCTTCCAGTTCATTTTTTTCTTTTTCATATCCTTCCAGAAGATTTTCCAGCATTTTGTCTGAAAGCCGCCCTGCAATATTATCCTCGTAAATTTTACGAATTAAGGCATCAATGTCTTTTGTACGATGCTCGGCCTTGGTAATCCGGCTGCGCAGTTCTTGTAAATGGCTTTGATTTTGCGATTCTGAAATCTGATTGTACAGTTCCAGAAATTCTTCCGGATTGCTTTGGACGTAAGAACACGTTTTGCGGATACATTCGAGAACGATGCTTCTTAAAGCTGAAGTTCTGATATGATGACCGGAACAAGCAGCTTTATACGTTTGACGAGTGAGAATGTGTTTTGAACAGGCATAGCAATCTTCAGGTTTAGAATAACTTTCCCTGCGTTCACCTTTTGATGTGTAGTAAACACGCACCCGGCCATTCTTTCGACGATGGTTGTACATTAAAGAACCGCACTCACCACAGAAAACCTTGCCCGTAAGGGGATTGGCTTCACCTAGTGAATCTGTACGGCGGGTATGCTTGCGCAGGTTTTGGACGATGCTCCATGTCTCTTTATCAATGATAGGTTCTTGAGTGCCTTCAAAAATCACCCACTCAGATTTATCCGCCTTTTTGATTTTCTTGTCTTTATAGGAATTTTTATAGGTGCGAAAGTTCACGGTGCAGCCAGTATATTCAGGTCTTTCCAGTATTGTGGCAACGGTGTGCCCTCGCCAAGTATAGGGATTACTATAATCGCAATCAGACTGATGATTTCCCAAACCTCTTTTGGCAAGGTAATAAGATGGCCGCTCAACTTTTCTTTCTGCAAGGCAGCGGGCGATTTCATAAGGGCCTTTTCCGTCCACACACATCTGAAAGATTTCGCGGACAACGGAAGCGGCTTCTTCGTCTATAACCCACTTGTCTGGATTCTCCGGGTCTTTTTTGTACCCATAACAAGCGCAGTTGCTTGTATGCGCGCTTCCTGACATTCCTCTTGCCTTTAAGACGGACTTGATTTTTTTACTGGTATCCCGGACGTACCATTCGTTCATAATGTTCAGGAACGGCGCAAATTCGCTGCTCTGCTGATCGTTGCTGTCAATGCCGTTCCCAATGGCGATAAAATGAACTTCCTTTTCTCGAAAGAGAATGTCTGTGAAAAAGCCAACTTGAAGGTGGTCGCGTCCGACACGGCTAAGGTCTTTTACAATGACAGTCGTGATTTCTTCGGCCTTTACCCCTGCAACGAGTTCGTTCCACGCAGGACGGTCAAAGGAAGCACCAGACCAACCATCGTCCGTATAATGCCGCAGATTCACAAAGCCATGTTCTTTGGCGTAGGCTTCCAGCATTTGCTTCTGATGGACGATGCTGTTGCTGTCGCCATCTCCATCATCGTCACGAGAAAGGCGTTCATATAACGCTGTAATGCCAATTTCTTTGACTTTTTTCTTTTTCATGGGTCGTTTCTCACCTCCAATTCTGCATATCAACTACCCACGATGATAACATATCACATCAGTAAAATGCTTCGGCGGGGTCGTTTGCCCCTCCTTTAGCTCGGCGTTGAGAATGCCGCACTCGTTTTCCGCTGCATTGGGCAGGGCGGTGAGTTCCTGTTTTCGGTTCAGGATGTCTGCCAGTACCTTGCGTTCCACCGCTTTCCAGCCTTCTTCCAGAACCTCCTTGCCCTTAGCGGTAAATTCCTCCCCGGCGCAGATGGTGGTGAGCGTAGTTTCTGCATAGCGGTGCGGTTCACCCACAGCGCAGAGCAGCCGTGCAGCAATCAGCCGCAGGACATTCCACTCCCCGGCAGGGAGGGCGGCAAGGTCTGCGTTTGCCATGCTTTTCGTAGGCAGCAGCGCATGGTGGTCGGTGACTTTGCTGCCATTGATGACCTGCTGCACATGGATGGGAAACGGTTCCTCCACGGCAAGCGCCCTGCCCGTGTCTGTCACCAGCCCCGGCAGGGATGCCGCCATATCCTCCGTCAAAAAGCGGCTGTCTGTGCGGGGGTAGGTGATAAGCCGCTTTTCGTAAAGGCTTTGGGCATAATCCAAGGTCTGCTGTGCCGTAAATCCCAGCAGACGGTTGGCATCCCGCTGCAATGCAGTAAGGTCATAGAGCTGCGGCGGGCTTTCGGATTTCTCCTTGCGTTCCATCTTCTGCACTGTGACACGCCCCTCCTTTCGGCATTTGGAAAGCAGCAGTTCGGCATCCGCTTTCTGGGCAAACCGCTTGCTGGATGCGGTGCCGCCGTCCGCAAGGGTCAGGGCAACCGTGTAGAATTTCTCCGGCACAAAGGCGGCGATGGCGGCTTCCCTCACCACGGTCATAGCGAGCACCGGGGTCATAACACGCCCCACCGCCAAAGGCTGGTTGTACAGGCATGAAAAAAGCCGGGACGCATTGATGCCGACCATCCAGTCGGCACGTTCCCGGCAGAGTGCTGCGTTGTACAGCGCATCGTATTCAGTTGACGGCTTCAGGTGGGCGAACCCTTCTCGGATGGCATTTTCCTCCATGCTGGACAGCCACAGGCGGGAAAAAGGCTTTTTGCACCCTGCTTGCTGGTACACCAAGCGGAAAATCAGTTCTCCCTCGCGCCCTGCGTCTGTAGGATAGTTCTCGGAGGTGACTTTTCTGACTTTGT
>OGOQ01002798.1_pt1 | contig 10278 bp, 9 predicted proteins | sample 1552691 | NCBI WGS metagenome assembly OGOQ01 (sample SAMEA2580209, study PRJEB22360) | human gut metagenome | biome: human gut; feature: human-associated habitat; material: faeces | place: Denmark | collected 2008/2010
TCGCTGCATACGGGAGGAGGGCGACCCAGAACGGCACCCGCCAGATTTGGGATGAGGAGGAATTTCTATCCACGCCCTCCGCGAGGAGGGCGACCGGGCACGGATGCCGACACCATCACGTTCGACATTATTTCTATCCACGCCCTCCGCGAGGAGGGCGACATAGCAAGTCCGGCATCTCGGCGGCGAATGTGCAGATTTCTATCCACGCCCTCCGCGAGGAGGGCGACGGCAGCGGTACGGTGACCGCATCCTCTGGCAGTACATTTCTATCCACGCCCTCCGCGAGGAGGGCGACTGGGATGCCGCTGGGCGTCGAGCCGAGCCAACAAATTTCTATCCACGCCCTCCGCGAGGAGGGCGACTGTCAGTTTTCCAGCCAGTTGCAGGGATAGAAAAAATTTCTATCCACGCCCTCCGCGAGGAGGGCGACCCGGCATCATCATGGATGCAGTGGGTTCCGCCATATTTCTATCCACGCCCTCCGCGAGGAGGGCGACCGGCGACAACGAAAGCGGCGGGGTGAGCATCGGCATTTCTATCCACGCCCTCCGCGAGGAGGGCGACCTGGCCCACATCAACCACCGCCACGCCCAGTGCAAGATTTCTATCCACGCCCTCCGCGAGGAGGGCGACAGCAAAAACAGAGACAAAATCTCTATTTTCAAACAAATTATACAACATTCTGCACGAATTTAGAAGAGCCTTGATTTACAACGGGTCAAAGAGCTATCCAAATCATGCAAAATGACACAAAAATCCGGTGCGAAGGTGCCGGAAAAATGCTGAGAACTCGCCCTTCGCACCGGGGCGGGAAACTCAGAACAACAGCAGGCCGTCCTGCTCGAAGGGCGGATGAACGCCGACATGCTCCACCTTGCTCTTATAGCTGTTGCCCAGCTGGTAGAAGCGCAGACTGTCCAGCGCAGGGTCGATGAGAGACGTCAGCTCCGCCTTGAGAACGGCATACTGCGCGGCATCCAGCAGACACTCAAACACGGAGTTCTGCACCCGCTGGCCGTGGTCCACACAGCGCTTGGCGACTTTGCGCAGACGTTTGCGCCCGGCAGGAGTTTCGGTGTTGACGTCGTAGGTGATGAGGACCAGCATACACATCCCTCACTTCCAGAAAAATGGCGGGTAAAGCTCCATATCGCCCCGCAGGGTGCGGGCCAGAAGCAGAGCCTGCACATAAGGCACGAGGCCCCACGGAAGCTTTTCGTTCAGGAACGGGTGGGTGATAGTCTCCTGCTTGCGGGTCTGCCACCCGCCCAGAAAGGCGCGGCGGCCCTCATCGGTGAGAAGGACGGCCCCGTTCTCCTGCTTCTGGAAATGCTTCGGCGTCATGATTTTCTGGTTGATGCAGGAGAGCACGAAGCGGTCGGCATAAACTGCACGCAGCTCTTCCATGAAGTCGAGGGCGAGGCTCCTGCGCCCGGGCCGGGCGCGGTGGAGAAAGCCGACGTAGGGGTCGAGGCCCACACTCTGAAGAGCCGCCGTGCAGTCGGAGGCCAGAAGCGAATAAGCGAAAGAGAGCAGGGCATTGGTGTTGTCCAGTGGCGGGCGGCGGCTCCGACCGGTGAAGGCAAAATCATCGTGCTGCTGCAGGATGAGTGAATCAAAGCAGTCGAAATACCGCTGTGCCGCCTCGCCCTCCAGGCCGCGAAGCTGGTCGAGGTCGTCACACTGTTCGATGAGGGGCAGCGCCGCCGCCAGCTGGGCGCTGGTGCGCTTGAGCTGTTCCACCGGCACCCGCTGGGGGTGGTCGCGGGTGGCCCGCTCCAGCACCCAGCGGGCGTTATAGACTTTACCCAGAATGAAATTGCGCGCATAGAGACAGCTCTCTGCCTCGCTGTCTGCGATGCGGTACTGGGTCTGCCGCAGCAGGACGTTGCCCCGCTCTTCGCCTACGGCCCGGGCCAGAAAGCGGCCCTGCGGGCTGAAAAAGCTCAAATCGACCCCGAGGCTGGCGCATTTACCCATCAGGGCAGGGCTTGCGCCGGGATAGCTGAAGCAGACGATGCCTTCCAGCGTGTGGAGCGGGACCCGGCCAATTTCAGCCTTGTTGCAGAGCAGGACGATGTTCTCCCCCTCGAGGGAAAGGTAGGCGTCCTTGTTGAGGACGTAGAGCGTGTTTAAAAACTTTCTCATGGCGCGGCCTCCTGCATCTCGTCCAGATGGGCGCGGAGATAGGCTTTCGGGTCGGCACGCTGATACAGCACGGGGAGGCAGAGCTCTTTGAGGGAGCAGGCGTTGCAGTGGGTGCCGGGCTTCGACTTGGGGGTATAGCCCCGGGCAAAATAGGTGTGCATCTCATCGGCCATCTTCTGGGTGGTCTGGCGCAGTTCTTCGGTCAGCGGCACGACCTCCCGCCGCCGCGTTTCCTCGTAGAAGAGCGCACCCTCAGGGATGCTGCACACCAGCATCTCTTCCAGAGCCATGGCCTGTGCGCAGAGCTGCAGCCGGTCAGCGTCGCTGGCCTTGGCGCGGCCATGCTTGTACTCGACAGGCATGGGCTTCCAGAGCCCTTCCGTGCTTTGCAGGGGGATGCCCTCCGGGTCGGCCCGGAACTCGACGACATCGCAGTTTCCGCTCAGGCCCAGCCGACGGCTGACCACCTGCATCCCTCGGGTGATGAGCAGGCCGCCGCGCCGTTCGGTCTGGTTTGCGTCATGGCAGCGGGCGTGGTCGAGCTGGCCTTCGACGGTGCGGCGGTTCTCCGCCCACTGCTGTTCCAGATGGATGAGCGCCCACTGGCGGCGGCAGAAGCAGAAGTGCTGGATGCCCGACAGGGGCAGCCAGTCGTCTGCGCCGCCCATCAGGACAGCCTCTCGCAGGTGACTCCTTCCGGCAGAGTGTCTGCCACCGTGACGGTGTAGTCGCGGTAGCTGCGGGCGGCGTCCACATCGGGCTTGCGCTGGACGGCGACGGAGTCGAAGAGCTTATAGGCCGGGGCATTGCCCAGCTCAGAATCGTGCTTGAACACGATGAGCTCCCGCACGGCCATCTTGCCCCGGGCAGCGCTGTGGTCGTTCTCGAACATATTCAGAATGGCAGTCCACAGAAGTTTCAAATCATCCTCGGAGAAGCCGGTGGTCTTCCGGGCGAGGTTGGCCGAGACATAGCCCTCGGCGCGGTAGAGGGCGTAAGGCACGATGTGCTTGCGGCCCATCTCAGTACCCTTCTTCTCGGCATCGGCCTCGGTAGTGATGGCCACGCGGGTGATGGTGACTTCCTGCGGGACGATGGGGTCTACCGACCGGGCAAAGCTCAGCTGGACGGGGCCGCGCACCTGACCGCAGTTCAGCGCACCCTTGACGAAGGTGGTCATGACAGCACCGAAGGTGCGGATGTCGAAGTAGTTCTCACACATATAGTCCCGCAGCTTGGCATCGATGTCGGGGTCGGCTTTTTTGGCAGCTTTCAGGTCGGGGTCGATGCCCAGAGTTTTGATGGCCTCGGCGTCGCTGCGGTTGAGGGGAACGCCGTCCTTGATGTAGATACGATAGCCTTTTTCGTCCTCTTTCAGAGTCTCGACATAGTTGCGGATCTTCCGCTTGAGGCAGACGTCGGTCACCAGACCGTAGCCCGTCTCGGGGTCGATACGGGGCATATTGCCTGCATCGGGGTCGCCGTTGGGGTTGCCGTTCTCGACGTCGAACAGGATGACGAAATCATAGCGGTTCTTGATGGGCTCAGACATGGTTTATTCCTCCTCATTCTTTTTGGCGTAGCGTTTCTGGGTCTGGTGGTAGTAGCCGATCTCAAAGGCACCCTGCTCCGGCAGGCTGAGCCGCGCCGGGAAGCCTGTCTCGGGCAGCTGGGCCATCAGCTCGGTGAGCTGTTTGCTGAAATGCACCTCGTTGGGGGTGCTCATCTTCTGCAGATGCTTCTGAGCCAGCTTGACCAGCGTAGGGAAGGCCGTTGCCGGGGTGGCACAGGCCGAGTTGAAGTACCGGTCTTTGATGGTGGCGTTGATGCCGGGATTGGCGACGCTCTGGATCGTCTCCAGCACAGAGAAGAGACGCCCCAGAACATAGGGGACATTGCTGCTTTCGTTCAGGCTCACGGTAAATACCTCCTTGTTGAGCTCGGTGGGGTAGTTGCGGAGATAGTAGGCTTTCAGGATGGCGGCGCGGCCCCGGGTGACTTCCCGTTCGGCCCGGATGCGGAGGGTCACGCCGTTGAGCAGGGTGGCGGGATAGGGTCCGCCGGTGAGGATGGCCCGGAGCAGATCGCCCACCAGCTGGGGTGAGGGATTTTTGTCCCGGGATTTCTGGTTGACCGTCTCCTGCGCCAGCGCCCAGACCGACAGGTTTTCCCACTTGTCGAAGGCGGGGCGGGTGATTTCGAGCCGGTCAGCGTGGTCCTGCAGATTTTTGGCAAACTGTCCGAAGCTGTTGCGCAGGAAGAACCGGACGGAGAGCCGGGCTGCGTTGGGCGAGATGCCCAGCACATAGAAGTTCTGGTTCGGGTCCAGCTTGTCATCGAGGAAGGAGACGGGGCGTCCCTGAGAAAGGGCTTTCAGTGCGGCGGCAAGGTCGCTTTCCGAGACGCCGCGCGCCTCGGCACCGCCGCAGAAAAACATCAGCATGGCGTTTGAGTAGGCGGGAGCGGCGTTTTCGGCCCAGCAGACGATGGTGGTGTCGCCGATGCGCTGACAGCAGTTCCGGTCAGCCAGCAGCAGATTGAGGGCCGTGGTGTAGGCGAAGGCCGCGTACTCGCTGACAGGGGCGTTGGCACCCTGCTCATGGCCATAGGAGCAGAAAGCAGGCGCGTTGAAGGAGACCAGCGCCGCACCGGCGGCCTGTGCGCCCATCACACCCTTGATGGCGGGGTGGATGCGGGCGATGCCGGCCTCTTTGCCGGTGATGAGGCAGCGGGCCGTCTCGGCGTCGGCATCGGAGGTGTCAAAGGCGGACTGCCATGCGGCCCGGATGGCGTCATCTGTGGTGGCCAGCCAGTGGGCGCCGTCGGGGGATTCGTAGCCGAACACAAGGTTCGCGTTGTTGTTCAGGTCGGCCCACTGCTCTGCCAGCAGCGGGTGGGTGGGGGCTGTATCCGGCTCCCAGCTGTCAAAAAAGGCGAGGATGGCTTTGGCGGCAGGGGAATCCACGCCGTCGAGAACCTTGTGGTGAAGGGCGGCACAGGCTTCGAAGCACTGGCGGGAGCGCTCGGGCTTGCCCTTTTCATCTGCGCCCAGCAGATAGGACGTATTGTCGCACAAAAAGTTTGCGGCGACGCCGGAGGCACGCTTGACCCGGTGGGGGACAGGGAGCTCACGGGGGGCGATGACGGTCTTTTTGCCCTTGGGGACTTCCTGCCGCAGGTCGTTGAGGGCGAGGAGCTGGCCGTCGGGGCCGAGGCGCAGTTCATAGCTGACTTTGAACTTACTATCCCAGCCGGGGGCCTCCACCTTGCCCTGCTTCAAGAGCTGTTCATAATAGGCGGTGAGTGCTTGGAGTATCATGTAAACACCTCCACGTCCCGGCATTCCATCACGCCGTCCACCAGCTTTGCGCGGAAGAACTGGCTGCGGATGTTGGCCGAATCAGAGTAATCGAGGCTGTGGAGCATGAAGCCGAGGTCCTGCGTGACCTTCAGCGCCGGAATGCTGCCGCCCGGCCACTCCCGGAAGTTGGCCGGGAACTCCCGGCACCCGAAACAGGGCTGGTGATAGCACTGACCTTTGCGCAGGCGTCGGCGCAGGATGTCCTGGAACTTGCCGGGATTGTCGCTGGGGGCAGCCTTGTCCGTCAAATCAAAGTGACACTCGATGACGTAGTGGACGTCCTGCAGGACCATCGCGGCCCGCTGCTGGATGTCCTCCGAGGTGTAGAGCACCGGCGGTGTGCCGCCTTTGGCCGCACTGAGGGCGGCGGAGGACAGCAGGGTGGACTTGACCTCGTTGCGCCGGATGTTGGTGAACCGGATGGGCCGCTGGGTGTATTCCTCGGTGGACGCTTCATCCTCGGGGTCAAGGCCGAAGGGCTTGAGCAGATAGATGCGGTCAACCGTATAACGCAGCCCGGGGTGCCAGTAGATGGCTTCCACAAGGCCCCGCGCAGCGGATGGAGTGATCATGTCGTAGCTCACACGCTCGGTCTTCATTTCCGGACGAGTGAAACAGGCATAGTCGCCCCATACTTCAATGAGCATGGACATCAGCATCGCCTCCTTTCCGGGTGAAGTTGAATTTTCAGACTAAGATGAATATCGGTCATTGAAACCACCTCTTTCTTTTAGAAGTAAAGGCCGATGCCCGTCTCCACATCCATGGCAAGGCCGGTCTTTTCACTGTAGCAGCTGGTGTCGGTGAGGATGGCGGAACCATCGGGCCGCAGTTCCAGCGCCCCGGCGGCGTCAAGCTTGTCGAACTGGTCCTTATAGCAGGAGACACTGTAAATGCCCAGCTTCCGCAGCAGCGTCCGGGTAACATGACCGCTGCGCAGCTGTTCACAGAGGGCTGCGCCCTCGCCGACGGGCAGATAGACCGTGCGGGCAGCGTTCTCGATGAGGCGGAATTCCTCCGCTACCTGTGCAAAGGGGAACTGGCAGCCCCGGATGCCCCGGAGAAAGGCATCCAGAATGCCGTGCTTGTCCACGGCGTCGGGGCCGCGAAGGTCGGAAAGCTCGTTGAAGTAGAGCTGAATGGCCCGGGGCGTGTCCAGTGTGTCCTGATGCCGGGCGGTGTAGTCCAGCGCGCTGACGTTCTGCCTGAGCATCTGGGGCGTGGAACACTCGTCCAGCTGGAACCGGTAGACGATGCTTTCCTCTGCGCCCCGCCGCCCCTCGCGGTTGCAGCGCCCGGCAGTCTGTAAGAGCGAGTCAAGACCGCACTGCTCGCGGTAAGCGACGGGAAAATCCACGTCCACGCCCGCCTCGATCAGAGAGGTGGACACCACCCGGCAGGGCAGACCCTCTTTCAGTCGCTGGCGGATGGCGTCCAGCTGACGGCGGCGGTCGGCGGCGCAGAGCAGGGTGGTCAGGCAGTAGCTGCCCTCGGCGGGCAGGGACTCATAGAGCTGCTGGGCCGTCTTGCGGCGGTTGACCACGCAGAGCACCTGCGGGTGCCGGGCCAGCCGGGCGGCGAACTCCTCCTGCGGCAGGGTGCCGAGGTCTTGCAGTGTGGTGCGCCGGAGCACTTCGTAGAGGCGGGCCGCGTCGGGCGTGATCTCCTGCGGGTGGAGCTCAGGCGCAAAGCGCCGGAACAGCGGCTCAAGGGCAGGCTGGGTGGCCGTGCAGAGGACGGCCGTGGAGTGGTAGTGCTGGATGAGCTGGGCGATGGCACTGACGCAGGGGGCAAGGTAGTCGCCCGGGAGGGTCTGCGCCTCGTCGAAGATGATGACGCTGTCGGCGATGTTGTGGAGCTTGCGGCAGCGGCTGCTGCGGTTGGCGTAGAGCGACTCGAAGAACTGCACCGCCGTCGTCACCACGACGGGGGCGTCCCAGTTTTCGCTGGCCAGCATCTGGCGGTACTGGGCAGGGGTCAGGTCGTCCTGCTCAACAGTCTTGTACTCGGCGTTGGAGAAGTCGGCCAGAACATTTTCTGCGCCCAGCAGGCCCGAGAAGACGGCGGCGGTCTGGTCGATGATGGACATATAAGGGATGACGTAGATGACCCGCTTCATCTTCTGGGCGGCGGCGTGCTCCAGCGCAAAGGCGAGGGAGGCGAAGGTCTTGCCGCCGCCGGTGGGTACGGTGAGGGTGTAGAGCCCCTGTGGGCCGTGTGCGCCTTTCTCGAGGCAGGCGCGGAGGACGGTGTTGCGCTGGACGCTGACGGGCGAGGGCGATTCGGCCCTAAGATAGCGCTGCGCCTGTGCCGAGACGATGTCCCGCAGCGCGGCGATGTCCGTGCCGCTGCCCCGGGGTGCGGCCTTGCCGTCCATGAAGGTCTCGGTGTCGATGAAGTCGGCGTCCACGAGGCAGGAGTAGAGCATCCGGGTAAAGAACGCGAGGCTCAGCGGGTCGGCGCAGGCCCACGCGGGCGGCGTCGAGGCGGGGAGCGTTACTTCCTGCCAGCCGTCGTAGGGGGCTACCGGCTTCTTGCTCCGGCCAAACAGGGTGGCGTCGCCCGGGTCATCGGCGGGGCTCCCGCCGTCGGGCAGGCCGCTGTGGTGTCCGGCCACGGCAAAGGCGGCGTGGGGATGTTGGCGAACCCAGGCTTCCTGCGCCCCGGCGGTGGAGTGGTCCACCTTGGGGCCGCCTTTGAGCCGCAGCTGGAAGGCGTCGCTGTACTTCCCGACGTCGTGGAGCCACGCGGCAAATTCGGCCTCACTCTGCGCCCCGAAGGGGGCTGCAAAGGAACCGGCCAGTCCGGCAGTGCCGGCGAGATGGTCGTAGACGGTCTGGGTGCGGGTGCCGTCCTCGCTGATGTGGGCAAGACGTGTGGAGTGCTCCATAAAATGACCTCCTGACTCTGGTTTGCAATAAGGATACGCTTTTCAAAAAGCGGCTGTCAACAAAACGCGCTTTTCGACGAAAAATTCTGGGACTTTGCACAAAAAGCAGACGGAAAAATCTGCAATGTGCCAAAGAAGAAAGAAACGAGTCTTTTCTTATTTTTATGATAATGCAAATACTGTCCAATAAACTGGACTTTTAACGATTTTTCAGGCAAAAATGAAAAGAGAGCTGCGTTTTCTATACTGCGGGAGGAAGACCGCCCGTCGGCAGAGAAAAAATTAAGACGTTGTGTACAACAATGCCGCATTAAGATGGAATTAAGGCGGGGTTAAGAAAACCGCAAGAAAAGTGCTGAGTTATTCCATCTGGGAATGGACTTTCGGGAAAGTCAAGGCGAATATCCCCCTTTTCATTTGCTGAAAACTGTTGTATTATGAATAACAGATATGGAATCTGAGCAAAATGCGCCTGGATGAAGCGCAAACAGAAATGATAAAAAAATAAAGGGCAATAGGGGGAGAGCTACGATGGACGAAAAAGATTACGAGCTGCTGCACGCGCTGGATGAGACGCGCAACATCACCCACGCAGCGGACAAACTGTACATGACCCAGTCGGCACTTTCCAAGCGCATCAAGGCGCTGGAACAGGAGCTGGGGGTGGAGATCGTGCTGCGCTCACGGCAGGGCATCCGCTTTACGCCGGCAGGCGAGCAGGTGCTGCTCCACAGCGCCGCCGCCGCCCGCGAGATGGAAAAGATGCGCCGCCAGCTGGCTTCCATCCAGGGCGAAGCCTGCGGCACCCTGCGGGCAGGCATCTCGGTGAACTTCTCCTACTACCGTCTGCCCGAGGTGCTGACCGAGTACCATAAAGCCTACCCGAAGGTACGCCTCGACATCGCTACCGGCCACAGCCGGAACATCTACCAGCAGATGCTGGACTCTTCGCTGGACGTGGCAGTGCTGCGGGGCGAGTATCCGTGGGACGGCACCCAGTTCCTGCTCTCGCAGGAGAATATCTGCCTGATCTGCAGCGAGGAGAACAAGGACAGGCCCATCTCCGATTACCTTTATATCGACCACAGCAGCGACGCCACCATCAGCGCCCAGATGGCCCGCTGGCGCTACGAGAATGGCGTGACCAACGATGCGGGTAATTTTGTGGTGGATAACATCATGGTCTGCCGCGAGATGGTGGAGCGGGGCCTCGGCTGGGCGCTGATGCCGGAAGTGGCGCTGAATAACTTCAAAGGATATGTCAAGCCCTGCACCTTCGAGAACGGCGAGCCCTTCGTCCGGCGCACCTATATTTTCTGCCAGAGAGACGCAGCCGCCCTGCCGCAGGTGCAGCTCTTTATGGACATGCTCAAAAAGCACCGCTGAGAGGAGAAAAACATGGAAACGACTGTTTCGCTGGTCCAGATGCTGGATGCACGGGAGCGCCGGGTGCAGCATCAGCAGGAGCTGTTGGCCCAGTACCACAAGCCGCTCATCTGCTTTACCATGAATATCTGCGGCCCGATAAAGGATTCGCCCCTCATCCGGCGGGGCTTTGCGCGGGGGCGTCAGCTGCTGCGCCAGCAGTTTCTGCGGGCAAAGCTGACGCCGCTGTATCAGGACGCCATCCGGGAAGTGACCGGCTGCGAGGCGTTCTATGTGCTGGACGCCGACCCGCGGACCATCAAGAAATTTACCACCGACATCGAGGACGCCACCCCGCTGGGGCGGCTGTTCGACATGGACGTCATCCGTCCGGACGGCCTCAAAGTGGACAGAGAAGAGCTAAACCTCGAAGGCCGCCGCTGTCTCATCTGCGGCGCGCTGGCCCGCTGCAAGAAGGAGCTGGGCGTCCGCACCATCCTCGGTGTGTCCA
>OGOQ01002801.1_pt1 | contig 10257 bp, 8 predicted proteins | sample 1552691 | NCBI WGS metagenome assembly OGOQ01 (sample SAMEA2580209, study PRJEB22360) | human gut metagenome | biome: human gut; feature: human-associated habitat; material: faeces | place: Denmark | collected 2008/2010
TATGGTTATCGGACCCCGGTCTCCCGGATGGTTGATGCTGCCGTAACCGATTCCCGCATCCTTCATACAGCGAACGATGGATTCAAATGCTTCCAGATTATTTGTAGGATCTCCGTCCACTTCCACATAGGAGATATGTCCGCCGTTTGTGAATTCATGATAAGGAGCTTCCTTCTGAATCTTCTTAAATGCTGTTATGTGATAGTATACCGGTACATGGAAGGAATTTGTATAGTAATCCCGATCTGTAACACCCGGTATGATACCGTAGATTTTCTTATCAATCCGTGTAAATCTTCCAGACAGACCTTCTGCAGGAGTTGCAATAAGAGAGAAGTTCAGACCGTATTTCTCTGTAGCTTCATCACACATTTCACGCATATGCCCTACGATTTTCAGACCGAGCTTCTGCGCTTCTTCACTTTCTCCGTGATGTTCTCCGATCAGCGCCTTTAAACATTCCGCCAGACCGATGAAACCAATCGTCAGCGTTCCCTGCTTGATGATTTCCTCCAGCGTATCCTCCCAGCTCAGATTCTCACTGCCGATCCAGACACCCTGTCCCATCAGGAATGGGAAGTTTTTCACTTTCTTTCTTCCCTGAATTTCCAGACGCTCCAGCAGCTGCTGAATAACGATTTCCATCTTTTCATCCAGCTCATTAAAGAAAGCAGCCTCATTGAAATCACCATTTACAGCAACTCCGTGCTTGATTCCAAGACGCGGCAGGTTGATGGAGGTAAAGGAGTTGTTTCCTCTTCCTGTCGCAATTTCCGGACCGTTGATATTTCCCATAACGCGGGTACGGCATCCCATATAGGTTGTTTCTGTTTCCGGATGTCCTTCCTTGTAATACTGTTTGTTGAACGGAGCATCCATAAAGCTGAAATTCGGAAACAGACGTTTTGCGGATACACGCATTGCCAGCTTAAACAGGTCGTAGTTAGGATCCTCAGGATTATAGTTAATGCCTTCCTTAACCTTGAAAATCAGAATCGGGAAAATCGGTGTTTCTCCGTTCCCTAAACCTGCTTCCTGTGCCAGCATCAGATTTTCACTGATCAGTCTACCCTCCGGTGTCATATCCGTACCGAAGTTTATACTGGAAAACGGTACCTGTGCACCGGCACGTGAATGCATGGTGTTCAGATTATGTACAAAGGCTTCCATTGCCTGATAGGTTTTTCTTCTTGTGGCAACGTTTGCTTCTTTATAAGCGAATTTATTGATCAGCTCGATTTGTTCCTCACCAAGACCGAAGGTTTCCTTCAGCATGGCATTCAGGCTGTTCAGGAAGCTGTCGTCCATGATCATAGCTGCAGTTTTTCCTGTTTCCTTCTCCACTGCCTTGAACGGTTCTCTCACATCGGCATCCAGATTGATAAACAGCTCCAGCGCTTTGTTGAGATTACTGATATATTCCTTGCGGAAGGTTTTTGCGACACCCTTTGCCAGATAAAAATCAAAGGCAGGTATACTCTGACCGCCATGCTGATCGTTCTGGTTACTCTGGATTGCGATTGCCGCAAGAGCTGCGTAGCTGGTGATATCCTGCGGTTCACGCAGATGCCCGTGACCGGTTGAAAAACCGCCGTTAAACAGCTTTTCCAAATCAATCTGACAGCAGGTCAGCGTCCCCATATTCATAAAATCCATATCATGAATATGGATATCTCCGTTTTCATGAAGCGCCGCATGCTGCGGATTCATCAGCTGACTCATACAGAATTCCTTGGATACAGCACTTCCGTACTGCAGCATGGTACCCATTGCCGTATTTCCGTCAATATTGGCATTCTCACGCTTGATATCCGCATCGTTGCTGTCCGCAAACGTAATTTCCTCAATGGATTTCATCAGCCTTGTCTTCATGCTGCGGATTCTTGTACGTTCTGCACGATACAGGATATATGCTTCACTGGTTCTCGCATGACCGGTTTCAATCAATACCTTAATAACTGCATCCTGCACATTTTCCACGGTTGGTGTTGTGCCCTGGTATGTATTATTCAGAAGATTTACGACTTTCTCCGTCAGTATTTCCGCTGTTTCATAATCTGCTTTGCTGCCTTCCTCCTGTGCTACTCTGCTTGCTGCCAGGAAAATAGCTCTTGTGATTTTTTCCGGAGAGAAATGTATTTCACGTCCGTCCCTTTTCTTAATGCTAGTGATCATAGAATCCTCCTTAACCTAGAACAATGACAATAGAAAATACACGCGGCATTTACGTGTATTCAGATTGTTTATGTTGTAGATGAACCTTCATCTCTATTTGCTCTGACACTTATTATACCTCAATTTCAGTGTTTGTGGGACTGTAAATGCTTTTTTTTATTTACATGAAAAAGTGTAAGCATTTTTCCTGATATTTTTCTTCCATTTACGTAATGATTAATAAAAAATATCCATGAAATGTCATCCACAGATATTTTTATTCTATATGAATATGTATGGTATGTATTTTATAACGAGCACCCTTGTTTTGAGTCTGTACCTGCTGCTCCTCCCTGACATCGTTTTAAAACAGCTGTGTTTATTATCATAGTTTCTAGTGATTCAGCTTGATACAGACACTATCCATCCTCGTTTTGGCTTTTGCTGTAAGGCAGAGAGAACCAGAAGGTACTTCCTACTCCTTCTTCACTAAGTACGCCGTATTCAGCCTTATGAAGCTCCAGAACAGCTTTAACAATGCTCAGACCCAGACCGCTGCCAACCCGGGAGCGCACATGCGTCTTATCCACCTTGTAATACCGTTCCCAGATATACGCAAGCTTATCCTTTTCGATACCCGGACCATGATCGATTATTTCGATACGAACCCTTCCCTGTTCAAGAAGCTGCTTCACGATGACCTGATGATCCTCTCCGCTGTAGTTGATGGCATTGTTAATCAGATTATAGATAACCTGATCAAGCTTGATCACATCTCCCTGAATTATGACATCTTCTCTATATTCAAAGCGAATATCATACTCATCCTGCTTTAAAAGGGTTTCATAGCGTTCGATGATGCTGCGGATTTCATCCGTCAGATTCATGGAAACCGCATGCAGCTCCTGTACACCTGCCTGCAGCTTGGATAGATCCAGCATATCGTTCACCAGATTGGTCAGACGTTTTGTCTCATCAATGATAATCTGTACATTCTCCGGTGTGTTCTCACCGGGGATATCCCGCATAACCTCCCCGTATCCGCTGATCATTGTCAGCGGTGTTCGCAGGTCATGGCTCATATTCGCAATCAGCTCACGCCGCAGATTCTCCACCTTCCTCAGCTCTCTGGAAGCATAGTTCAGCGTATTGCTCAGCTCCTCAATTTCCAGATATCCCTTACCGCTGAAGGCAACATCATACTGACCGGTCGCAAGCGTTTTCGCTCCGTTGTTAATGGAGATGATGGGACGTGCAATCTTTCTTGAAAGATAAAAGGCCAGCATAAGCGCCACTACAGTCAATATTGCCGCAATGATGATAAACTGTGTCTTGATTGTTTCAATCGTAGCATTTACCGGTGTCAGCTGTGCATTGATCACACTGATTTTCATATGGGAATTGCTTCCTGTGACCACACTGATGTAGGTCATATTCTGCACACCCTTGGAAATTTTCATATTCTGTTTATTTCTGCCGTTGTCTCTGATATCCGATGTAAGCCGTGATGGAAATGCCTCCGGACGCGGTATCATAAGACCTTCCTTTGTCAAAGAGAAACGAAAGGATTCAAAGGGCACCTCCACCTTGGCAGTATCCTCAATCAGTCTGGAAGCTATTCCATCCTTCTGTGACAGGGCTTCCCCCTTCAGTTCATCAATAACATCTGCATGGGCAGCATAGCTGGCAGATTTGCTGAGCATACATTTGCCATCGCTTTCATTGCCCATAATCGGATCCTTGCTCGTATCCTCATCATAAACGATGACACAGAAATCCCCATTGCGGGAAATGTTTGAAATTTTTGTTTTATAGGATTCCATATCCAGTGAGCCATCCAGCTTCTGCGTAATGACTTCATTTACTTCACTGGCGGCCTTTTTTACGGAATTGGATTTGATAAACATATAAAATTTTTCCAGAAAAAATACCTGAAAAAACCATAGTACTGCAATGATAATGACAATAAAGAACACCAGTGTGACAAAAATCTTCCACTTGACGCTGATTGGTTTTCGCTCTTTTCTGTCGACGCCTGCCACCTGTTTATTTTTCAGCTTCAAAACGATACCCTACTCCGCGCAGTGTAATAATCAGGCGGCTGTAATCCTGCAGACTTTTTCTCAGCAGCTTGATATGCGTATCCAGCGTTCTGTCATCCCCATAGAAATCATACCCCCATACATCATGAATCAGCTGTTCTCTTGTCAGTGCGATTCCTTCATTGCGTACCAGATAAAATAATAGAACATATTCCTTTGGCGACATTTCCACCTCTTTATCATCAATAAAGACCTTGCGTGCCGTAAAATCGATTTTCAAGCCTTCATAGGTATAGATATCCTTTTTTCTGGTGTTTACATCACCATGATATCGCTTTAATATGGCACTGACACGCATCATCAGCTCCTTAGGAGAAAACGGTTTTCCCACATAATCATCAACACCGATTTCAAAGCCGTGGATTCTATCATATTCCTCTCCTCTTGCGGAGAGCATAATGACAGGAGTCTGCACATCCTTACGGATTTCCTTTACCGCTGAAAAGCCGTCCAGATTCGGCATCATGATATCCATAATGATTAGATCATATTCCGCCTGCTTACACTTTTCGATGGCATCCATTCCATCCACTGCTTCCTCAATTTCATGTCCCTCAAATTCACCATACTTACGAATCATGCTTCTGATACGTTCCTCATCGTCCACAACCAGCAGTTTGCTCATGTTATCACCTCTATCTGTATTATAACTTGAATGCCATACCCTTATGTGATGATTTTATGAATATTCAGGGAAAATACCAGTAGGTAAGCTTTTCATCTGTAATCATCCCTGCTTTTTTCTGAAGCCGGATACTGGCAGTATTATCCTTTACAATTTCACCATAGGGCAGTCTGCCGCGCTCCAGCTGTTTGCCAATCATCACCTGCTCCAGAGCCACAGCTAGTCCTTTTCTCCGCCATTTGGGATGAACCTCCAGAATTCCGATACTTTCCTGCTCATGTACTCCGATAAATCCGCATAGCTCACCCTTGTAAAATGCACCATACATACCATCCTGCAGACATTCACCGATATACTGTTCATTTGCCAGAGATTCCATTGAATGCCTGTATAATGCAATGATTTTCTGTGTATGTGATGCATCCAGCCTATTTATTACAAAGCCTTCCGGAAGGGCTACTGCAGGGGGTACATCCTCAACATATACACAGTGAACACACTCCAGCTCGCTTTCCAGCTTTCGCATGGATTTCAGCCAGGGATCCGTATAGGTGTCATGGGCAACCAGTATGCCAAACTGCTTTGGCAGGTGCTCCACGATTTCTTTCCCTGCCTGATCATCTGCCGCAGCACTATATAAAATCTTTGAAATTCTTCCCTGTAAAAGCAGGGCTGTCTCTGTTTCATATAAAACTAACCCGCCTGCATTCCTGCACTGCAGCATATCCGCATACAGACAGGGTTCCTTTGTTAAATTCATGCTCTTCTCCTTTTAAAAAAGGATTAACTCCTGTTCCATACAGAAATCAATCCTTATTAACAGCTCAATAACGTAGTTCAAACAATTGATTCACTTACGTTCAGGTATTTTAACATAATCCGTGGTACTGCTTATATATTTCATTTTTACTGAGGCCGCGCTCTCTTGCGACACGCTTGATTGCTTCATTGGTAGTCAATCCTTCTTTAATATAGGTATTGATCTGTTCATGAACAAGCGGCATTGCGGAATCTTCTCCCGGATCCTTGGTTTCTCTGGAGCCCTCCATAACAATTACCATTTCACCCTTAAGCTCCTCCGCAATTTCCAGAATTTCTTCGATAGTTCCTCTCAGAAACTCCTCATGCTTTTTTGTAAGCTCACGAGCCAGACAGATATTGCGGTTGCCCAGTACCTCAAGACAGGAAGCAAGCATTTTTTTTACACGGTGCGGTGCTTCATAAAAGACCATGGTAAACGGATAGTATTTTAATTCATACAATTCACGAATCCGTTCCTTTTCACCGGATTTCAAAAATCCGTAAAACAGAAAATGTCTGGTGTCCATGCCACTGGATACCAGGGCATTCAGCATCGCATTGCTTCCGGATATTGGAACGACATTAAAGCCCTCCTCGATTACCTTCTGTGTTACAACACAGCCCGGATCGCTGATCAAAGGATAGCCGGCATCACTCACAAGCGCGATATCCTGTCCCTGACGCAGCAGCTCCAAAAGACCGTTCGCACTTTGAGTCTCATTATGCTGATGATGGGAAATCAGTCTGGTATGAATACCGAAATGCGTTAACAGCTTCAGTGTGTTTCTGGTATCCTCTGCCGCAATTACATCGACAGACTCCAGCACTTTCAATGCTCTTGGTGTCATTTCCTGCAGATTCCCGATTGGCGTTGCCACCACATACAGGGTTGCTTTCTCGTTTTCGAAGCTCTTCTGACGATTCATTTTGTTCACCTACCGATCGGAGAAATCTATATCCGGCCACAATTCCTTAAAGGAAAGAAATTGTACATCCTCTTTATTTTCAATCTTTACCTGCTGAAGCAGTACATTCATACTGGTAATTCGATACCGGCTTCCCTTGTATTCAATCTGGGAATTCATTTTCGGCAGACCCTCACGCAGCCGCTTATACTGACTGTCTTCAAATTTCAGACAGCACATCAGCTTGCCGCACTGTCCGCTCAGCTTTTGAATATTCAATGCCAGTAGCTGATTCTTTGCCATATTGATAGATACGACATCAAAGTCATTCATAAATCTGGAACAGCAAGTTTCCATACCGCAGGTTCCCAGACCACCAATGATTTTTGATTTGTTACGGGGACCAATCTGACGAAGCTCAATGCGGCATTTAAAAATACTTGCCAGCTCCTTGAGAAGCTCACGGAAATCCACACGCTCATCCGCAACATATACAAACTCCGAACCTGTCATAGAACGAGTTAATAAAAATCTGCCGGGCTCAACGCTTACAAAAGATGATTTTACTGCAATCCAGCGTATACTCCGCTTCAATCAGATTCATATCCAATCCAAGCTTACGGATACATTCCGCACATATCTCCATAGCCTTACCGGCCTTTTCAATATTTTCCTGTGCCTGCTTTAAATCACGCTCTGTTGCTTTGCGTGTGATTGGCTTGATCTCCATTCCGTTGGACAAAAAGGTTTCTGTTTCCTTAACGATTTTTCCAAGCTCCAGACCACGAATCGTTTCAACCACCACATCATCACCCACCCGGTACTCATCCACATCGGTACCGAAGGTATAGATTTTTTTTGAATCCTTAAAGGATACAAACGCGATGTATTTATAAACTCTGCCTTCCGGCTTGCGTTCATTGTGGTTTGCCTTCTTGTGCTCCGGCTTTTGTGCAGGCCTTTGTTCCTGCTTCATTTCCTTCTTTACTTCCTGTCGTGGTTCCTTCGCTTCCGACTTCATATTGGGTTTTCCATCATGCTTGGGATGATGCTTCATATCCCGTTTCTGTTCAAAGCCTCTGTCATGATGCTTCTTTTTATCCTGCTTCGGATTCGGATTTCCTTTTGAAATCCCGTTCCTGTCTTCCGACTGATTCATTCTGTCACCTCTTTCATTCTGTACAGCATCTGATCAACGAGCAGCTGCAGGTTGACCGAACGCAGTAATGTATCCTTCGTCTGCATGAGAATCTGCAGAATTGCTGCCATATCCATGTTTTTCTTCTGATATTCCTTCAGCATATTCTGATACCATGTATCCGATTGCCGACGACTGCCACGCAGACAGTCACGGAAGAATATAGTAAGCATATCAAGCAGATAGAGCATTGCCTGCTTTCCGTGCTTTTTCTGTTTTGAAGGAAAGCCTTCCAACTGCAGAAACAGCAAAGCGTCATATGGTGAGGAAAGATAACGCTCCAGCATTCCCTTCATTAAAAAGCGGGCATGCTGATAATCCTCACTTTCCGAAGCCTCCAGAATTTCCGATTTCTGGCGGATCATGCTGCTGAGCAGATAGGCATCCAGCGCCTCCAGATCCTCCTGTACCGCCGCATGGCACTGTGATGCGCTCAACGGGGTAAAGGGGATATTCTGACAGCGGGATATGATGGTAGGAAGAACTCTGTCCAGCTGTTCCACAATCAGTATTGCAATCATATCACTTCCCGGTTCCTCCAGAAATTTCAACAGGGAGTTTAATGCATCCGGTGTCGCATTTTCCGCATGATCCAGCACATATATTTTCTTTCCGGTTTTTTCAAGGCCGGTTTTTGCGAATGCATGCTGCAGCTTCAGAATATCGTCCTTCTTAATGGAAACACTTGTTCCATCCAGATATATCATATCGGCATATTCGTTGTGTGCAATACGCTCACACGTATCACATACCTCACAGGCGAAGCCTGATTCCCTGCAAACCAGACTCTGGGCCAGCAGATATGCTGTTTCTTTTTTAGGCGTACCGCTGGGACCGCTGAACATATAGGCATGCGCAAGACGGTTATGCTCCAGAGCATTTCGCAGAGTGTGATATACCACCGGCTGCTGTTCTCTCAGAATATCTTTAAACATGGTTTTTTATAATCTCCATAAGACAGGCTACTGTATTGTTCAAAACTGTATCCACATCAGGATTGGCATCCACAATATGCATACGTTCCTTAAATTTGTCTTTGATCAGCTCATAGCCCTGTGCAACCAGCTTATGGAACTCCATACTTTCATTGTCCAGTCGATCCTTATTGCCACGGCTTGTGACGCGGGACAGTCCTGTTTCAAAATCAACAGAAAGAAATACCGTAGCATCCGGCAGATGCCCTTCAATTGCGAACTGATTGATAGCAAAGACCTCCTCAACACCGATACCTCTGGCAATTCCCTGATAAACCAGAGAGCTGTCCACGAAGCGGTCGCAGAGAACGATTTTTCCTTCCTTCAGCGCAGGCAGTACCTTTTCTATAAGATGCTGGCGGCGGCTGGCGGCATACAGCAATGCCTCACAGCGTTCATCCATTGCCGTATTGGCCGGGTCCAGTATGATGCTGCGAATCTGTTCCGCAATATCTATGCCTCCCGGTTCTCTTGTATATAGTACAGGATACCCCATCTCTTTCAGCTTTTCATATGCAAGCTTACTGATGGTTGTTTTCCCGCTTCCGTCATTTCCTTCAAATGTGATAAACAATCCCTTGTTCATAGCCTGACACTCCTTTAACTAGACCCTATCATTATAGCATAATCAGCTATTGCACTACAAAGAGATTTCTCATGCTATTTACAGCATTGTGTACTGATAAGCTGCAGAATATGTTTTCAGGCATAATTATGAATTCATACTGAGGAGTAAGCTTTGAATTTTCCATCATAAGGAAAGCCTCACAGCTTTTCTATTAAGTTCTTTGCTCTGGTCTTATCTGTACTGGTTCCGATGAATGATTACTGGATACAATACACATGGATAATAAAAATACACGCATAGGCTTTTATGTTGACAGTCACAGTACAAACTTAAGAATGCATAAAAAATATGATAAGATTGCTCCTGCATTCTCTTTTTTCTTTATCGATCAAAATTTTCGTATAAAACACCAATCCCTGCATAAGATAGTGTTAGGGAACTTCATTCATTCCCTTCAACATACAGGCAGCATACCTGCCAGATGGACAGAGTCAATAGATTCTGTCTTTTCTGTTCTCTGATGTTCGCCTCTTCCTAATGTCTTTTGCCATTTCATATATTGAATTTTTCTTTGCAGTAAACATTCACTGCCTATCCTATACAAAATAACTGTAAAATAAAGGATTACTGCAAACGCGTATAAGCATAACATTTTGGGATTCAATATCTAATTTCTTCTTCATTTTCCGCATATGAAACAGATTCTTTTCTATCTATACAAAATAGTGCTATAATATGATACAGGTGATGCAAAATGGATAAAAAGAAACTTCAGGAAATACAGAAACATCTTCCGGATCATGTTACACTGATTGCAGTAAGTAAAACACATACGAAAGAAGAAATTGATGAAGCCTATGCCTGCGGATGTCGGGTGTTTGGTGAAAATAAGGTACAGGAATTAAAAGAAAAATATGATGATCGCTATCA
>OGOQ01002814.1_pt1 | contig 10220 bp, 6 predicted proteins | sample 1552691 | NCBI WGS metagenome assembly OGOQ01 (sample SAMEA2580209, study PRJEB22360) | human gut metagenome | biome: human gut; feature: human-associated habitat; material: faeces | place: Denmark | collected 2008/2010
TTCCAGCTTTGAGGTATTCTTAACCATAAGGTCTGCTAACTTGTCATTACCATCTACATATACAGTAATCTTATCCATAACCTCAAATCCAGCATCCTTACGCATAGTCTGGATCTTACTTACGATTTCTCTTACGAAGCCTTCCTCGATAAGCTCTGGTGTAAGGTTAGTATCCATAACAACTGTGATACCCTTGTCAGAGCTTGCTACAAAGCCTTCCTTCTGAGTCATCTCTATAAGAACATCATCCTTCTCAAGAACGATATCTTCACCATCAGCATTGATTGTAAATGAACCCTTAGTGTTAAGCTCATCCATAGTTGCATTGCCATCAAGTGTTGAAAGTGCTGCTCTGATAGCATTAAGATGCTTGCCATACTTTGGTCCAAGTGTCTTTAACTGTGGCTTGAATGAGTATGAAGTAAATGCTCTTACATCATCTGTGTACTCAACTTCCTTAACATTAAGCTCATCTGCTATTATAGCTGTAAAGTATTCGTTTAACTTCCAGTCAGCCTTGATGTACAGCTTGCCGATTGGCTGTCTGTTCTTGATGTTAGTTGAGTTACGGCATGCTCTTCCGATAACAACAGCATTTAATACATCTTCCATGTTATCTTCAAGTTCCTTGTCAATCCATTCTTCCTTAACTTCTGGGAAGTCGCAGAGGTGGATACTGATAGGAGCTGTCTTATCTATACTGCATACAAGGTTTCTGTAAATGCTTTCTGTCATGAAAGGAATCATAGGTGCTGCTGCCTTGCACAGTGTTACAAGTGTTGTGTAAAGAGTCATATAAGCATTAATCTTATCCTGCTCCATACCCTTTGCCCAGAATCTTTCACGGCATCTTCTTACATACCAGTTAGAAAGCTCATCTACAAAGTCCTCAAGTGCTCTTGCTGTTTCTGTAATCTTGTAGTTGGCAAGATTATTATCAACAGTCTTAACAAGAGTATTAAGCTTTGAAAGAATCCATTTATCCATAACAGGAAGCTTATCATACTCAAGTGTGTACTTAGTAGCATCAAAATCATCTATGTTAGCATAAAGTACAAAGAATGCATATGTGTTCCAGATAGTTCCCATGAACTTTCTCTGTCCTTCTGTAACAGCCTTGTCATGGAATCTGTTAGGAAGCCATGGTGCTGAGTTCTCGTAGAAGTACCAGCGGATAGCATCTGCACCGTGCTTCTTTAATGCATCAAACGGATCTACAGCATTTCCCTTGGACTTACTCATCTTCTGTCCATCTGCATCCTGAACGTGACCAAGTACGATAACATTTTCATAAGGTGCTTTATTGAAAAGAAGTGTTGATATAGCAAGAAGTGAGTAGAACCAGCCTCTTGTCTGGTCAACGGCTTCTGAAATGAACTTAGCAGGGAACTGCTGTTCAAACACTTCCTTATTCTCAAATGGATAGTGGTGCTGTGCAAATGGCATTGAACCTGAGTCGAACCAGCAGTCGATAACTTCTGGAACTCTCTTCATCTTGCCCTTACATTTAGGACAAGTACAAGTAACAGCATCAATATATGGTCTGTGAAGCTCGATATCATCTGGACAGTTATCAGAATGTTCCTTTAATTCTGCCTTGCTTCCGATAGATAACATTTCTCCACAATCATCACATACCCAGATATTAAGAGGAGTACCCCAGTATCTGTTACGTGAAATTCCCCAGTCCTGAACATTTTCAAGCCATGCACCAAAACGTCCAGTTCCAATAGTTTCCGGAATCCAGTTGATTGTCTTGTTGTTAGCTATTAAGTTAGCCTTAACTTCTGGATCACTCATCTTGATAAACCAAGACTCTCTTGCGTAGTAGATAAGTGGTGTATCACATCTCCAGCAGTATGGGTAATCGTGCTCGAACTTAGGAGCATCAAATAACTTGCCCTCTTTATCAAGGTCTTTAGGTACTTCTGGGTCTGCTTTCTTAACGAAAAGTCCTGCATATGGTGTTTCCTTTGTAAGTTCACCCTTTCCGTCAACGAACTGTACGAATGGAAGGTCATACTTACGTCCAACCTTAGCATCATCTTCACCAAATGCTGGTGCGATATGAACAATACCAGTACCATCTGACATAGTTACATAGTCATCACATGTAACAAAATGTCCCTTCTTGTGCTGCTTAGCTGCAACATCTGCTGCACACTGATATAATGGCTCATATTCTTTATATTCAAGGTCTTTACCCTTGTAAGTTTCTACTACTTCGTAGTCAACGCCTGCACCACTTCCAGCTTCCTTACCTTCTTCAATAGCTGCTCCTGTTACTGTCTGACCTGCCTTAACTGCAAGTCCACCAAGCACCTTATCAAGAAGTGCCTTTGCCATATAGTAAGTATATCCGTCTGCTGCCTTAACCTTAACATATGTTTCCTCTGGATTAACGCAGAGTGCTACGTTAGATGGAAGTGTCCAAGGTGTTGTTGTCCATGCAAGGAAATATGCATCTTCGCCTACACATTTGAAACGTACTACTGCTGAACGCTCTTTAACAGCCTTGTAGCCCTGTGCTACTTCGTGTGATGAAAGAGGTGTTCCACAACGTGGGCAGTAAGGAACAATCTTGAAGCCCTTGTATAAAAGACCCTTATCCCATATCTGCTTTAAAGCCCACCATTCAGACTCGATAAAGTTATCATCATATGTGATGTATGGGTTATCCATATCAGCCCAGAAACCAACTGTAGATGAGAAATCCTCCCACATACCCTTGTATTTCCATACGCTTTCCTTACATTTCTTGATAAATGGCTCAAGACCATACTCTTCAATCTGTTCCTTGCCGTCAAGACCTAATTCCTTCTCAAGCTCAAGCTCAACTGGAAGTCCGTGTGTATCCCATCCGGCCTTACGTGGAACCATATAACCCTTCATTGTTCTATATCTTGGAATCATATCCTTTATAACTCTTGTAAGAACATGTCCGATATGTGGCTTACCATTAGCTGTAGGAGGTCCATCATAAAATGTATATGTCTCCCCCTTCTTGCGGTTATCAATACTCTTCTGGAATATATCATTATCCTTCCAGAACTTTTCGACCTGTTTTTCTCTGTCTACGAAATTCATATCTGATGAAACTTTCTCGTATACCATTGTGTTACTCCTTTCAAATCATTTACTTAATCGTAACGATGTCAGCTTGCTTTATTGGTGCTGTAACAAATGTCGTTACATATGCAAAAAAGCCCCTGCCGTAATACGACAGGGGCTGAATCAACTTAACCTATATCAATTACGACATACCATCATATGCGTCCCTTGTAACGGTAGGATTACCGTCCTTACTTACTTTTCGTAATATAATACTATCCTTAATGTTACCAATAATATCATACTACAAAGTTCTGCAAGGATGCTTGGAAGTGATATTCAACTATGCTCTACTCACACCGGCTTCCACCATCCCGGCTCGCTATTGCTTTCTTTCATAATCTACTGTCTTCGTCATCGCAGATAATGTGATTGTATATAATTGATCTTAAAATGTCAATAATTAAGCTGTATTATTTATTATAATTTATCACAAAATTTCCTGTTATTGTGTTATATGTATTGCTTTAGCCCTGCTATGCCCGTCCTTTTCTGCGTTCAACACCTTTTTCTTTATAATATTGTGCTTTATCAGCATACATCAGCTCCTCAGACTCACGTAATATTTCGCCAAAGCCTGTTATTACATTCTCCCTCCAGATAACAGCGGCTGCCATATTCACAGAACGCTCTTTCATTAGTTCTTTTAACTCTGTTATACGCTTTATTAATGTATTCTCATCTATCTGTGTACAGATTACAAGGAACTCATCTCCACCTATACGGAACACCTTATCTTCTCCAAACACATCCGTAAGACATCCACAGGCGTTAAGAATAAGTCTGTCGCCTGCATCATGTCCCATTGTATCGTTCACATATTTCAGTCCTGTAACATCACAGTAAACAACACCTATGCTCTGTTTTTCATCTATACTCTCTACACATGCACTCATTGCAAAGCGGTTTCCTATATTGGTCAGTGCGTCCTTATAGCTCATATCCTCAAGCTTTCTCATCATATTCCTGCGCTTTATACACGATATAATAAAAGCACTCATAATCTCAAGTATACTTAAGGCATATTTAAGTGTAAGCAGTGGCGGATTGCCTATTCCCATAAATGCAACAACATTTCCTTCGTTATATATAGGAATTGCAATTATTGAATGAATACCCTGTCTTTTTAAATTATCATATTGCAGGGAATCACTATCCTTTATTTCTTCAATATCCTGAATTACGATGTTTCCGCCTTTTTCAAAACACTTATACCAGTTAGCACATACCTCCGGAGGCAGATTCTGAAGATTATCCTTCTCTGACCTTATTCCATCTGCCGTCCACTCATATGTATTATCATCTCTGCCATATATATTCTTTTCAAATATATAGGTTCTTTCTCCACTAAGTGCTTTACCTATATACCCAAGAAGTGTGCTTATCGTTTCATCAGGTGTATCTGCTGCAAGTGCCACTCTTAAGCCCTCATTGACAAGAGCCTCAGTTTCTCTGTACTTTTGGATAAGCTTATCCTGTGCAAGCTCCTCACTTATATCTATGCCTATTTCCAGCCTGTACTTTCTGTTTCCTTCACCCTCTATCAGTGTATCCTTTATTATCATATATTTATCTAATACAGGATTATAATAACGCCATTCCTCAAAGGCTCCTGGTAAAAGTCTGCTGTTATTGCACATACCACATTTAACAGAAGCTTTTTGTAATACCTCATAACACTTCCGGCCTTTTATATCCTCTATTGATTCTAAGCCATACGCTTTCAATGCTTTATGATTCATATATACAATCTCATTGGTTTCTATATCTGTTGCATATACATATTCATTCAGATTTATAAAAAAATCCCCTATTTCTTTTATATTTTTCATACGCATGTCTCCCTTTATTATTGAATCTGTAATATTCCCCATTCATTAAACGAATCAGCATATTCTATATATAATTTCTCCGTAACAGCCCCTGTTTCTTTTACATTTATATCACTTTGTTATTTTTTTATCAATGCGTAGTATAATATTTTTATTATTTTTTCATGCATATTATACCACAATATTTGCACAGCTTTTCAGCGCACATACAAAGTTCCGTAAGGAACTTTTAAGATGAGCACTATTGTGTTCGTTATACCACAAGCGGAACTTTTATCTCAATAATAAAATCATTTCCCTGTATTCTTGCACTTATATCTCCATTCATACGCTCCACAAGCTCTTTTGCAATAGATAAACCCAGTCCGGTTGAGGCTCTGCCTCTTGCAACATCCGCTTTATAAAAACGCTCAAACACATGGCTTAAGTCAATATTTTCAGGATGTTCCGTATAATTACTAATTTTAAGCAAGGCGTGATTGTCCTCACGGGTAAGCTTGATACTTATATTCTTTTCCCCATGATCAAGACCATTTTTTATGACATTCTGTATAACTCTCCTTAAGCCCTGCTTATTACCTGATATATACAGCATTTCCTCAGTAATACTAATATCTGGGCAGATGCCCTGCTTCTTCCATTCATCATAATAAGAAAATACCGCTTCTTTTAATATTCTGTTCATACAACAATCCGTAAGCTCCAGCTTATACGAATCATTTTTCAGCTTAGTGAATGTAAAAAGCTCCTCCAGCATTTCATTAAGGCTGTTAAGCCTTTCTCTGATTATATCAAGATATCTCCTCTGGTCATCTATATTGTCACATTCCTCTATAAGCTGGAAATACCCATCCAGCGATGTAAGCGGTGTCCTTATATCGTGTGAAAGATTAGTATATGTATCTGCAATCAGCTCTTCTTTTTTTCTGTACTCATTTCTTTCTTTTTTACGCATGTCAAGAAGCTCATTCAATTTATCTGAAAGCTCACCTATTCCCCCCATATCTATTTCACGTTGAATCAGCTTGTTACTATCGTGTTCCATAAGAAACGACAACTGGCGGCAGATGTCCTTAATCTGCCGCTGGTATTTCCACATAATAAATGCCTGTATAATAATTATTACTGCTAATATTCCAATAATAATCCTCATTCTCTAAATATCCCTTTTCTGAAAAATATAACTGCTTAATGACAGCATTATAATAATAAATATAACTGCCACACACATTGAACTAACAACATCATCCCTGCCTGCATTCATAGGAAGCATTGCCATCCTTCCAGTTACTGTATACTTATATATATTGAAGTTATGAAGTCCCACTCTATTGCCCACATAATCTATAAGGGCATACACAATGCTCATTATATTCATGGTAAGACATACCGATAAGGTCATGCTTATAACATTATTCTTAATTATAACTGCTATCGCCATACATATTAACACAAACGCATAATGAAGCATAAGTTCTGTTAAGAAATAAGGTATAATCTCCTTCCAGTTACCCCACACCACACATTTAAACGCAAGCATATTCGCTGCTGCCTGGAATACAAATATCCCTGCAAAGGTAATTGCTGTAAATAAGGCAAGCGCAACTGCCCTTGAAACAATAAGCATCCCCCTTTGTGACACCTGTCCACCAATATTCTTAATATAACCACTCTTAATATCTGCTGTTGCAAACATAACCGCAAATATTACAAGAAAAAGTGCATAAAACTTCCCCTGTGCATTAGAAAAGAAAACATCCATTACCGTAACCTTCTTCCCTGGCTCCGTAGGTAATTCCACACTCATACCAATATTGACATTATCTGTATTCTGCTGCGAAAGCTGTTCCTTGTTGCTGTCATCTGCCTGTTGTTGCTCCCATTCCTTATTAACTGCATCATAATCTATTTTTGAAAGAAATGAGGTAAGCAGTGCTGATGCCAGCAATATAATCCATATTACATACATACTCTTTGTACGAAACATTCTGTATACATCCATCTTTATCATATTAAGCACGATTGTCACCCCCTGTAAGCCTTAAGAAATAATTCTCAAGTTCTTCACTTGTAATAGATATTCCTTTAACTGGAATTCCCGCCTTTGCAAGCTCCATGTTCAGTCTGGCACTTTCTCCCAGTCTTTCAAATATATGAATATGTTCTTTATCTATAACCTGATAGCTGCTAAAGCCCATATCATCAAGCACAGGAACAGCCTGCTTAGGATTATCAAGCGTAAGCTCTATGCGCTCACTGCATTTTTTCATAAGTTCTTCTCTTGTAAGCTCCTGCACAAGGCATCCATTATGAATAATGCCATAATCTGTAGCAAGCTTTGATAATTCCTCCAGAATATGACTTGAAATACATATTGTCATGCCACGCTCCTTTGCAAGCTTCTGGATAGTTTCACGCACCTCCACTATTCCCTGTGGATCAAGTCCATTAATCGGCTCATCAAGAATAAGCAGGTCAGGCTCACCTACAAGTGCAAGAGCAATTCCTAAGCGCTGCTTCATTCCAAGCGAATAATGCTTTGTTTTCTTTTCTCCAACAGTATCAAGACCCACTGTTTTTAACAGTTCTTCTATATATCCTTTTTTCTTAATCCCTGTAAGCTTACATTTAATGTTCAGATTGTCATATGCCGACATATTGCCATAAAGTCCGGGAGCTTCTATAAGACACCCTACTCTTGAACGTACCTTTTGTAAGTCCTTTCCCTTATACCCAAACATTTCTATTTCGCCATAAGACGGTGTTGACAGTCCGCTAATCATCTTAAGACAGGTCGTTTTACCGGCTCCGTTTCTTCCAATAAAGCCATATATCGCACCCTTTTTAATGTGCATATTTACATCATCAACTGCCCTGTGTCTGCCATACTGCTTAGTCAGATTCCTTGTCTGCAATAATAATTCGCTCAAAGCTTTTTCCTCCTTTTCTTAACTGCTCTTATCATAAAAAATAAATCCTAATCAATCGCAAATAAATAGTAAAAAAAGAGTAAATTATTCATGCAGGCGATATCCAATCCCCCAGATTGTTTCTATATATTCATCAGATGTAACGGTCTTTATTTTCTTCCTGATATTGCTTATATGCACATCAAGAGTCTTTGTTTCACCCATATATGGCTCATCCCACGCATATTCGAATATATCCTCCTTGCTAAACACCTGCTTCGGGTTTTTAAGCAATAATTCCAGTATTGCGAATTCCTGTTTTGTAATCTTAGGAAGCACCCTGCCACCGATACTTACCTCAAAGGTAGAGCGTGTAAGCACCATATCTCTGAACTCAAGCCTTCCGCTGCCTTGTCCTTTTTGTATACCAGCCTTTGTTTTTACTTCTGTTTCTGCCTCTGCTTCTACCTTCGTTTCCGCCTCTGCTTCACCTTTTGTTTCCACCTCTATATGACGAAGCTGCACCTGAATACGTGCCAGTACCTCTCTAATCTCAAAGGGCTTTGTTATATAATCATCTGCTCCGTCCGTCAGCACTCCGATTTTATCATCTATACTATCCTTTGCAGTCAGCACAATCACCGGAAGCCTTCCATGTTTTCTTATTTCTTTTAAAACCTCTTCACCACTTGCACCAGGCAGCATTAAGTCAAGCAGTACAAGCGTATAAGCCTTTTCTTTTATATTAAGAAGCAGCTTTGCTTCTGTTCCTGAAAATGCCTGTTCACACGTATAACCAGCCTTCATAAGCACCTCACAAAGAAGGTTATTAATATTTATATCATCTTCTACAATTAATATATTAGGCATAATTTTTACTCCTGTATTTTATAATGTAAAATAGTCATCTACTTTATGAGAAATGGCATTAAATAAAATGGTTTCAGCATTAAATTTTCTTCTTTTCCAACATCTTTTTGTGATATTAAATATATCTTACTTACATTCTTTGAAAATTTTTTATAAAACTGTTTTATAGATTCGTGCTTTCCTGCCCCTGATGACTTAATTTCAAAGGCATTTACTTTACTTCCCTCAGAAATCAGAAAGTCAACCTCATAATAATGTGTGCTTTTGTCTTTTTCCCAAGTGTGATAATAAAGTTCCCTTCCCGCTGCTGTAATCATCTGTGCAATAAGATTCTCATATAAATAGCCAAGATTAGCTGGCAGCTTATCAGAAAGCAGCTTCGCATATACATTATTTTCTGTGACTGGACGGTCTATAAACATTAATGTAATAAATAATCCAGTATCCGACAGATACAATTTATAACTGTCAAAGTCCTTTGTATCTGTCAGGCTTACCCTTGGATCAGTTGAATTATAACAAGGTAAGACAGTCTTTGAATCAATCAGCTCATACAATAATTCTTCTGTTTTTGAATTATTCTTCTTTCCTATTGCCGCAGTAATCCTGTATTTTTTTGAATCCTTTGCAAGTTGTGCCGGAATTGAGTGATATAACGCAGAGATTCTTCCAGAACCATCAATCTTTTTAAAATCTTCTTCATACAATGATATAATCTGTCTTTTGACCATATCAATTTCCGAGAAATTCTTACCCTCTATATAAGCTTCAACTGCCTGAGGCATACCACCTACTGCCATATATATTCTTAAATCTCTCATCAGTTTACGATTAGTTGGCTGTCCAATAGCCTTACCTGTATTGTATATCTGACAAAGAAGTTCATAGTTTCCCCCCGTTGCATCACAGAACTCCTGATAATCCATTGGATACACCTGTATTTTCATTTCCTCCGATGGAATTAAAATATCCTTTACATTTTTCTTTATGGATATTAGTGAACCAGTTTCCAGATAACTGTATCTTCCATCTGCAACAAGATGTTTTATTGCCTGTCTTGCTTTCGGGAATAGCTGGACTTCATCAAATATAATCAGCGATTTATGCTCATATAATGTTATACCTGTTTCCGCCTGCAATCTTAAAAAAAATATATTTAGATTTGCTATATCATCAAAACACTCCAATATATTAGCTGTTGCTTTTGAAAAATCAATAAGAATACACGAGTCATATTCATTTTCTCCAAAGCTTTGGGCGATTGTAGACTTACCAACTCGTCTCGCCCCCTCTAACAACACCGCATATTTATCCGAATACTTTTCCTTCCATTCTAACAATCTACTATATACTTTTCTTTTAAAATTCATAGTCTTCCCCTTTCAGAACTATACTATATCATTGTCATTATTCTTTACCGTGCTAAAAGCACCCCTGATTTCTTTATATAATACATATTATAATATAACTTTCTTCAATATTATTATCTCTTATTTTG
>OGOQ01002823.1_pt1 | contig 10181 bp, 8 predicted proteins | sample 1552691 | NCBI WGS metagenome assembly OGOQ01 (sample SAMEA2580209, study PRJEB22360) | human gut metagenome | biome: human gut; feature: human-associated habitat; material: faeces | place: Denmark | collected 2008/2010
CGCAGCGGGGCCGCCCTACGTTCCATAAGCAGGCCCGCTCTTCACAAATTCTGAACCCTATTTTTTAACTATTTCGCCACTTTCCCGACACGTGATTTGTGCTCGGATGGCGATGCATCGATACCAAATGTGCAGCAATTGAGTATTTCTATGCTATAGCCGAGCTGCGAAAACATTATTTAGGGCGTACCAACCCATAATCGCGTCAAGCTTTTGGACAGTATTTGGTTGGACCTCTAAAACGACTTTTCCACTCAGCGCCATCAACACGGCATTAGCTGACACGATATATACCATGAGTATCGTATTGTCACATACCACGGCAAAAGTGGTCTACCAGGCCGCGCGTTCGGTGTCTGCGAAAGACATCGAGTCCTGCAGCCCTGTCGCAATTTACGGATCGTGTCCCACCGGAACGCTCCTCGACGCGGCCGCAGAATGGCTCGCCAAACATGATGTTGCCCGCGACGCAAATGAATCCCTCGAGGTAATGGTGTTTGATCGCAGGAACGCGCGCTACGCGATGGACTGTCAATGCCACGTTTCGTCAAAGCGATTCTCATGCTCGCGTTTTATAGAGCTAGAAGATGACATCTACATTGTTGGCGTTGAGCTTTGTGCACTTCAGGCCGCCACCTATCTCCCTTTTCGCGAACTGGTGGAGTACTACTTTGAGCTGTGCGGCGCTTATTCCCTTGGAACCGCTTCTTCTACCTCTTATACCGAGCGTTTCCCACTTACCTCAACCGAGAGGTTAAAGCAGTTCTTTAATTCCATTACCAGATGCGATGGTTTGGCCCTTGCCCGAAAGGCTATTCAATGTGTACGCGATGGATGCCGCTCTCCCATGGAAACGGCCTTTGTCATGATGCTTACGCTGCCCAAAAGCGAAGGTGGACTTGGTATTAAGGGAATTGAGACCGATTACGAGGTACAGGTCACCGCCGCCGCAAAAAATCTCACGAGACGCAAAAAGTTCTTTATGGATGCATATCTGAAGAAATCTCGAACAGATATTGAATACAACGGGTTTTATCACGACGCGGAAGAGGACCGCGCCGTCGACGAGGAGCGCAAGAATGCGCTTGCGTCCATGGGGTACGGAATCATCACTGTCAGCCGTTATTCCTTTATGCATGCCAGCTCTTTCGTTAGGGTCATGGAGGCAATCCAAAGAAAAGAAGGTATACGCCCCTCGCGTCTGCCAAAAGACTTTCAAATCATGCAAGAGGACCTGAGGCTGTTTGTACTCAGAAGATTTATTGAGGAGAAGAAACGAATCCAGGAGGAACTTCGCCAGGATTCCGAAGAGCGCCAACGAATCGACCTCGAAAAAACAATGCTCGAAGGCATCACATTGGACGATCCGACGATTAACGAGGCTCCGTCAATCGATGACATGCAAACCGTCGAACCCGACAGTCCGTCACTCAACCGAATAAGCAGCTTCACACCCGAGGGCAGGGTCTTCGGGGCCGGAAACTAGGCTGACTAACAAGGTGGGTACCCTAGCGACGTGCAAAATTGCGAGTATTCAGCAGGGTCGGGTGTCCATCACCCTCGAGTGGATCAAAAAGTGAAGCGAAATCACTCTTGCGTGAGAACATTAGGCAACATTTGAGGAAGAACTCATCGGTTTAACACCATAAGATAACTCTTTAGCTGCATTATTTGGCTTGCGATAAATTAACGGACCCCCTATCGTTGCAGAATACTCCAATTTTTGCACGGCGCAGGGGCACCCACCCCGGCATCGCCTATCAAAACCGCTTTAGTCCGGGATCCCGTCCGCTTTTCCTCATCATTTTGTACGACGGATTGCCTAAACAATATTGACATATGAACATGCGCTCATATAATCGGTAGCAGGCTATATGAGCGCATGTTCATATGAAAGGATATTGCAATGAGCGTCCGCGATGATGAAACGAAACCCGACATCGAGGCCACCGAAACCGTGATCCCCACCACCTGCTCGCCCGAGGACCTTCCCGACGAGGAGCTTCTCTACGACCTCGCCGACCTGTTCAAGGTCTTCAGCGACACCACGCGCATCAAGATTCTCTATGCCCTCATGGGCCGCGAGCTCTGCGTGGCCGACATCGCCGAGGCGACCGCAACCTCGCAGTCGGCAGTTTCGCACCAGCTGCGCACGCTTAAGCAGTCGCACCTGGTCAAATTCCGCCGCGACGGACGCAATATCCTCTACTCGCTCGCCGACGACCACGTCTACACCATGCTCAACCAAGGCATGAGCCACATCTGCGAATAGCAACCAACCACGGCACCAGCGCGGCCTGCACCCAAGCCGCAAGACAGGGAAAGGAACCCACCATGAAAAAGCAGTTTAAACTCGACGAGATCGACTGCGCCAACTGTGCGCGCGAGCTTCAGGACGAGCTGGCCAAGCTCGAGGGCGTCAAATCCGTGTCCGTTAACTTTATGACCCAGAAGCTGACGCTCGAGGCCAATGACGCCGAGTTCGACGAGGTGCTCGACCGCGTCGTGGAGTTTACGGCCGACGCCGAGCCGGACTGCGAGATCATTCTCTAGCCCAGGTTAACGCCAACCCAAAAGGCCGCGCTTGCCGCGGCCTTTGCTCGCGAAATTACATGAACGAGTGTTCATACATTCAATTGGGAGGATACGAGTCATGGCCACCGCCGACCCCAAGAAGAAAAAGAAGAAGCGCAAGAAGAAAGAGTCACTCGAGCATAAGCGCAACCGCATCCTGGTAGCGCTGGGCATTTTTGCCGTGGTGTACGCCCTCGATGAGCTCGGTGCCCTCACCGCCGCATTCGGCACCCCGGACGACATCTACGCCAGCTTTGTGCTGTTCCTCGTGCCGTTTTTGATTGCCGGCTACGACGTACTGCAAAAGGCATTCAATAACATCCGCCGCGGCAAGGCCTTCGACGAGAGCTTCCTCATGGCCGTCGCGACCATCGGCGCGTTTGCCATGGTGCTCTTCCCCGATACCGACCCGCACATGGCCGAAGGCGCCGCTGTCATGCTGTTCTACCAGGTCGGCGAGCTGTTCCAGGCATACGCCGTGGGCAAGAGCCGCAAATCGATCAGCGCCATGATGGACATCGCGCCCGATTACGCCAACGTCGAGCAACCCGACGGCACACTCGAGCAGGTCTCCCCCGATGACATCGCCGTCGGCACCGTCATCGTCGTCAAGCCCGGCGAGCGCGTACCCATCGACGGCGTCATCGTAGAAGGCGAGACGCAACTCGACACCGCCGCCCTTACCGGCGAATCGATTCCCCGCCCGGCCAAAACCGGAGACGATATCATCAGCGGCTGCATCAACATGACGGGCCTCATCCACGTGCGCACCACCAAGCCATTTGGCGAGTCCACCGTCGCGCGCGTCCTGGAGCTCGTAGAAAACGCCAGCGAAAAGAAGGCGCGTACCGAGAACTTCATCACGCGCTTCGCCCGCGTCTACACGCCCGCCGTCACCGGCGCGGCCGCGGTACTCGCGCTCGGCGGCGGCTTGGTCACCGGCGCCTGGTCCGACTGGATCCTGCGCGGCCTGACCTTCCTGGTCGTCAGCTGCCCGTGCGCGCTCGTGATCAGCGTCCCGCTGAGCTTCTTTGGCGGGATCGGCGGCGCATCCAAGCTGGGCGTCCTCATCAAGGGCTCCAACTACCTCGAGACGCTCGCCGAAGTGGACACCGTCGTCTTTGACAAGACCGGCACGCTCACCAACGGCACGTTTTCGGTCGTGGCGGTACACCCCGAGGCAGGTTATACCGAGCAGTCGCTGCTCGAAGTCGCGGCCCTTGCCGAGTCGTTTTCCGATCACCCCATCGCACGGTCCATACGTGCCGCCTACCAGGGTGAGCTCGACCAGAATCGCGTGAGCGACTCCGCCAATGTCGCGGGTCACGGTTTCACGGCAACCATCGACGGCAAGCGCGTCGTCGTCGGCAACGCCAAGATGCTTGCTGCGGCCGGTATCGACGCTCCCAATTGCGAGGTCGTCGGTACGATCCTCCATGTGCTGGTCGATGACACGTACGCCGGCCATATCGTAATTGCCGACACCATAAAGGCCGATGCCGAGCAGGCTATTCGCGACTTGCACGCTGCCGGCGTCAAACGCACCGTCATGCTCACGGGCGACCGCGAGGAGGTTGCAGCGTCTGTGGCCAAGCAGCTGGGGCTCGACGAGTTCCACGCGCAGCTCCTGCCAGGCGACAAGGTCGAGCGTGTCGAGGCGCTGCTTGCAACCGAGAGCGGCAAGGGCAAGCTCGCCTTTGTCGGTGACGGCATCAACGACGCACCCGTGCTCACGCGCGCCGACGTCGGAATCGCCATGGGCGCCATGGGCTCGGACGCCGCAATTGAAGCTGCCGACGTGGTGCTGATGGACGACAAGCCGTCCAACATCTCCCGCGCGATCCGCGTGGCGCGCAAGACCATGACGATTGTTTGGCAGAACATCATCTTTGCGCTGGGCATTAAGCTGCTGATCCTGGTGCTCGCGGCGCTCGGCATCGCCAACATGTGGCTTGCCGTCTTTGGCGACGTGGGCGTGGCGATCATCGCCATTCTGAACGCCATGCGCGCGATGGGTGTCAAGAACCTGTAGCACTCATGGTCCCTCCGGCCGGAACCGGGCTTGGTTTTGAAAACGTCCTCGACCAATGAAGTGCCCCCGTTCTGCTCCTTCGGAGCTACGAACGGGGGCACTTCTGGTCTGCGGAATGTTTTCAAAACCAAGCCCGACCCCGGCCTGCGGTGACGTTGCTGGTGGTTCTTGGGCATCGCTTGCTAGCGGGGTTCCCTGTCTGAATTGAACTTTGTTGGTGGGGCTACTGGTCCCGGTCGCTGGTTCGCGCTTTGCGCGAACTCCGCGCTACTGGGGATCAATTAGGCTTCCGTTGCTGGGCCCGCCACATCTTCCCGCCCCAACATCGATCTTAGCTTCTCAAAGCTCTCCTCGCTCAGGCAATGCTCCATGTGGCAGCCCTCTTGCGAGGCAACCTCGGGCGCTACACCTGCGTCCTCTAGCAGCCCCACAAAAAAGCAATGGCGCTCCCACATTTGACGGGCAACCTCAATACCGCGTTCCGTCAGATGAACATCTCGTTTTCCCATTTCGACATAGCCGTTGCTTTCCAGCGTCGCCATGGCTTTAGAGACACTTGCCTTGGTTACGCCCAGGTATTCGGCGACGTCAATTGACCGAACGATGCCCTGGCGCTCCGAGAGCACATAAATAGATTCGAGATAGTCTTCTCCAGATTCACGCAGGGCCATGGGCCGCCTTTCGCGATGGCTTCTAGTTAGCCTTTGGATACTTTTGCTTGATTTACTTTACCGCAAAAGTTGCCCATGTCTTACTACTTTGCCTAAAAGTTAGCCGTGTTTCACAAAACGTGCGGGACGAAAACAAAATGGGGACGCTCCTCAAGGAGTGTCCCCAGGCGCCAGGTGCCGGCGTGCAGTTACATCAGCCCAAAGTGCTTGGCGGCGTTGTAGATGCCGTCGTCGTCTACGGCGGTCGTAACGTAGGTCGCCGCGGCCTTCACGGTATCCTGCGCGTTGCCCATGGCCACACTTGTGCCCACGGCCGAGAACATCGACAGGTCGTTCTCGCCGTCGCCAAAGGCAATCGCTTCACTCGCGTCGATGCCCAGGCGCTCCAGCGTCGCCGCCACGCCCAGGTCCTTGCCGCCGTTGGCCGGAATAATGTCGCAGAACAGGTCGCACCAGCGCGTGGTTGTAGAATGCGACAGGACATCGGTAACTATGCCCTGGTCGACCGGGTCCACAAAGGCGCAGAACTGGTAAACCGGCGCGTCGAAAGCATGCTCAAAAGGCTCCTCGTGATACGAGATTCCGGCATTGTCGGCAGCCGCCACCACGCGCTTGGACAGACGGTTCACAAACGAATTCTCGCCCTGCATGCACAGTGAGTCGTAGCGTCCCTGCGCCACCTGGTCCACAATCACCGCAACGTCGTCCGGATCGATCGGGCAGCTGCGATAAACGCCCTTGGCATCAAAACAGTGCTGACCCGAAAGCGTAATGTACGCATCCCAACCCAAGTCGAACAGCCAATCCGGCATCTGGTAGGTCGGGCGACCCGTGGCGATTATGCACGCAATCCCCTGCTCGCGAAAGCTGTCGAGCGCCTGCTGCGCCGACGCCGGAATCCGATGGGTCTTAAAGCTCAGCAACGTGCCGTCGATATCGAAAAATGCGGCCTTGATCATCCTTGCCTACTCCTCGCCCTCGAGCTTCTCGCTCGCCTCGAGCCACGCCATCTCCAGCTCGTCCATGGCGGCGTGGGCCTCGTCGATCTTTGCCTGCTGCTCGCCGAGCGCCGTGTAGTTGGTGGGGTCGACCTGGGCCATCGCGGCCTCGGCCTCCTCCACGCGAGCGCGCTGCGTCTCCATTTTGCGCTCAAGCGAGCTCACCTCGCGGCGGAGCTTCTGGCGCTCGGCGTTGGAAAGACCATTGGGCTGGCCGCTCGACTTGGGCTTTTCGGCCGCAGTTGCCGCGGCACCGGTGTCAAACGTGCCGGTCTTGGCGCTCGGCGCACCCACGGGCTCACCCTCGGCGGTGGCGTTGCACAGGCGTAGGTACTGGTCGACGCCGCCGGGCATATGCGTCAGGTGGCCGTCGAGCAGCGCCCACTGCTGGTCGGTCACGCGCTCCATCAAGAAGCGGTCGTGCGTCACCAGGATCAGCGTGCCGGGCCAACCGTCCAGCAAATCCTCGACAATCGCGAGCATGTCGGTATCCAGGTCGTTGCCGGGCTCGTCCAGGATAAGCACGTTGGGCTCGTCCAGGATCGTCAGCAACAGCGACAGGCGACGGCGCTGGCCGCCCGAAAGATCGCCGATGCGGCTCCAGAGCTGCTGGGTCGTAAAGCCCAGGCGTTCGCAGAGCTTCTCGGGCGAAGTCTCCTTGCCGTCGATGACGTAGTACTTCTTATAGTTGCCGAGAACCTCGCGGATCGTGTCGCCCATGTAGGGCTCGAGCTCCTCGAGCTGCTGCGACAGCACGCCAAAGCGCACCGTCTGGCCAATCTTCACGCGGCCGCGCGTGGGCTCAATCTTGCCCTGAATCACGTCGAGCAGCGTCGACTTGCCAGCGCCGTTCTCGCCCAAAAGTCCATAGCGGTCGCCCGCTCCGATGAGCCAGGTCACGTCGGAAAGTACCTGCTTGGGCGCGCCATCGGTATCCGCATAGCCGGCGTCCACGTCGACCACGTCGATGACCTGCTTGCCCAGGCGGCTCACGGCGAGGCGCTTGAGCTCCAGCTCGTCGCGCACGGGCGGTACGTCGGCGATCAGTTCGCGAGCGGCATCCACGCGAAACTTGGGCTTGGTGGAGCGCGCCTGGGCGCCGCGGCTTAGCCACGCGAGCTCCTTGCGCGCCATGTTGCGACGACGCTCCTCGGTGACGGCGGCCATGCGGTCGCGCTCCACGCGCTGCAGGATGTATGCCGAATAGCCGCCCTCAAAGGGATCGACCTGGCCGTCATGGACCTCCCACATACTGGTGCAGACCTCGTCCAAGAACCAGCGGTCGTGCGTGACCACGAGCATCGCGCCCTGGCCGCGCTGCCAGCGGGCCTTTAAGTGACGCGCGAGCCAGTTGATGGTGCGCATGTCCAGGTGGTTGGTGGGCTCGTCGAGCATGAGCACGTCATAGTCGCCGATCAGCAGGCGCGCGAGGTCCACGCGACGGCGCTGACCGCCCGAAAGCTCGCCCACCGTGCCCTCCCAGGGCACATCGCTAATAAGGCCAGCGAGGATCTGACGCGTACGCGGGCTCGACGCCCACTCGTACTCGGGCGTGTCGCCGACGACGGCATGATGCACGGTGTCGGTATCGACCAGGTTGTCCTTTTGGCCGAGCAGACCGATCGTCGTGCCGCGGCGGTGCGTCACGCGGCCATCGTCGGGCTCCAGCGTGCCCGCGAGTACACTCAGCAGCGTCGACTTGCCGTCGCCGTTTTTACCGACGATGCCAATACGGTCGCCCTCGTCCACGCCGAGCGTCACGCTATCGAAAATATGCTTGGTGGGAAACTCTAGGCTGACGGAATCGCATCCCAAAAGAATCGCCATATGCCCTGCTCCTTCGTAGAAATTCAACGTTGTCCATGATAGCAGCGAGCCCCACCCCAAACCACCACGAAGGTGCCCTTCGTGGTGGTTTTTCGTTCTGAGCCAAGGAGATTCATGTTCAATATCGTGCTGTATGCGCCCGAGATTCCGGCCAATACGGGCAATATCGGCCGTACCTGCGTGGTCACCGGTGCCCATCTGCATCTGGTGGAGCCGCTGGGGTTTTCCCTCGATGACAAGACGGTACGTCGCGCCGGTCTGGGCTACTGGCAAAATTTGGACGTGACGACCTATGCCGGCTGGGAGGATTTCCTTGCACGCAACGGTCTCTCCCCTGCCGACGAGCGCCTACATCTGCTGACCAAAAAGGCACGCCGTACCTATGCGCAAAGCACCTACCGCGACGGTGACTATTTGGTCTTTGGCAGCGAGAGCTCGGGCATTCCCGAGCCACTGCTTGCCGCGGCGCCCGAGCGCTGCGAGCGCATCCCGATGCTGCGCGATTGTGACTCACTCGATAACGCCGAGGCCTGGGAAGCTCACGAGGAATCGCTCGGGCATACCGAGGACAGCCACGAGACCATCCTTCAGCAGGATATCTGCGGCAACTTCGTCAACCCGGACGACTACCGCATCAGCGCACTCAACCTCTCCAACAGCGCCGCCATCGTCCTCTACGAAGCCCTACGCCAAACAGGCTTTCCGGGAATGTGACAAAGGGACTGACCCTTTGTCACATTCAAGCGCCACGCCGACGGCACACACGCCTAATTGATGCTCTAGATAAAGAGCCATCACTTTTAATCAGAATTAACTAAAGTAAAATGAAGTTAAACGGCGGTGTGAAAGGAGAGCCTTGTGAAATATCTCGAGAACCCGTTTACCCCCAGTTTTGGTGAGGTTCCTGCCCATCTCGCTGGCAGACAGCAGATTATTCGGGATTTGGACCGCGCCTTCTTGAGCCAACGCAGGCGCCCAGAATTGACCTCGATCTTCTCAGGCGCGCGTGGAACCGGTAAAACCGCTCTCATGTCGTCGCTCGCGACAAGGGCGGAATCCCACGGCTGGATAGCCGTAAAGACGACCGCGCTTCCTGGAATGCTTGAGGAAATCGAGCTCGGGACGAAACGCGCCGCAGCCCATCTCATCGACTCGTCCAACCACTTCGAAGTCACCGGTCTCGGAATTGCACCGCTCGGCAGCATCGAGGTCAATCGCGTTCACGATGCCTCAACCTGGCGTTATCGCATGAGCGATATCATCGACCAGCTCAACGGGGCCGGTACCGGTCTGCTCGTCACGGTTGACGAGGTGGACCCGACACTCGACGAGATGATTCAGCTCGCAGCGACGTATCAGCACTTTGTGACCGATGGGAAACGCGTCGCCCTGCTCATGGCGGGACTTCCCAACAACGTATCGACGCTACTGAACCACAAGACGGTCTCGTTCCTTCGCCGCGCCCAACAATATCATCTGGGTCGCATTGCCGACTATGACGTGCGCGAGGCCCTAATTCGCACAATCCAGGAAAACGATCGCCTGGCAGATGCTGGGGGAATCGATAGAGCCGTTCGCTCGATCTCTGGTTTTCCCTTCCTATTGCAACTCGTAGGCTACCGTGCCTGGGATCTCACAAGCGATTCGAAGGAAATCTCGTCACGCGACTTTGACCTGGGAATCAAAATCGCGCGCGACGAGATGGACGACCGAATCCTCGCGGCAACCTATCGGGAACTCACTGCAGAGGACAAGCGATTCCTCATCGCCATGCTCGATGACGAGGAAGAGTCCACCACCGCTGACCTTGTCGAGCGCCTTAAGCGTTCGCCGCAGCAGGTCTCCCGCTACCGACGCCGCATGATAGATGCCGGCATCATTGGAGAACGCGGGCGCGGAATCGTCGCTTTTGAATTGCCATTCTTCCGCGACTATCTCGCCGCTCAATGCGTGAAATAGAAGTCAATGTGACAAAGGAACTGTTCCTTTGTCACATTCGGTTATAGGTAGCGGCCGGTGATGCTTGCGGGGCAGGCTGCGATGTCGTCTGGCGTGCCGGCGCAGACGATTTGCCCGCCT
>OGOQ01002827.1_pt1 | contig 10177 bp, 7 predicted proteins | sample 1552691 | NCBI WGS metagenome assembly OGOQ01 (sample SAMEA2580209, study PRJEB22360) | human gut metagenome | biome: human gut; feature: human-associated habitat; material: faeces | place: Denmark | collected 2008/2010
TCATATTTTCTTTTAGAAAGAAAAAAAGAAATAATAATATAAATAAGTTGAGAATATGAACGTGAAAGAAGAATGGAAGTCGAAAGGTTTCATTGATGAGCCCGTTGATGAGTCTCTGGATCTGAAGCAGGAGATACGCCATCTCTGCCGCGAGAAGGACGCTATTATCTTGGCCCACTACTATACGATGCCGGAGATACAGGACATAGCCGACTTTGTCGGCGACTCGCTGGCCCTGGCGCGTGAGGCGGCCAAGACGGAGGCCAAGGTGATGGTTATGTGTGGCGTCCACTTCATGGCCGAGACCTGCAAGCTGCTCTCGCCGGAGAAGACGGTGCTCTCGCCCGACCTTACGGCGGGCTGCTCGCTGGCCGACAGTTGCAAGGCTGAGGACCTTCGGAAGTTTAAGGAAGAGCACCCGGGCTACGAGGTGGTCTCCTACGTCAATACGACGGCGGCGGTGAAGGCGCTGACCGACGTGGTGGTGACCTCGGGCAATGCCAAGAAGGTGATCGACTCCATCCCCAAGGACACGAAGCTCATCTTCGGACCAGACTATAACCTCGGAAGCTATATCAACTCCGTGACGGGCAGAAATATGTTGCTGTGGAATGGTGGCTGTCACGTCCATGAGCGCTTTAGTGTGGCGGAGATCGTCAAACTCAAGGAGCAGCATCCCGAGGCTGTCGTCATGGCCCATCTGGAGTGTAAGGCGCCCGTGCTGGCCGCTGCCGACGTGAAGGGATCGACGGCCACGATGCTCCACTATGCACAGGATCATCCTGAGGTCAAAGAGTTTATCGTTGCTACAGAGGCTGGTATCCTCCATGAGATGCAGCGCACCTGTCCCAACCAGACTTTCCTCCCCGTGCCTCCTGAGGTGACGGAGGGTGGCAGGGGCTGCGCCTGCACGGAGTGTGAGTATATGAAGAAGAACACGCTCAAGAAGGTGTATAACGCACTGAAGTATGGCTGGCCTGCCGTGGAGGTGGATCCTGCTATTGCACGCGACGCCGTGAAGCCCATCGAGCGCATGCTCTCCCTCAGTTGATCCGCATGAAGGGTAGGGTGGCTTATCAGTTATAAAAATACAGCAGGATGATGGAAAGGTCCGTCTCCTGCTGTATTTTACTTTTTATTTGAGTGAGAACAAATGGATTTTTTCTAAAAACTAACAAACAAGTCTTATATACAATAATCAAACTTATCTTATGAGGAGAATCGTATGTTCAGTATTTGCATTGTGCTGCTGCTCGCTGGTGCTTGCGCAGGAGAAGACGCGCAGTCTGTCGGTAGAACTGCTTGGTGCGCAAAATGTGGTGGGCGTCAACTATGATAGCCGTTTCAAGGGCAACTCGGGCTGGGGCTACCGAGTGGGCATAGGCTATGGTTATGGAGACAATTCCAGTTGGATCGATCAGAAAATCAGTGGTGTGGGTGTGCCGTTGGAGTTGAATTACCTGCTTGGAGAGAAGAAGAGTAAACTGGAGGTAGGCTTTGGCGCCAGTCTGGGTGTGTATCATATCAAGGAAACGTCATGGTTCTTTTCTCAGCCCGTGCCGCCCGAGACGGAAGGAATTGCAGAGCCCTACGAATCGAAGGAGAACCGTTTCGGCTATTTCTTGTTTGGCAACATCGGCTATCGCTACCAGCGTACCAACGGTTTTATGTTTCGCGTAGGCTTATCGCCGTCGTTCAACTTCGGCGATAAGCATGGCCTCAGTAAGTCCGCCTTCTATCCGTACATCGGACTTGGCTGGTCGTTCTGACGCTATCAAGGCGGACAGTTTTTTCTCTCTATATATAAAGCTCAGTTTTTTATATATAGAAAAAAAGGAAGGTAGGTTTTTCTATATATAAATAATGTATAGGAAAACCTACTGATCTAATGTATAGGAAAGACGCTACTGAGCATTCTCCTCCTCTTTCTTGGTGAGCACGTGGTCCACACCTTCCATACGGTCTATTAGATAGACGGGGCGGCGCTTGGTCTCGATGAAAACTTTGCCGAGGTATTCGCCGATAATGCCCAGGGAGATGAGCTGCACGCCTCCGAGGAAGAGGATGAGGATGACGATGGTGGGGAAGCCTTGGACAGCTTCGCCGACCACGAGTGTCTTGATGAAGACATAGACCATGTAGAGGATGGCCAGCAGGGCACTGAGCAGGCCGATGAGGGTGGAAAGGCGGAGCGGGGCGGTGGTGTAGGAGGTGAGGCCATCGATGGCCAAGTCAGCCAGGCGGCGGAAGTTGAAGGACGACTGGCCTGCCGTTCGCTTCTGCTCGTGGTAACTGATTTCCTGTTTCTTGAAGCCAATCCACACGTACATGCCCTTGGTGTAGCGTTGCGACTCGCGAAGTTGCCGTAGGGCGAGGATGCAGCGACGGTCGAGGAGGCGGAAATCGCCTACGTTTTCGAGCACGTCGAAGCGGGTGGAACGGTTGAGGAGGCTGTAGTAGAGGCGGCTCAGACGGCGGCGCAGCCAACTCTCGCGGGCGATGTCTCGCCGCGCATAGACGTCCTGTGCTCCCTCCTCCCAAAGGTGCAGCATGTCGGGTATGAGGGCAGGCGGATGCTGGAGGTCGGCGTCGAGGATGATGACGCAGTCGCCCGAGGCGTGGTCGAAGCCCGCCAGCATGGCATTCTCCTTGCCAAAATTGCGTGAGAGGCTGATGAAGGCCACCCGCGGGTCCTTGCGACGCAGTTGGCGCATAACGCTGAGCGACTGGTCGCGGCTAACGGCGGCGGGGAGGAATACCTCCCATTGGTATTGCACCTGGCTGTCCATGACCTCGCACAGGGCTGCATGGAGGGCTGGGAGCGACGACTCCTCGTTGTAGCAGGGAATGAGCAGGGTGACTTTCTTCATGTTTTTATTTCTTTCTTTGAGATTTCCGCCCCTTTCGAACAGATTCTTATGGTTGTGATGTAATCTGAAAAGGAGAAAATCAGTTGATGACGGCAATCTTGCAGACCACACCCTTGCTGCCATCCTCCGTGGCCGCCTCGACCATATAGACGCCGCTTGCCACCCGTTTGCCGTCGAGATCGTTGCCGTCCCATGTAAAGGTGCCGCCTTGGCTTCTACCCTCGGCCACGAGGGTGCCCGCGGCGGTGACGATCTTCACGTCGGCGTTGTAGCTCAGTCCCGTGACGGTGATGGTGCCACGGTAGTCTGGGCGAACGGGATTGGGATAGGCATAGGTGGTCTCCTTGTCCATCGTCTGCGAGGGCTCCGAGGCGTCGCTCAGATAGGAGCAGAGACCCTTGTCGGTGCCGATGAAGACCTCTCCCGTCTTGGGGTCGATGGCCAGCGACTCGATGTTGTCGCTCACGAGGCCACTGTTGGAGGAAAGGAAATGGTGGACCTGCGTGTTGAGGTCTGCGCTGATGAGATAGACGCCGTTGCCGCCCGTGCCAAACCACTTGCGGTTGCCACCATCGACGGCCATGCAGGTGATGTCGATGTTGGTGAGCAGGTAGTCGGCGAGGTTGCTGCCGTCGTTGCGTGGCACCTTGTACTGCTGGAAGACCACGCTTCCGGGATCGGTTGCCAGGTCGGAGGGCTGCAGATAGACAGGGCCACCGTTGAGTCCCGCCCAGATATTTCTGTCGCGGTCCTCCGCCATGCAACGCACGCCACCGCCGCCATTGACCTCGGCATTGTCCTCGTTGACGAAGCGCGTATAGCGGTTGATACCCTTTGTGGAGGGCTGATAGACTACCAGGGCTGGCGTCTTGTAGTGGTTGTTGGCCAACCAGAGATTACCCGAGGTGTCGAAGGTCAGGCAGCCGCCGTTGTTGAGCGATGTGTTATCGCTGCCCATGAACGACTTGTTGTGGTGGCTTACCCATTGTCCCTCCTTGGTGAGCTGGCTCAGGGAGGAACCATCGCTGATGCCATTGAAGACCCACAGGTCGCCCGTGGTGTCAAACTTTAGTCCGCTGACGATGACATAGTCCTTGTTGCCAGCCGCCACGCCATGGGCCACCTGCAGGCAGCCTCCACTATTATCGTAGTTATACTCGCGGACAAAGGTGCCGTTGCTAAACTCGTAGAGGCCCGTCCTGCCTCCCGCCAGGACGCGGGCAGGATTGGTGGGATCGACGTCTATACACATCAAGTCGAGATACTGGTGGCCCGTCTTCGCCGCCACGTCGTCCTCATAGATTTGCCACTCTCCGCCGTCGAGCACCTGGATGGTGGCGGGACGGCGCAGTTCGGTCAGTCCGTAGCCGCCACCGACGGTATAGAGTTTGCCGCCGCTATAGCGCATAAAACCGAAGTAATTGTATTGGGGGCCGCCCGGTGAAAGCGTCTTCGCTGTAGCCATCAGATCGGGGTCAGGACTCACGCTGCGCGCCACATAGTCGCCCGTGCGCCGCCAATTGCCCTTGTCGAGCAGGTTGTCCGTCATGAGGGCCCGATACTGTCCCTTCTGCTTCGACTCGGCGTAGATGTAGCCGCCCTCGATGTGGCAGTAGTCCACGGCAAAGCCGAGGTTGTAGGTGTTGGCTATCTCCGCCTGCGCCACGTTGAGGCAGACGATGCCGAAGCCTGTGGCGATGTAGCAGAGTTTCCCGTAGTTGTAGATGCTGTGGATGGTTTTGTCGGCGGTCATGGAGTGGTTGTAGTAGTCGCTGATGCATACTACGTTGTCCTTGCCATCGACCAAGTCGATATAGCCCGACTCATAGATGACGACGAGGCGCGCAGCCCCCTTGTTCCACCCGATGAGCGTCACACCCGTATCGGTCAGTCCGTTGGTCTTGTCGAAGGTGTGGATACTCTGGTCCTTCTCGTTGTAGGCATAGAGGTCGTTGGAGGCGAGGACGTAGAGCCGGTCGCCTCCTTTCTCCACCCATGTGGGGTTGTGGTAGGACATATACGCCTTCCACGTTCCGATTTCCTGTGCCTGCAGGCCCGTGGCCGAACTCAGGAGTCCGGACAAGAGCAGGGCTGATACGAAATGTTTCATCATCTATGAGATATAAATAGGTATAAATGGGGACGGACAAGCCTGGACGGGCAAGGATATCCGTTCCGCCTTGTGCTTACGCCTTCTCTCCGTGGAGAAACGCCACCAGTTTTCTGACGGCTCTTCCTCGGTGGGAAATTTGGTTTTTGACGGTCTCACCCAGTTCGGCAAACGACTGGTCGTAGCCTTGGGGGATGAAGATTGGGTCGTAGCCGAAGCCTTCCGTGCCATGCTTCTCCAGGGCGATTTTTCCCTCCACCTCGCCGCAGAAGCAGTCCGTGCGGGGCGAGGCCGACGGCGCGTCCTGTCTCCTTATTAACGTGATGATGGTGCGGAATCGTGCCTTGCGGTTGTTATTATTTCCTAATTTGGCCAGCAGTTTGCGCATATTGGCCTCGCTGTCGTGGTCCGTGCCCTCGGCGTAGCGCGCGCTGTGGACTCCGGGCTCGCCACCCAAGGCATCGACCTCCAGTCCCGTGTCGTCGGCAAAGCAGTCGTAGCCATAGTGGTCGAAGACGTATTGGGCTTTGGCGAGACTGTTCTCCTCCAGCGTAACACCATCCTCGGGAATGTCCTCGTGGCAACCGATGTCGGCCAGGGATAGAAGCTCGTAGCCCGTTCCCAGAATCTCGCGCAGTTCGCGCAGCTTGTGCGCGTTGTTGGTTGCAAAAACCAGTTTTATCTTGTCGTTGTTCATCTTCTATTCGTCGTTTATATTCTTCTAGTCCATCATCTTCTTGTTGATCATGCTTTTTCCTCTGCGGCAGGAATTTTCCCCTTCATAGTGGGTTTCTGTTCCTTTGCGTCAGGGGCTTCTGTATGGTTCTTTTGGGCTGCTTTCTCGGTTTCCTCGCCCAGTGCCATTTCCTTGCGCATCTTCTCCGAGATATTGCCCTTGATCTCGTCGAAGCCATTGCCAAAGACGCCAATGACGGCCGACTGTGAGACGAAGGCGTGGGGGTCCACATACTTGATGAGGCGGAAGATATACTGGCTCTCGCGCTTGCGGGCCAGAACGAAGAGCACCTTGGTCGGCGTGTTGGTGAACCAGCCGTAGCCGTCGAGGATCGTCACGCCGTGGTGGGTGGTGCTGCCAATGGCGCTGGCTATCTTCTCATAGTTTTTGGAGAAGATCAAGAACTGCACACTCTGTCGTCGCGAGTTGAATACATAGTCGAGCATGACGTTCTCCGTCAGCAGCGTGAAGAGGCCGAAGACCACCGTGTGGAGACGCTCCTGCATCGTTGCGCCAAAGGCTGAGAAGAAGAGACAGGAACCGATGATGCAGAAGTTGACGCAGATGAGGACGTTGCCCAGCGAGATGTCCTTGTACTTGTTGATGCAGGCCGCGATGATATCCGTGCCACCGGTCGATCCATTGCTCAGAAAGACGATGGCAAGGCCCGATCCGGTGAACATCGTGCCAATAATCAAGGCCATGAACGTGTTGCCTGCTCCGAGGATTTGGATCATCTGGCCGTCGCCCCCCGTCATCCAACTCTGTGCCAGCGTGAGCATGGTGGAGAGCAGGACGATGGCGTAGATGGTCTTGAGCAGGAAGCGCAGGCCCAGGATCTTCAGCGCCGCGATGAGCATGACGACGTTGAGCGTCAGGTAGGTTTGGTAAATGGGAATGCCCGTGACGTAGAATATGATGGCGGAGAGACCTGTCAGCGCACCTGTCACAATCTTGTAGGGCAAGAGGAAACAGGTCCATCCTATGGTGTAGAACATCAGGCCCAGGGCGATGCAGAGGTAGTCCAGCATCTGGTTTTTCATGTGCTCCCTACTGTTGAGAAAGTTTTTTACCGTTTTTGACATAATTGCTATTGAGATATACTGTAACTATTGATACTATCGAGATATACTATACTATAGAGATATACTATTGCTGAGACAAAATCTATTGAGATAATCTTGTGTCTGTGAAGAGGGGTCGGAAGATGTTTTCAGCTCCCGACCCCTGTTATGCTAATCGTCTTTGGTCGGTCTATTTTACCACGATATTGATGATGCGTCCCGGTACGACGATGGTCTTGACGACCTGCTTGCCCTCCAGGTACTTCTGGCTTCGCTCGTCGCTCATGGCCGCCTCGATGATGGCCTCCTTGCTGGCCGTGGCGGGCAGGTTGATCTGGAAGCGCGCCTTGCCGTTGAAGGAGACGGGCATCTGCACTTCGTCCTCGACGAGGTAGTCTTCGTTCCAGGTCGGCCACTCGGTGTCGCAGACGCTTTCCTCGCCGCCTGTCTGCTCCCAGAGTTCCTCGGCAATGTGGGGAGCAAAGGGTGCGAGGACCGTCACCAGGGTACGGAGGATGCGGAGGTTGCGACACTTCTGCTGCGTCAGCTCGTTGGTGCAGACCATGAATGCGCTTACGCTCGTGTTGTAGGAGAAGACCTCGATGTCCGTGCTCACCTTCTTGATGAGTTTGTGGAGGCTCTTGAGTTCTTCCTTCGTCGGATCTTCGTCGACGAGGTCCTGCTGGAAGAGTTTCCAGAACTTCTTCAGAAAGCGGTGGCAACCGTCAATGCCGTTGGTGTCCCAAGGCTTGCTGGCCTCCACCGGACCGAGGAACATCTCGTAGAGGCGGAGCGTGTCGGCGCCATACTGGCTTACGATGTCGTCGGGGTTGACCACGTTGAACATCGACTTCGACATCTTCTCAATGGCCCAGCCACAGACATACTTGCCGTCTTCGAGGACAAACTCGGCGTTCTTCAATTCGGGACGCCAGGCGCGGAAGGCGTCGAGGTCGAGGATGTCGGCGTGGACGATGTTCACATCGACGTGGATCGGCGTGGTGTCGTACTGGTCCTTCAGTCCCTTGGAGACGAAGACGGGGTGTTCGGCAGCGTCGGCTGCATTGACACGATAGACGAAGTTGCTGCGGCCCTGGATCATGCCCTGGTTGACCAGTCGCTGGAAGGGCTCCTCCTTGCAGCTTACGCCGAGGTCGAAGAGGAACTTGTTCCAGAAGCGTGAGTAGATGAGGTGGCCCGTGGCGTGCTCCGTTCCGCCGACGTAAAGATCCACGTTCTGCCAATACTCGTCGGCCTTCTTGCCCACGAGTGCCTGGTCGTTGTGCGGATCCATATAGCGGAGGTAGGAGGCGCTGGATCCGGCGAAGCCCGGCATGGTGCAAAGCTCGATGGGGAAGACGGTCTTATGGTCGATGAGTCGCTTCTCGACCACGCAGCGCTTCTCCGTGTCCCAGGCCCATTTCTCGGCGCGTCCCAATGGAGGCTCGCCACTCTCGGTGGGCTTGTAGGCGTCGATCTCGGGCAGCTGCAGCGGCAGGCAGTCTTCGGGAATCATATAGGGCATGTCGTCCTTGTAATAGACAGGGAAGGGCTCACCCCAGTAGCGCTGGCGGGAGAAGATGGCGTCGCGCAGGCGGTAGTTGACTTTGACCTGTCCGATGCCTTGCTCGGCGATAAACGCCTTGGTCTTGGCGATGGCCTCCTGGACGGTCAGCCCGTTGAGCGTGAGTGTGGAGTTCACACCCTCGCGCGGCGAGTTCATGACCGTGCCCTCCTTGGCGTCGAAACTCTCCTGGCTGACGTCGGCTCCCTCGATGAGCGGGACGATGGGCAGCTGGAAGTGGCGAGCGAAGGCGTAGTCGCGTGAGTCGTGGGCCGGGACGGCCATGATGGCTCCCGTGCCGTAGCCGGCGAGCACATATTCAGAGATCCAGATGGGGATGCGCTCGCCCGTGAACGGGTTGACGCCATAGGATCCGGAGAAGACACCCGTCACTTTGTGGTCGGCCATGCGGTCGCGCTCCGTGCGCTTGGCGACATAGGCGAGATAGGCCTCCACCTCCTCGCGCTGCTCGCTGGTGGTCAGCTGTGCCACCAGCTCCGACTCCGGAGCCAGTACCATGAAGGTGACGCCGAAGATCGTGTCGGCACGTGTGGTGAAGATGGTGAAGTGGCCGCGGCGTTCCTCCGTGCCCTCGGGTGTGATGCTCTCGAAGCGCATCTCCGCTCCCTCGCTGCGTCCCACCCAGTTGCGCTGGGTCTCCTTGATGGAGTCGCTCCAGTTCACGAGGTCCAGTCCGTCGAGCATCCGCTGCGCATAGGCCGAGACGCGCAGGCACCATTGGCGCATCTTGCGCTGCACGACGGGATAGCCACCGCGCACGCTCACGCCGTCCACCACCTCGTCGTTGGCCAGCACCGTGCCCAGGTCCTGGCACCAGTTGACCATCGTCTCGCCGAGGTAGGCGATGCGGTAGTTCATGAGCGTCTGCTGCTGCTCCTTCTCATTCATGCTCCGCCAGTCGCGGGCCGAAAAGACGAGCGGCTCCGTCTGGGCCACGTCCATGTCGAGCGTGCCCTCCTCCTCGAAGTGGCGCACCAGCTCATGGATGGGGCGCGCCTGCTTCGTGCGGTTGTCGTAGTACGACTCAAACATCCGCTCAAAGGCCCATTGGGTCCAATGGTAGTAGCCGGCGTCGCAGGTGCGCACCTCGCGGCTCCAGTCGAAGCAGAATCCTATCTTGTCCAGCTGCTCGCGGTAGCGCTTGATGTTCTGTTCCGTCGTCACCGCCGGGTGCTGTCCGGTCTGGATGGCATACTGCTCGGCGGGCAGTCCGTAGGCATCGTAGCCCATGGGGTTGAGGACGTTGAAGCCCTGCTGGCGCTTGTAGCGCGCGTAGATGTCGCTGGCGATGTAGCCCAGCGGGTGGCCGACGTGCAAACCTGCTCCCGAGGGATAGGGGAACATGTTGAGGACGTAGAACTTCTTACGTGTTGGGTCCTCCGTCACCTGGTAGGTCTGATGGTCCCGCCAGTGCTGCTGCCATTTCTGTTCGATCTCTCTGAAATCGTATTCCATTGCTATGTTTTTGTGTTATCGCTTGTACTGTTTGCCGCCCGAGGGGGTGTTTGGGGCAATTTGCGTGCAAATTTACAAAAAACTTTCCTCATTGAAGCGTTTTTTCCGTGATATTCCCCTGTCGTTCCCTAAATTTGGAATGAATTGTTCCGAAAACCCTGTTGAGGCCCTGTCGGCTCACCCGATAATCCAAAATCACCCCAAAATAGGCTCATGAGACAAATCGGGAACAACTCATCAAAAACGCCTCAAATCATACTCAAAAAATGAAGTTATATTCATCGGCCTATGAAATTAACTTCACTCAACTTTCGCATGTAAGCTCCACACGCCCTGAAAGGGCAGTAGCTCCTAGCC
>OGOQ01002832.1_pt1 | contig 10153 bp, 10 predicted proteins | sample 1552691 | NCBI WGS metagenome assembly OGOQ01 (sample SAMEA2580209, study PRJEB22360) | human gut metagenome | biome: human gut; feature: human-associated habitat; material: faeces | place: Denmark | collected 2008/2010
ATTCCCTCTTTCCCCCGTCCCCCATCCATTCGCCGTCCCCCCAGCCATAAGAACCAAACAGTGCGATGGTCTTTCCGCTCAGTGCACCTTCAATCGCAGTGAAGAACGGTTCGAATTCGGATTCTTCCAGAACTTCATCTCCCATTGCAGAACAGCCAAATGCAATTCTGTCATAATCGGCAATATCGCCTGTAAAATCGGATACGCTGAACAGTTCTGCACCTGCTCCTTCTGCGATTGCATTTGCCATCTGTTCGGTATTACCGGTACCACTCCAATAAATTACTGCTGCCTTCATGTTCATTTCCTCCTCAAGAAATTTTCAGTGCCTGATAAAGATCATAGCCCTGATTCAGCTGATTGCACAGAAATGCTCTGCAACGATCATAGCTTTCAAAAGTATGCTTTGCCCGTTCAGCATGGTGATATACCTTCCAATATTTGCAAAGCACATAATTTTTGCCTTTGTTCTCCATGAACCCAATCACATCTTCCACGGGATAGCCCAGAAATACGCCGATTTCGTGGGGGAATTCCCCTGAACAGCGGATGCGTTCGGAAAGCTGCTGCAACGCTGCCTCCAAATTGACAGGTTCTGCATATCCCTGCTGCCGTAAAATCAATTGTACTTGTGGGTTTTGCAACTGCTGCTGTAACAAGGTTTCCTGATAGAGCAGGATTAACGCACGATTGGTGCAGTCACACAGCAACCGCAATTTCAACCCTTTTGCATGAGCTCTTGCATTGAATCGCTCCAAATGTTCCAAAACAGAAAATTCTGTTTTGTTGATGGACATCAGACTGGCACACTTGATTCCCAACAACGATGGTGCCATAAAATACGCCAGTTTCTGTTCAAATTTTACACATTCGGAAACGGACATGCAACCCCTCCTATTCTTGTTTTTGTGGACAGCGGATCTTCGCCGGCAAATTGTTAGTTTTAACTAACCGAGAAACGGAAAAAATCGGGAAATCCGGATGCTTCCCGTACTTTTACAGTTAGTGTTCTCTAACTAACGAACTCATTCTACCACACAATTTCAAATTTGTCAAGAGCTTTTTTCATTTTTTCTGGAATCTTTTTCAAATTCTATTATCCCAAGGCAGTATCCAAAATCATCATCGCAACAAATCCCACTGCAAACGAAATTGTTCCGACATTGGAATGCTTCCCTTCGGACATCTCTGGAATCAGTTCCTCCACGACTACATACAGCATTGCTCCGGCAGCAAAACTCAGCAGATACGGCATTAACGGGATAAAAAAGCCAGATGCTAAAATCGTCAGCAATGCTCCCAGCGGTTCGACAACGCCGGACAACGTACCGTATAAAAACGCTTTCGATTTTCGCATACCTTCTGCACGCAACGGCATTGAAATAATTGCCCCCTCCGGAAAGTTCTGGATGGCAATACCGAGCGACAATGCCAGTGCTCCGGCGGCAGTAATCGAAGCCTGATGCCCATACAACACGCCAGCATAAACAACCCCGACAGCCATTCCCTCCGGAATGTTATGCAGCGTCACTGCAAAAACCAGCATGGTTGTCTTTTTCAAGCGTGCCGGAATGCCTTCTGCCTCCTTGCTATTCATATGCAGATGCGGAATCAGCCGATCCAACAGCAGCAAAAACGCAATTCCAACCAAAAAGCCAATGGCTGCCGGTAAAAATGCAAGCCGTCCCCGGTCAGATTCCTGCTCTAAAGCTGGAATCAACAGACTCCAAACGGAAGCAGCGGTCATAATTCCAGCAGCAAAGCCGGTTAAAATCCGCTGTACACTGGTTGGAAGATTGTTTTTCAAAAACAATGCACACGCTGCCCCCAGTGTTGTGCCCAGAAACGGGATTAAAATTCCCTGTACAACTTGTGTCATCATAATTCTCCTTTCTCTGATGCTCATGGTTAATTGGTTAGTTATAACTAACTATAAAATAGTATACACAGCTTTTCTCTTTTTGTCAATCCTTTTCCATGACGAATTTTTTCAACAAACTGATACAAACTAGAAAAACAGGAGGTGTATCCAAATGCCATTTCCCGATTTACAGACATTATTACAGGCAAGCAATTCTTCTCGGCAGTTTCTGCTTTCGCTGCCTGTAGATGTGCAATTGCAGCTGCATGAACAGAACGAATGGATTCACACACAGGCAGATTTACGGCGATATGCTGCTTATTATCATATAAATTAAATCGCAAAAAAAGGCGGTGCTCCGGTTGGAACATCGCCCTTTTCATACATTTTGATTTTTATTTCCGGTCTTCCTGCTTCAGCAGTGGTGTCATGCTCTTTGCACAAATTGCCATAGTAGACGCATTGTGTAAAAATGCGGACGTTGCCGGCGGAAGTACGCTTAACAAGCCCAACAGCAACAAGGTGGAATTAAAGCCCAGAATAAAGCGATAGTTAGAATGAATCCGCTTCATCAGGCGTTCGCTCAATTTCCGCAGGGTTGCCAGTTCGGTCAGATTTGCTCCACGCAAAGTAATATCTGCTGCTTCACGGGCAATATCCGAGGCATCGCTCATTGCAACAGAAACATTCGCTGCTGCAAGTGCTGGTGCATCGTTGATACCGTCACCAACCATAATGACCCGTTTGCCCTCTGCTTTCAGTTCTTCGACATAACGGTGCTTGTCCTCCGGCAGAACCTGTGCATGATACTGCGTAATGCCCAGCATTTCTGCAGTTCGGCTGGCTGCCTGTTCGCTGTCACCCGTCAACATGACAAGGTTGCTGATACCAGCATCTCGCAGCATGGTAATTGCCTGCTTTGCCTCTGCTCTTGGCGGGTCTGCAATGCAGAGCCCCCCTGCCAATTCTGAACCGATTGCCAGATAGACAACGGAGCATGCTCCAGATTTTGCATCAATTTCCGCCTGCTGTTCCGGCGTAATCACAATACCTTCATCTTCTGCAACAAAATGCTTGCTGCCGATAATCGCACGTTCTCCATGCAGCGTGGTTGCAATACCATGTGCAACGATATACTGCACTTCTGCGTGTTCTTCTTCGTGATGCAGGTTCTGTTCCGCAGCACCCTTTACAATGGCTCTTGCAACGCTGTGCGGGAAATGCTCTTCCAGACAAGCTGCTGTTTTCAGCACTTCCGATTCTGTATATGCTCCAAACGGAATGACCTTTTCCAGAACGGGTTCTGCATTCGTCAGCGTACCAGTCTTATCAAAGACAATCGTATCTGCCTCAGCAAACGCTTCGAGATACTTTCCGCCCTTGATGGTAATATCACAGTCCGCTGCTTCCCGAATTGCCGAAATTACAGAAATCGGCGTGGAAAGCTTGATGGCACAAGAATAGTCCACCATTAAAATCGAAACTGCCTTTGTAATATTCCGTGTCAGCAGCAAGGTCAATCCAAAGCCTAAGAAACTAAACGGTACAATGCTGTCCGCCAGATGTTCTGCACGGCTCTGAACGCCTGCTTTCAGATTTTCGGAATGGTCAATCAATTCAATGATTTTTTGCAGCTTGGTATTTCCGCTAACGGCTTTTACCTGAATGACAATCGTTCCTTCTTCGACAACTGTTCCGGCAAATACCGTCGCTCCAGCGGATTTCATCACGCTCAGCGGTTCGCCTGTCATAGAGGATTCGTTGATATTGGCTTCGCCGTCTACAATCGTACCATCAACCGGAATGATGCTGCCCGTCCGAACACGGATGCAGTCATCTACCTGCAAGTCTGCCATTGGCATCAGCCGCTCTACATCGCCGTCAACAACCCAGACTTGTTCGGTCTTAATCGCTAAGCTATCTGTCAAAGCAGCCTTTGTTCTGGCTCTGGTATAATCTTCCAGCAAGGAGGAAACAGACAGCAAGAACATAATCGTTCCAGCAGTCTTATAGTTCTTTTGCAGCAGGCAAGCTGCTACAGAAGTACCATCCAGCACTTCTACATTCAGATGGCAGTCCAATAAGTTCTTCACTGCCCGTCCGACATACCGCAATCCTCTCAGGAAAATCATTGCGTTTCCAATGGGGGTCGGCAGCAATGCTTTATATAGAACCCGTTTTGCAACCAGTTTTGCCAAATCATTTTTGAAATCAGAATCAATCTGTTCCGTTCCAATCTGATTTTCCAACGGCTGCATGGTGCGAGGATTCATTCTTGCAACCAGACGGATGACATCCAAGCGATGTCCATTCCGGTAATGTACCAGAATGCCACCGTTTTGTGCATGAACTTCTACCTGCAATACAAACCGATTCCGCAGCAATGCTTCCTGAATGGCGGTTTCCAGTTCCCGTTCAAATGCATATGCACCGCAACGAAACCGGATTCTGCCGGGTTTGTCATAAACGATTTTGCCATTCATGGTACAATCACTTCGTTTCTTCTTCAGTTGCAGCTTCTTCTGCGATGTCTGCCAGTCCAGCTTCTTCCTTTGCATCACAGCAAATGTCAGATGCTTCATCCTTCATGTTCTGGAAGGTTGCCTTTGCATCGCTCTGGAGCTTCATGCCCTTTGCCAGACCGCTGACAGCCAGCTTCCGAGTGGTTTCTGCTGTCAAAATCTTCTTACCGATTACCAGAGCAGCTGCACCGCCGATTGCACACCACAGTTTTTCATTTTTAAAACATTTCCACATATGTAACACTCCTTTAAATTTATGAAAGTTCTTTTTGTTTCCGGTAAACTCTATGTGAGTTCCTGTGATTTTATTATACGACAAACGCCCTAAAAAGTCAATAGAATCCGACAAAAATTAGGCCTTACAAACCGCAGTTTTTAAAAAGAAAAGGTTAGTCAAAACTTTTCAAAACCCATTTACAGGGTTTCATTTTAAAAGAAAATCCTACAAGCCATTTTCATATGGCTTTTCAAAAAAATAACAAAAAATCAATGCTGCTTTTTCAAATTTAACCGGATAGTTGCAGGAAGTTCCGAAGTATGTTATACTATAAAAAGCATATGCTGACAAACTCCACAGCACTCTGGAAAGGTGGTTTGATTTCTTGTACCCATTTCTTGAAAAGAGCATTCTATTCTGGATGATTCTCATTTCTGTTGCATCCACAATTGACACCATTCACCCACTCCCTGTGATTTCTCTTTTGCTTGCCCTGACGATTTCCGCCCTTGCACAAGCATTCCCGAAAAATTGGCTGTCCAGCGTCTGCCTTGGCGGTTACTTTCTGCTTTGCAGCTGTTATCCGCCGATTCTCTTGACGATGCCGCTGCTCTTATATGATGCAATTCGGGCGAAAAAATGGTATCTTTCTATTTTTGCCGTGGGTGCTCTGCTGCACATTGCTACATTTTCCGTGCTGCAAATCTGTTTATTCTGCGGACTGATTCCGCTTTCGATTCTATTGGGCTGGCGGACTCAACAATGGGAAACTTGGGTACAGACTGCCCACCAGCAGCATGACCATGCAAGCGAATTGCAGCAAAAATTGACCCAGCGAAACCGCCAGTTGCAAACGGCACAGAATGATGCGGTACGCATGGCAACGCTGCAAGAACGCAACCGCATTGCCAGAGAAATTCATGACAATGTAGGGCATATGCTGACCCGTGCTCTGCTACAAACGGGAGCACTTGCTGTTTGTGTCAAAGAAGAGCCGCTAAAAGCCTCTGTTGCTGCCCTACAAGAAACATTAGACAGTGCCATGACCAGTATCCGCAGCAGCGTGCACAAGCTGCATGATGATGCCATCCCATTGGAAAAGTCTGTACAAGACTGCTTGCAACCTCTGAAAGATACTTACCACATCACATTAACTTATGACATTTCCGAACAGATTCCCAGCATTGTAAAGCTGTGTTTGCTGGGCGTTTTAAAAGAAAGCCTGTCGAATGTTGTCAAGCACTCCAACGGCGATGCCATTCAAATTGTCATTCGGGAACATCCGGCTTTTTATCAGCTTTCCATTACAGACAACGGAACAGGCTCGCACTTGCAGCAAACCGGAATCGGTCTGGAAACCATGCAAGACCGAGCCGAACAAGTTCACGGGCTGATTCGATTCTTTCCAGAAAAAGATTCGTTTCGGGTGTTTCTCTCTATTCCAAAATCATAAATCGCCCACCCTACCATTATAATGTAAAGAAAGGAATCTTCTCCTATGCGTATTATTCTCATTGATGACGACCAGCTTGTGACGCTCTCGCTGAAAACCATCCTCGAAAGCACCGGCTCTGTACAGGTTCTGGCAACCGGAACATCTGGAGCGGAAGCGACTGCTCTCTATCAACAGTGGAAACCGGATGTCCTGCTGCTGGACATTCAAATGCCGAACGGAAGCGGACTGGATGCCGGCGAACAGATTCTGCAACAAGATCCAAACGCTCGCATTCTGTTCCTGACCACATTCTCCGATGATGCCTACATTGCAAAGGCGTTGGAACTCGGAGCAAAGGGATACTTGTTAAAACAGGACTTTGCTGGAATCGTTCCGGCTCTCGAAGCAGTCATGCAGGGGCAACACGTATTCGGGGAGCAAGTCGTTTCCTGTTTCTCCAAACAATTCAAAAAGAAATCTACATTCGACTATGCCAAATATGACATTACAGAGAAAGAACAGGAAATCATTGCACAGGTTGCAAAGGGATACAGCAACAAGGAAATCGCTGCGGCACTCTGTTTCAGCGAGGGAACAATTCGGAATTATCTCAGCAGCATTTTGGAAAAATTGCAGCTGCGTGACCGCACACAGCTGGCGGTTTACTACTATCATCACCAGATGGACGTGTAAAATTCCGGATTTTGTGCAACTTGCATAAAATCTAGGTTCAATTTGCATTTTCTTTTTACGTAAAAAAGTCGAAAAACCGCTTGACAATCCTGCGGATTTCTGCTATAATAATAAAGCACTGAGGCGAGATACCAAAACGTAAGATAATGAAAACGTGATATCGTATCTTGTTAAAATATGCGAGTGTGCTGGAATTGGCAGACAGGCACGTTTGAGGGGCGTGTGTTTCGACGTACGGGTTCAAGTCCCGTCACTCGCACCACATGCACACAGTGCAGAATACGGATGGAAAGATGGCTGAGCTGGTCTAAGGCGCACGACTGGAACTCGTGTGTACGTTAATAGCGTACCGAGGGTTCGAATCCCTCTCTTTCCGCCAAATATTTTACGGAAAAGCGGTAGATGATTTTACATTTACCGCTTTTTTGTGTGTTCTATGATTATAATTTCAGGAAAGGAAAAGATTATGAAAACAACGGTCAAACTTAAAGATATTGCCTCATACTCTAAAGGAAGTCAAATAAATGGTAACAACTTAATTGAAGATGGTGCTTATGAATATCTTAATGGTGGAATTAATCCATCTGGTAAATGGAATGAGTATAATGTTGATGGCAATACAATAACAATTAGTGAAGGCGGCAATTCATGCGGCTATGTAAATTATATGATAAATCCATTTTGGTGTGGAGCACATTGTTATTATTTGTATAATTTGAAATGTTCCTCAAAATATCTATACTATGCTTTAAAAGGCAGTCAAAGTAGCATTATGAAATTACGTTCTGGTGCTTGTATGCCAAATATTAAAAAGAAAGACTTAGGAGAATTTATTTTATCTATCGACTTAGATAAAAAAGAACAAGATAAGACTATCAAGATTTTCAACAAACTTCAATCCATCATCACCCATCTCAGCACCCAGCTTGAAAAATTGGATTTACTCGTAAAAGCCCGATTTGTGGAGATATTTGGAGATACCGAATATAACACAAAAAAATTTCCAGTATATAAATTAAGTGAATTATGCACTGTTAGTTCAAGCAAGCGAATTTATCAAGATGAACAATCAAGTACGGGTGTACCTTTTCTTCGCATTTCAAATCTTGTAGAATTAATTGAAACAGGGCATTTAAAGAATGAGTTGTTCATTTCAGACGAAAAGTATATAGAACTCGTTAGAAGTAACTTAGTTCCACAAAAAGGTGACATATTGGTTACATCAAGAGGGACATTAGGAAAATGCTATATTGTGCAGGATGACGATAAATTCTATTTTCAAGATGGCATGATAAGCTGGCTATATAATTTAAATAAAGCCATCACACCACTATATCTTGCTTTATTATTTAATACAAGAAATATAAAAGCACAGATTGATAACTTGCAATCAGGTTCAACTGTAGCATATCTATCTATTACAATGCTAAAAAAGCTTAATATAGTCGTTCCACCGCTTACCCTTCAAAATCAATTCGCCGACTTTGTAAAGCAAATAGACAAATCAAAATCCATCCTGCAACAGGAACTCGACAAGGCTCAAATGCTCTTTGATTCTTTGATGCAGGAATATTTCGGATAATAGCATATAAACACAAAAACAGCCACCTCCTACCGTTTCGATAAGAGATGGCTGTTTTTCGTTTCACCAAAAATCAAATTTACAGTGCCTGCTTCAAAATTGCAACCACATCTTCATGTGTCAATACCTGATAACCGCCAGTCATAATCAGCGTTGCATCTGCAATGCCCTCCAGCATATCTTCTGTTACGCCCAAGTCCGTCAGATTCATCACCAGACCCAATTGCTTCATATATGCTTCCATGCAAGCAAGCCCTTCTTCTGCAATCTGTTCATCGGTCTTTCCATCTGGGCATACATCCCAAACATTCATCGCATACCGCTTGAACTTCGGCAAGCCAGCCTGCAAAATATACCGATAATATGGCAGCGAAACAGCAGACAACGTCATGCCATGCGTTGCATCGGTATACGCACCAACTGCCTGCCCAATCATATGCACTTCCCAGTCGGTTGTCTTTCCCTTTTCTACCAGCGTATTCAGTGCCCATGTTGCAATCCACATGATATTGCTTCTTGCTTCGTAGTCTTTCGGATTCTCTACCGCAATCTTTGCACTGTGAATCAGCGATTTCAGCAGCCCTTCCATCAGATAATCCGAAGTGTTGTCATCCGTTCCGGAGAAGTACTGTTCCAGAATGTGTGACATAATATCAAAGAATCCAGCAATCATCTGATACTTTGGCAGCGTAAAAGTAAAGACTGGATTCAGAATAGAGAATTTTGGCAGAACTTCTTCCCCGAATACATGCCCGATTTTCAGCTTCTGTTCATGGTTGGTGATAACCGAACCTGCGTTCATTTCTGAACCAGTTCCGACCATGGTCAGCACACAGCCCACCGGAATGATCTCGTTTTCCGGCTCTTCTTCCCGAATATAGAACTTTTCCCACGGGTCTTCCGAACAGTGCACGGAAACAGAAACGGCTTTCGCATAGTCGCAGACAGAACCGCCGCCAACTGCCAGAATAAAATCAACTTTTCCGGCTCTTGCCCGTTCGCAGCCCTCTTTCAGCTTTTCTACGGTTGGGTTCGGCATAACACCAGCATCTTCTACAATCGTCTTGCCGCATTCCTGCAAGATGGAAACGACTTGGTCATAAATGCCATTCTTCTGAATCGAACCGCCGCCGTAAACCAGCAGAATATTTTTCCCGTACTTCGGCAGTTCTTTCCGCAAGCCATCAAGTGCCTGCTCCCCGAAATACAATTTGGTCGGATTGTAATATTCAAAATTTCCTAACATGAGAGATTCCTCCTCTTTTATTTGTATCTACTTACTTCAAAATGCTGTCTACCCAGCTTTTCAGCCCTGCAACACTCTGTGTGCCGTTCAGCAGCTTGCCTTCTACAATCGTTGCACCCGGTGCACTATCTTTCAAGTTCTCCACAGTTTTACCAAATCCACTGCCGCCGGAAGTTGCAAACAGAACAATCTTCTTTCCAGAGAAATCGCCGTTTTCCAAAAACGTATTGATGATGGTCGGTGCAACATACCACCAAATCGGGAAGCCTACAAAAATCGTGTCATAGTCTGCCAGATTGCTGCACGGAGCTGCAATTGCTGGACGAGAGCTTTTATCCTGCATTTCAACCGTGCTGCGGCTCTTCTTGTCCATCCAGTTCAGGTCAGCGTTGGTATACGGAACAGCCGGCTGGATTTCAAACAAGTCTGCCCCTGCTGCCTCTGCCAGCAACTTTGCAACATTTGCAGTAATGCCACTTGCGGAAAAATAAGCAACCAATGTTTTCATGAGAAATTCCTCCTATCATAAAAATAACAATTTTTTACTTTTCAAAATGAATGATGCATGAATAGTTCAATGTTACAAATTTCATTTTG
>OGOQ01002837.1_pt1 | contig 10135 bp, 7 predicted proteins | sample 1552691 | NCBI WGS metagenome assembly OGOQ01 (sample SAMEA2580209, study PRJEB22360) | human gut metagenome | biome: human gut; feature: human-associated habitat; material: faeces | place: Denmark | collected 2008/2010
CGGATAAGAGCCGCCCCAACCGTATTCGTTTTTCAAGAAGTCGGCGTTCTCTTTTGCGGAAAGGCTCTTTTCAAACTGCTCATAGATACGCATTTTACCCTCGGAAACTCCGCTTCCACGAGTGAGAACTGCGTCTATGATTTCCTGAGAAAAAGTAAAGGCAGAGGTTTTTTGTTCCTCTGCCTGATTTCCCATAATGAGAGTCAACTGACCGTCCATAGACGGAAGCGGCTTCATTGTATCGGTCAATTCTCCCAAAAGTCTCATTGCTTCAAAATGCTGTGCGATAACGCCCCAGTCGTAGAAGCTCTGAGCGGTTCTGTTTTCGTATTTGCCCTCCCACAAGTGGAGGACATTCTGAAATGTTTTGTAGCCCACAAGCCTGCCATCGCTTAAGGTAAGCTGGGTGTAATCGTTGTTGAAAATACCCTTGATATATTCGGTACGGGTCGCATTATCCGTATTTCTCTCATAGAAGTCTTTGATTTCTTCCTTTGAAGCGGACAAATGCGGGGTAGTGCCGAGTATTTCTCGGATAGTATCGTCACCACCGAAAAACGGCAGGCTCTTGTCCTCGTGGTTTCTGTCGTAATACTCTAAGCGAATATTACCTGACTCTTCACGATTTCCTGTGCCGAGTTCCTGATGTTGTTCATCAGACGAACCCACTTCATCATATCTTCCGCTTTCATCTGCTCCGTCAGCCCCGCTTTCTCCTCCATCTGCTTCACGAGAGTTTCCTCCAGTTCGCTCGCTCTCTGCTGAACCTCCGCCAAGTGACTGTTCAGAATCCCTTTCGTCAGAAGATTGTAGTACAGGATTTTGTGATGTTCCTTCAGATAAGTTCTCCTCATCTGCGACCATCTGCCGAGAGTCACTTCCGTCTGCTCCGGCAGCTTCAGGTTCGGAAGATTGTAATCTCCCACCATCGTGTATGTGATTTCGCTCATCGCTTTGACTCCTTTCGTCTTTGATGTCTTTATTGTATTCGGATTGCCCCTGTTCATCAATTATGCGATTTTCCTTGCTGAGCGTGCTGATTGTTCTGCTGACAGGGAACAACGCCATTTCTGCAATGTCGCTTGTAGCAATACCCACCGCATTGAGAACTTCCTGTGAATTGAAGCTTGAAATACCGGCAAAGTCATCGGGAGAATAAACCTTGTCTGCGTTCAGTCCCAATCGAGCCATAACCATATATGACACGCTGTTTCTGACAAGCTCCAAATACAAGGCATTTGCTTCGTCGGCAGACAAATACTCAATATCGCTGCCTGCACCCAAACTCATAAAGTCGGAGATATAGTCTGCGATGTTGTCCTCGACGGCATTGGCAATGCTCTCTTTGACGACATTTTCAATACTCGTTGTATCGTTTACCGCACCGAAAGTGTTTTCAAGCGTTTCGATAACCTCTGCTTCATAATCGGGTCTCATCTCCCAAATAGGAACAGTGCGGGAATGTCGGCTTTCGTGGGTGTCCGATATATCAAAGTAATGAATCAGCCTTTGACGGCTTCTGTCTGCGTCCTCAAATACGGCAATACCCTTTGCTCCTCGATTTACCCAACGACCGAAAGTACCGTTCCATCGTTCGATTTCAAGTACGGCTGTTGCATCGGGTCTTTGGGCATAAATGAGAAGCTGTTCATCAAATCGGAGCCTGAAATTCCTGCCTGCTGTTTTCAGAAACGATTGCCAGTTTACCGGATTGTCTGTAACTGCAAAACAGGTTCTTTCATACAGCTCTGAAATCAGGTCAAATTTTCTTGCCACCTCGTCTGCACCTCCTTATCGTGTTTTTTCTTTGTCCTTTGCGGACTTCGTGTTTTCTTTTGCGGCTGGTTCTACGGTATGACCGTTTCTCTCGCAAAGCTCGGCAAATTCGCAGATATGGTAGAGATTTGTTCCGACCTCCAAATGGTAGTCGTCAATATATCTGCAAGTTCTCTCCATTGTTTTGCCGTCGCCGAGCTTAACTGAGATTTTCTCTCCGTCCGCAATGCGAAACTGCTCCTGATAGTGCGGGTCAATAAATCGGATACCACGCTCGGCATTTTTCAAGTGGTTGTTCAGCCACTCTTTCTGATAGCAATAGCAGTAAAGATTGTACTCGCCCCTGTTGGGGTTAAACCTCATAAGATAGCTGTACTTTTCCGTATCAAGACGAATGCCGTAGTGGTTGCGGTCATCATTAAAGGAGCTGTCGGGAGTGGAATAACAGTAAGAGGACATAGACTTTCTGCCGGACAAAACATCGCCGTCACGCAATCCGTTTATCACATCATCAAATTCAGCCTTAAACTCATCGGTTTTCAAGTCTTTTCTGAAATCGTTCCAAGTCGTCCAAAACTCGTTCCCGTTAGAACCGAAGTCGGCTCGCAAATATCCAATAAGTCCGGTCTGCATAGAGAGCTGCTGGCTTTGGCTGAATGTGTATTTACGCTCTGCTTCGGTCAATACTCTGTAATCCATTTTCATCACCTCGCTTGTTCGTTTGTTTGTCTTTGCTTTGGAATAGGAAAACCATAAACTCCGGCAATGTCATCGCCGAGCCTTTTGGTAACTCGTGTGATGTCGGCTCTTGTGGCTTTTCCGTTGTAGATTTTATCTTGCAGATTTTCAATCTGCGTATCGGTAACACCGTCTTTGAATACACGGTATAGATAATGGTTTGTTCCGTCGTGATGAACGGCATCGGCTCGAAGGTCGCCGTACTTATCCACATACCATTCGGTGTAATCGGTATCGGAATAAAGGCAGTCCTTAATGTTGCCTGAATCAATCATCTTGTAGCCCGACACTCTGCCGTTCCATCTGCCGAGGTCGCCGATAACGATAATCGGCTGTGAAAGCTGAATGTTGAGATTTACTCGTTCATCATAAAGGTTTTCGGCATTGGATTTTACCATAATGTCGTAAAGCTCATCATCGGAATATCCGGGATACAGTTCCTCCAAAGACTCTCGCCAATCATCAAGGTCAAGGCTAATGTCGCTCCAAATGATATGACGGTCATTCTGTTCCTGCCTGCTCATCAGTGCCACCTCCCAAATAAGAGAACAGCTTATTGGCTTTGGTCTGCTTCTGAAACTCGATAATCAGGCTCATATCTGGAATAGTGATACCGGGAATTTTCAAAATGCTCTCCATATCGAGCTGCTGCAATTTCTTTTCTGTATTGCAGCCTGCGTCAAACAGTTTCGTCAGAAGCTTTGTTTTCTGCTGAAAAGTGAATTTTTCCTTCATTGCTTTGTCCTCCTTATCGTTCTTTGTCTTTGTTTCGCTTCTTGTGTAAAAGCTCTTGTGCCTTTTCCTTTGCCCACTCAGGCAGACGCTCAGGCTTTACTTCGCCCATAACATCCATTCTTTCATATCGGGTTGATTTGCCGGTGTGAAGATTGGTACAAAACACGGCGCTTCCACGGCTGTTTGCCGACGCACCGAAACCACCTGTAACATAGTAGAGCTGTCTGTCGGCTCTCTGAAATTCAGGCTTTAATACCTTGGGGTCAATGGCTATGATTTTGCCGTTGATGTCTTTGGAATAGTGGTCGGGGATACAGTCGGCTTCCGTTATGAGTGTGATTGGAATATCCAGTTTTTCGACCTGTTCCTTGAAAAGCTCCGCTTCATTTGCCACACGGCTTCCGAAAAGGCGTACGATTTCGATATAGTCATCGCTTACCATACATTCCGAACACAGTTCAAACAGGTCGTTTCGCTCCGCAAAGCCGCACATAAATTTATCGCCGTTTGTGCTTTGCTCATTGGAAGCCAAGATAACTTCCTTTTCGCCCACATTGACCGAGCAAAGGACAGTGTATTCACCGATTTTTCTTTTTTCCTCGTTCATATCCACACCTCAGCTTACTTCAATCACAATTCTGATGTTTCCGCAGTCGCAGCCACTGCACTGCCTTGACAGTTCGGGAAATAGGGATTGCACTCTCTGTCTTGCTCTGCGGATAGTCTCAAAGCACGGCAAGCCGTACCCTTTATAGTTGTTGACTATATCCTCAAGCGGTAAATCTCCGACTCTCATATAGCTGTATCGGTTGTAATAGCAAAGGATAAGCTGCATATCGTCATACCTCGTTTCGGGGCATTCTCTGAGTATTGCAAGCACCTTGCTGTCAACCGTCTTTTGCTTATTCATAATGCACCTCCGTAAAAGAACGGTGGGCGAAGTTTTCCCTCCGCCCACACAAGCGTTCCTTATTTCTTTCTGTTCTTAATCTGCAAGAAGATAAAGCCGCCGATAATAAAGGCGACCAATACAACTGCTACGATTGTTTTAGCGTCCATTACTCATTGTCCTCCTTCTTCTTTTTTCTGTACGCAATAATGGCTGTGCCTACAATGCCGAGGGCAGAAAGTCCCGCAAGTGCAGTCCACAAGCCGACATTGCTGTTGTCTCCGGTCTTTGGTGTATCTCTCAGCTCATTGTGCATTTCCACAACGGTAGTAGAACCGACCTTTACGGTTGCAATCTTATCCGCAGGAAGCACATAGGAAGCAGAAACACTATCCTGAACCTCGGAAATGGTGTAATCGCCGATACGAAGTCCCTCGATAATGATTTCGCCGTTCTTATCGGTCGTGAAGCTTCGGTCGTAACCGTTTACTCCTGTAACTCTGAAAGTGAAGCCTTCAACCTTACCGTCAGAGGAAGTCTTAACGATTTTCAGGTTTCCTTTCATAGCTGTGTTAATGAAACCGACGCCGGCTTTGTTTTCTACTTCGTAGGTAGTTTCATCTTCTTCAATGAAAACTGAGTACACGCCCTTATCAAGCTCAAAGCCATCCGGTGCTTTGGTTTCTCTTACAAGGTATTTTCCGTAGAGAAGCTCCTTCATCTCGTAAATACCGGTAGAGGTTTCGGAGAGCGTTCCGATAAGCTCGTCGCCGTCGTCCAATTTGCCGTCTCCGTTTACATCTTTGTAAACCTCAAAGGTTGCACCCGTCAGTTTGTTGTCCGGGTAATCTTCATCGACCTTAGTCAACTTGATATTGCCGTGAACATACTCGTTGACAATTTCAACCTCGATAACCTGACCGTCCTCGGACACGATAACCTCATAGGAAGTATCGTCAAGCACGAAACCGGCAGGCTGTTCGATTTCTTTTATAATCCAGTTTCCATACGGTACTTTGTCAAAAGAAAAGCTACCGTCATTTTCAGAGGTAGCAGTCATCAAAGCATTTTCTTTTGTAAATTCGGTTTCATCAGCCTTAAACAGACCGATAACTGCACCGCCGAGTTCTTCGCCGTTCTCGGTAATCTTCTTACCGGAAACAGAACCGTAAATGAGCTTGTTTTCAATCGGCTTACCGTCGTTGACTGCAATCTCAACAGTTTCGGTATCCTGTCCCGCATAGCTGAAAGTAAACGGATACTTGGCGTCGGAAAGGATATAATGCTCATCGGTTGCAAGTTCCTTTACATAGTAGCTTCCAAAAGGAAGGTCGGTTTTCAGCGTTGCCTTACCGTTTTCGGAAAGAGAGATAATCTCAATCAGACCGTCTGCCAGGATAGAAGTACCGCTTGAAGAAACAAGTTCTTCGGCGGCAAAAAGTCCGAAGCTGATGTTCTTCACTTCATCGCCGTTGCCGATATTGAAGATGTCGTTCTTCTCGATAGCTTTTTCAAGACTTACCGTAACCTTTTGTCTCTCGTTTACGAAGCTGGTTGCCGTTTCGGTCACGGCGACTTCCTGACCTGCGTAGATAAGCTCGACCTCGTGTGCTTCCTTGTTGATAACCATACCCTCCGGTGCGGTAATTTCAACTACCGTATATTTTCCGAGATAAAGCTCCTTACTCTTGGCAAGTCCGTTTTCATCTGTGGTAACAGTATCTACGACCTCGCCCTTTGCATAACGGAGTGTACCGTCGGGAGTGATAATATCTTCTGCTGCGGTAATCTCATAAACCGCACCTGCAAGACCTTTTACTTCATAAACAGGCTGATAAATCACATCGGCGTTTTCCTCGCCGGAGATATTTACCCCTGAAAACACCTCGCCGGTCTTTTCAATGCTGACAGTACCTTTCTGTGCCATATTAGGCTTATCGACCTTAATCACGGTAATACCACCCTCATCGGAAGAATGTTCCTCTGCCACATCAAAGTACACCGGTGTGCTGTCAAGCACATATCCGTAAGGAGCCTGAACCTCAACAAGAGAATATCCCTTACCGTATTCCAGTTTCTCCGGTGTAACAAGCTGTCCGTTTGCATCGGTGTAGAAAATATCTATTGTTGTCGGAGTAGGATAAGTGAAGGTCATTGTTACCTGATTGCCGTCCGGGTCAAAGATTTTGAACCCAGCACCGGCATAAGGAATGTTTTTACCGCTTTCTGCGTCCACTTTAACCACCTTGATATAGCTTTCAAAGTTTGCGTTGTTGATGAGATAGCGGTAGGTCTGTCCGTTCTGAGAAATGAACACATCGAAGTCGTCCATTAACTCACGCCCCTCCCAACCGGAGGTCTGATGAACGGTATATACGCCGTAAGGCATATCCTTTGTCTGACCGAAGCCGTTTTCATCACAAACAATAACATCTCTTTCATCTTCTTCTGCTGAATCAAAGCTGCCGGAAGATTTCAGATAGATTTCAAAAGTTGCACCGTTTTCCGGTGTTTCAATCTTTGTTTCGCCGTCATCGGTGTGCTTGATAATGGCGATATTGCCTTTCATAACCTGTTCGGTTACATCATTTGCGGTCTGATTGTGTTCCACAGTATAGAGCTGCGGTTCAGCACCGACCTTATGGATTGTACCGTCGAGCAGATAACCCTCGGACGGCGTGATTTCACGGATTGTCCAGTCATTATCACAGACATATTCCTTTGTGGTAAACTGCCCGTTCTTATCCGTAACATACTTATCCACAAGGGTTTCGCCTTTATAGATACCGTAAACTGCTCCGGCAAGGGTAGCGTCGCCCTGCGGTGTGCCTTCCTCTCGGTCGCTCTTTGTTACGGTTACGCTGAACTTTTTGAGAATGTTCGTGAAGTTTCTTGTAGTAACTTCTTTCCAGTTAATCGGTGCGGTCTGATTTGCAGGCACAACATAACGGATTGCTGTATCCACTTCCTCAATGGTGTATGGGGTAGTGCCGCTGATAAGCACATCATCAAAAGAAGCAACACCGTTTTTGTCTGTTACGGCATACTCATCGACCTCAATACCGGCAAGCGAAGTTCCGTAAAGGTGGAAAGTTACACCCTCGACCAGATTATCCTCCGAAGATTTGATAACCTGAAGATTACCTCTTTTGAGAACATTATTGAAGTTGACCTTTGCCACCTGACCGGCAACAACAGTTACTCTGTGAACCTCCTGCGGAACATATTTGTCGATAGACTGCTCTGTGACCGTGTAAACACCGGGCATAAGGTTATCCAGTTGGAATTTACCGCCGTTTGCGGTTGTTACAGTCTGATTGACACCGTTACCGCTGACAGTAAACTGAATACCGTCAACCTTTCCGTCCTCACTTGTCTTTACAATCTGACAAGAGCCGTAGCTCACCTTCATTTTGACAAAACCGCTGACAGGGTCGCTGACCTCCTGAGCATAAGTAACCACGTCCTGAATACCGTTGCCGTTCTGATGGATACCGTCAGTCCATACAACTACACCTCTGCGGACACCGTTCTTTTTTGCGGCTGTGATAGTAAATTCCTTGCTCGGAGCTTTTTCCATTGAAACAGTCAATTTGTTTCCGCTGACAGAGAACGAAACGCCGTCTATGTTTGCCGAGAAGTTGTAGTTGCTAAGCACACCGTTTGTATCGGTGAGAGTTGCAACATACTTGCTTCCGTTCCATTCAAGCTCGTTTACCTTGGCAGAACCGCTTGACCTTGTGCAGAAGCTCGGAACTTTCGTATGGTTCTGAACGCTTGTTACCATACTGTTGTAGTAAGACAGGATTTTACTGCGGAGAGGGTGTGCTGAGCTTACACATTCAAGCACGGCATTGTACCCACCGGTAGAAACGTGATTAAAGCTTGCGTCTCTTTCTCCGACAATCGTTTCCCAAATCAAAATCTGAGTGGCATAAGCGTGTGCGATACAGTTGGCGTCGCTTTCATTCTGCGACTTCCAGCTTGTCGAAATACCTCCACGATAGCCGTACTGCAAGATACGACCGATAAGCAAGCGAATATCATCGCCGGAAATCGTACCGTTCGGGCTGATGTTATTGAAGAAGTTCTCGCCTTTTTCGGTGAGAGTATCGCCAGTCCGCTGTCCTGTACCCGGTTCAATACAGTAGGCGATATTGCCCGAATACGAACCCATTGCACGAAGTCCCGTATATTTCGTGGACAAGCCTTTCCAACCGTTCATATAGTTGAGATTGCCGTGTCCCCATTCGCCGTTGTTATTGGTATCTCCGCTTCGGGGATAATCGACGAGGTACACATCGGCTTTTTCTCCTACGGCTGCAAAGGCTGTCGTTGCCCCAATGCCCATAAAAGCAGTAAGGCTCATAACCGCCGCCAACACAAGCGAGACGGCTTTCTTGAATTTTGTTTTAACCATTGCGTTTTCCTCCTTGAAATGCAAAAACGCACCGATGTTACTCAGTGCGTCCGCTTAAAATTTATTTTGTTTTAGCAGTAGCCGATATAGATGTTGTACTCCGTATCGGATAGCTTTTCTGTCCATATCCACACAGCGGTAAAGCCTTCGCTGTTCTTGTATCGGTTCAGTCTGCTTTCAATATCAGACTTGATACCGCTTCGGTTAGGATTTGCGGATATGGGATTGTCCCAACATTCTGTCGCCGTGCTGTCAAGAGAAAGCCCTATGCTAACCGCATACTCTTTTGCATAACTCACATAAGGGCTGACATCAAATGTCTGCTTGGGCGGCTCTGTCGGTTTCGGTTCTGCCGGCTTTTCAGTCGGTTTTTTAACCGGCTTTTGTTCGGCAGTTGTCTGTTCTTTTGGCTGTTCCGTTTGTTTTTCGGGTTCAGCCTGCGTGGTTGTCTGCTTTGGTGGCTCTGCCTTTGTCTTTTCAGTTACACGAGTTTCAGCCGTTTTATCTTCTGCCGGTTTTGTCTGAACAGTCGCAACCGTCTGACTTTCAGCGGTTGATTGGCTTTCTTTTGCCGTAATCGGTGTTTCCTCCTGAACTGCCGTGCTTTCCGGTTCTTTTGCCGTATCTTCCTGAGAATTTGTTTCGGTAGTACCAGCCGGAAAAGAAGTCTCTGTTTTCGTTATCTCCTGTGCAGCTTCTTTGGCTGTGTTACCGGTACAACCTACGAGGAAAATCATCAGGCAGGCAAGAACACAAGGTATCAGCCTGTTTTTCATATCCATCGCTCCTTTCGCCTTAATCGTACTCAATCAGGCAAAAAACATCAAAGATGCGATTGACTGAACTTTTTATCATAGCAGACATTTTGCTTTTACTCCAAATGTGCGACCCCTTTAATAGACAGCTATATCTTATTAGAGATAGATATACTCAAGGGAGATAGAGTATATTTTTCAGCAGCTAAACAGCCGGTATATATAGGGGTTAGAGTGTGAGAAAGGGGGAAGGCTATCGGCTGTCACGGTCGGCTCTGCTTCTCAGAAACTTGTTGTAATGCTCCAATGCCTTGCACACAAAATCCTCCGTTTGGCTTATGGGAATATTCTTCGGGATAAGCTGTCGAACCCTGTCGCCCCTTAAAACAATTTTCTCCCTTTGGTTTGGTTTTTCCTCCGACATAATCGCTTGGATTGCTTCGGTTGTTAGCTTACCCTCCTCAAAGAACTTTCGCATACGGATTGTTTGGTCGTGGGACGGGGTTGCGTCGTTCAGGTCGATTTCATCAACCACATCACGCTGACTGTCCTCATCGAGAAAAGACAATTCAACCGCCGGTCGCATTTTAATTCGTCCCTCATCAACATATTCCAAAAGTTCGGGAACAAGGTTTGTAAGGCGAATATATCGCTGAATTTGAGTTTTGCTGTCATCTGATTTATCAGCTAACAACATTACAGATTTTGTTCCCGCCAACTTGTCCCCCAGTGGGTCACAAGTTAAATCCGTGCGTTCTCCTTGCCTTTTCATTGCTTCCAAACGCATTTTGTAGGCATAGGCTTTTTCAGAGGGAAGTATCT
>OGOQ01002840.1_pt1 | contig 10127 bp, 8 predicted proteins | sample 1552691 | NCBI WGS metagenome assembly OGOQ01 (sample SAMEA2580209, study PRJEB22360) | human gut metagenome | biome: human gut; feature: human-associated habitat; material: faeces | place: Denmark | collected 2008/2010
ACTATGCGACGAAAATTCAAACTGAAGGTCAGCTATACCTTCAACGGCTGTTTTATCCTGCGTGCGGCTTCCGGAAAGGAGGCCGCGCGTCTTGTTTTCGAACAGTGCGGAAACGTGCTGGATGACATTCAGACGACACTTGGCGAAGATGCCGAAATCGACTGGAATTTCGGCAAACATCCTGCTTTGACGATCCGTGAAGTCTGTGCTCTCGGGGAATCCATCGATGGAGAAACACTCCCGAAAGTACGGATTTTTCATCCCGGGCAGCGGGTCTTCCGGCGCGATCCCGCAGGCAAAACGTCGGGCTACTACACGGTCGGATCTGGTAATGACAATAAGGCGGAACCCTCGGAGGATGACATCATTCGGATTTATTCTTCGGCTTCCGAAGCCGAAGTCTCCCCGTGTGAACTACGCCCGGTATTCCGTAAACACTAAACTCTTACTCGTATGAAAATGCACCCCGAAGATTTCCGCCGTGCGCTGGAGATCATCACCTCGAACAACCGGATTACCGTATCGTTCAATACGCCGGTAAAGGATAACTATTCAAACACGCATCCGATTCTCATCCACGAGAGCAACGCTGCGGTGCTGAAACAGCTCCAGCAGGAAGGCTATTCGCTCTCGATGACGAAGAAAGGCTTGCGGATAGATAAATACTAATAACTGAAATTATGACACGCTACAAATTCTCACAAGACCGGAAACACACGATCTGGACCAGAACCCATTTTACAATCGACGCTCCGACTCAGGCGGAAGCCATCGCAAAGGCGGCAACCCTTGTCGGGCAAGATGTCGAAGATGCAGAGGCCGAAGATGAACGGATCAGCATCGAGGAGTCGGAAACGCTTTACGATACGATGGACGAAATTCCAGTCGAAGACAACGACGGCAACTCAACCATTGATATCATTTTCGATAACGGGGACGACCTTGCCGACAACGTGACAGGCGCAGTCTGGGACTACTGGTGGAAAGAGTCCGACGATGAAGTGCTGGAATCTATTACGGGCCTGCGACGGTCGGACTTCGATCCCGCGGACGGATGCCGGGCTTTCACGAAAGCCTGCGAGGAGTGGTGGAATAAGCACTCCGACCTTGAGAAAATCGAAATCTGGATGCAGCAGACCGCTGCGGCCCAGCGATACTGTCCGCACTGCGGACGCCGCCTCTCCGGCTCCCATGTCGGGGACTATGCCTTTCAATGCAAGTACTGCGATGAGGATTTTTACAGCTCCGAAGTTCTCACTTCACCCTCGGCACGACCGTCGGATTTAACTGAATAATAACTTTTACACGATGAAACACAAAAGCTATCTCATTGAAACAACGCCGGCGGGCAATACGGACATCGACCATGTAAAAGATGTCTGCTGCACGGTCTACCGCAGCGGGAGCGAAGTAGGCCGCTTTACCGTAACGCAAAACGAACTGGGAGAATACGACTCTCTCGAAAAGGCAGTGAAGGCCTATATGCAACGGGATTATCCCGACAACGCATGGCGGGACGAAGCCCGTTACCGCAGGATACGGAAAACGGAAACGCGCCTGCAAAAACGCCAGAGAGCACTGCTGACAGCTATTCTCCGGTGCAACGGCGGCCGTGTTACCTCGTATCCCGTGCCCGACGAGGATGGAGGCGTCGAATATCCGGTTACGATGGCTGGCTCCGGGAAATACGGCAATCCGAAAATCAGCATTACCGACGTGTATTTGGATGAATATGGCGAGCTATACGTCGACGGTATCGACGAATCGACGGGAGCCGCCGAACGTAATTATCCGGTTTGTCCGGAGCAGTACTCGTGGGCGCTCGCTTTCCTCGGCATCGCGCTCGGTTTTCGTAAACACGCTCCGCTGTCGGAGTTTTTCTCCCGACTGAAAGAACGGTTCCATGTTTAAGATTCTCGAATCACCAAATAAAAAAGAAGACATGACAAACCTGCATCGATATTACAAGGACCGCAAAGACGACATCAACTCGTCGATTATGGAACTCGCCTGTGATCTGGCCGCCGCCCGTCTGATGAACGAACATGGCCAGCCTTTCGAAGCATTCATCGAGCCGGACGACCCCGACGATCCGGAGGGCGGTACGCATTACAAGAAGGAGTTTCAGGATGAATTCGACCGCTACTACGACGAGCAGTACGACCGTATCGCCCGCCTGATGAAATTCGACCTTAACGCTGACGACGGTGTGGCGCACGACAACGCAGCCGGTAGTTCCGAGGAGACAGAGGCATCGTTGCCCGACACGCTCGAATTCATCGAGAGGCATGGGCCGGACAGCACCCCTGACGAAAAGAATATTGAAGAGTTTCGGGAATGGATTGCTCCCGGAAAAAAACAGAGTAAGAAAAAAGAACTTTATGCTTTCGTCTGGCCCTGCGTTCTGATGGAGCGCAACGTCAGCGATCAGGGAATCCTTGCGGCTTACGAAACGGAGGACGGGGTGGAAAAACTCACGCCGGACGAACTGGCCGCCGAGATCAACGACGGCGACTGCCCATTCGGACAATGTTACGTTCGTTTCATCGAAACCCAATAACAGCATCCTACACATTATTTGCTGTCTGTCAAATACCTGCCCGTATTTGATTCAACCCGGCCATGAGAATCATCAGAATAATAACTTTTCCATAAAATTGAAGATACAATGAAAACCTTTGAAAAAATTGCAAAGCGCTACGCGCTGACGAACAGCTACTACAAACACCGGCAAATGGGATGGCCCGATACGCTGGCCGAAATTTACGACTACCTGCAGCAGCACGGTGAACTGCCGTTCCGCTATGAGGATGACAACTGGTCTTACAACGCACTATGCGAGCGTCAGCGCCGCAAGGGCGTCTATGCTTCGCAATACCTGACACCCGACCGCACGGCACGACAGATGGCGGCGCTGGCCGTACGGTATTTCGACAACGACAGCCGGATCGTCGATGCCTGTTGCGGCACGGGGCAGCTGACACGCGCATTGATTGCCGAGGGGGTACATCCCTCGGCAATCGTCGGCTTCGATACCGATGCGGAGCTGGTCGATCTTTACGAACGCCTCTATCCCGGAACTGCGGCTTTGCGGATGCAGTTCCATGAGGTCGATTTCCGCTGTGAGAATGTCATCGCCAACCCGCCGTTCGAAATCGGGGAGTGTACGGCCTTCCTGCAATGGCTTTTCCGCACGCAGCGCTCGGGCGACCGATCCGTGCTGCTCCTGCCGTACGGTTTTATCGACAAGCAGCGGCCGAAAGCCGTGCAGGAAACGATGCGACGCTTTCTTGTCCGCCACCGGACATCCATGCAGGAGCCGTTCGCACGCACGAACTGCCGTGCGGAGATCGTTATTCTGGAACGAGTATAGCTTGTTCCGATGCAGGGCTGTCTTTCAATCCAAAATAATCCGCAGACATCCCGTTCGGGTCTGTCTGCGGATTATTTTGTGCGCCTGTGGGATATCCTCGCGGCAACGTATCGGGGGCGCCGTATACCCGGCTGCGTTGCTATTCCGGGATTTTTTCCGTAGTTTTACAAGGTATTTAGTATCGTCCGCTTTATGAACGTCACTCCGACGACAAACCTGCGCTGCGTCGTGGAGCGCATCACCTACCAGAACCCCGAGAACGGCTACTCGGTGCTGAAGGTCAGGGTGAAGGGCTACAGCGACCTCGTTACGCTCGTGGGCAACCTGCTGGAAGTTCCGGTGGGGAGTGTTCTTCTGTGCCGCGGCGAGTGGAAGGTGGACAAACGCTACGGCAGCCAGTTCGTCGCCGCGACATGGGAGGAGACGATGCCCGCCACGGTGTACGGCATCGAGAAGTACCTCGGCAGCGGACTGGTCAAGGGCATCGGCCCGCGGTTCGCCCGGGCCATCGTCCAGAGGTTCGGAACGGAAACCATCAACATCATCGAGACCGACATCGAACGGCTCTACGAAGTCCCCAACATCGGACGCAAGCGCGTGGCAAAGATCCGTGAGAGCTGGGAGAAACAGAAAGACATCAAGAACGTCATGCTCTTTTTGCAGGGCTACGGCGTGAGTACGGCCTATGCGGCCAAAATCTACCGGGAATACGGCAAGGAGAGCATCGAGAAGGTGCGGGAGAATCCCTACCGCCTTGCCGACGACATCTGGGGCATCGGCTTCAAGACCGCCGACGGCATCGCCGGGAAAATGGGATATGGGAAGGAAGATCCGCGGCGGTGCCGGAGCGGTATCCTCTATACACTGGGACAGCTCTCGGACGAAGGGCATGTCTATGCCGAAGAGGAGCAGTTGGTGAAGACCGCCGGAGAGCTTCTCGAAGCCGGCGAAGCTCCTATCCGGGAGGTTCTGGAGCAGATGATCCGATCCGAAGACTTGATCTTTGACAAGGAAGCGATCTACCTTCCGCCGTTCTACCATGCCGAATGCGGCACGGCACGGCGTCTGCGGGATCTGGCAGCGCCCGCAGGCCGTTCGCTCTTCGACACTCCGTTCGACCCGGGGCTTCTCACCGCAGAGACCGGCATCGAATACGACGAAGTGCAGGCCGCGGCTATCCGGCAGGCCGTTATGTCCAAGGTCATGGTGCTGACGGGCGGCCCCGGAACGGGCAAGACGACAACGACGCAAGGGATTATTGCGGCCTTACAGAAGGCCGGGCTGCGCATCCTGCTGGCGGCTCCGACAGGACGTGCCGCCAAGCGTATGAGCGAGGCCACGGGCATGGAAGCCAAGACCATTCACCGTCTGCTGGAATACAACCCGCAGGACGGCTACAAGCGCAATGACGAGAATCCGCTCGAGGGCGACGCCCTGATTGTAGACGAATGTTCGATGATCGATATCCTGCTGATGAACAATCTGCTGAAAGCCGTTCCGGCAACGATGCGGCTGGTACTCGTGGGCGATATCGACCAGCTGCCGAGCGTCGGTGCGGGCAACGTCCTGCGCGACATCATCGACTCGCAGCACGTCCCTGTCGTGCGTCTCACCCGCATCTTCCGTCAGGCGCAGAAAAGCCGTATCGTGATGAGCGCCCACGCCATCAATCAGGGAAAATTCCCCGATACGAGCAACGGCCGTGACACCGATTTTTTCTTTATGAAGGAGGACGACCCCGAAAAGGCTGCAGCAGCCATCGTCCGGCTGGTCAAGGAACGTTTGCCCCGCGCCTATCGGGAGAGTCCCGACCGGATTCAGGTGCTTACGCCGATGCAGCGGGGCGTCGTGGGGGCCGCCAGTCTGAACCTCGCCCTGCAGGAGGCCCTGAACCCTTCGGGTCCGAGCCTCAGCCGCGGCGGATATACCTACCGGCAGGGCGACCGTGTGATGCAAATACGCAATAACTACGACAAGGATGTCTTCAACGGCGACTCGGGTTACATTCGGGAAGTGGATACGGAGGACAGGACGCTGACGGTGGATTTCGATGGTAAATGGGTCGAGTACGACGTAACGGAACTCGATGAACTGACGCTGGCCTATGCCACGACGATCCACAAGGCGCAGGGGTCGGAATACCCGATCGTGGTCATGCCGCTGCTGATGACCCACTTCGTGATGCTCCAGCGCAACCTGATCTATACGGGTATTACGCGCGCCAAGAAGCTCTGCGTGCTGATCGGTGCCGCGAAAGCCCTGGCCTATGCCGTTCGAAACATGTCCGTGCTGAAACGCAATACGCACCTTCGGGAGCGGTTGAATCCGTCCCTGACAACTGACGGGAAGCTCCGGAGTTGAATCTTTCTACGGCTCTGCTGACACTTTTTTTGCCGATAAGGCTGCAACGGTCAGAAAAAAGGGTGTCTTCGAAAAAACGCCTTGTGCCCTGCAATGAAAACAAGCTATTTGGCAGCTGCTGCAAGTGACGTTTCCGGAACTCGTTGAGTTTTTCTCAAGCCCAATGGCATTTTACGGGCGTGTTGTCCCGCAACGTTGTGATTTTTCCCCGCCTGAAGTTCTGCGTCGGTCCTGAATGCTGCATAGGGCCGTCGACAGTCTTTACCAGCTCATTCAGGGTCGTGTGGAATTTAATCGCCCAACATGTGAATACATCGTTTTTCGCAAATACGGCTTTTGAGGTGCTGTTTTTCGGACGACTCTCTCGGAATATGCTGTCCCCGAAAGCATTTCCCTGCAAGCCATCTCCCAAAGCTGCACGAGGGTTTCGTATGCGGATGTATCCGTGCCGTCAATTTACAGCTCCGGATTCCACAGCCGCCTGTGCTCCAAGAACGCTTCCCGGGTCCTATCGTCGAATTCCGAGAGATCGTTCTCCGTCAGGATTCCGTTATAAAAAAGGCTGAATACCGCCAAGGCATAGCTGGAGCCGGTCAGATCGTCATACTGACAGCTTATATATTTGTCGAATGCCCGTACGCTCTTATATACGTCCAGATATTTTTCATGGCTGGACTGCGCTTTTTCGTTCTGCTGGAGTTGTCGTTGCAGTTTCGTCAGGAAAACGCTGCATTCACGCTCCAAGGCACGGCTTATGAGTGCCCGGGCAATTTTCTTTTGGCTTTTGTCCAATTCTACCATACGGCTTTCGGGGATTCTGTTTTTTACCATACCAAAATAGTGATTTCCGCGCTATTATACAAACCGAATATCGGTCTGCAGGCGAAAATCCCAAAACCGGAGTGCCGCCGTAAAAAATGCAGACATCCGATGACGGACTGCCGGAAGCTGAAAAATCGGAGCACGGTTTGCTGCTTTCGGAAAGAATCCGTATTCTTTTGTGTAAGATGTCGCAAGACAATGAATTGCCAACTCCGGATACTGTCGGGAAAGGATATCCGGAGTGTTTATGTCGCTATATGGATCCGAATATCTGAAAATTCCATACAAAAATATTTCCATCTGCCCGGACAGGCCGCCCGATGTGGTTGCGGCCGCTATCATGCCATAAAAATTCCGTCAAGAGCAACCGAATGCAGCGACATGTGGTATTCCCCGAAAGAATGGAGCCGTCCGAAACGGTATATATACATCGGAACATAAACAGGAAACCCGAATTTCGGACGCAGGACAGCCGGACATTTTATTTCCCCGAAATCCCGATATACGACTTCCCCGCTTTCCGGACATTCGTTGTCGCCCGACCTTTGAGCATCCTGTTCGTCCGAAGGCTAAATGATGAGCCGGCGCAGGCGGTAGACGTAATAATCTACGGCATGCAAACCGGCAGCGAATCCTTTTCTGTGTACCCTTGCGACGAGTCCGGCAACGCCCGAAATACCGTATGTGACGCAACACATTGATAAAAACGCAGCGCGCAGGCGCACTTGGCCTCCCCGCTGGAACATGGATACGGCAAGACGGGCTTCCGCCGTCTGCAAGACACGAGTTTGACTTAAATCGGAATTGTAGATACGCTCACACAGCCATTGGTCGGCAAGCAAATTTCCCCCCCCCACGGTTTAGAACTATTTCATTCATAAAGTTCCGTGAATCGCCCGGCATGTTCTCCGACTTCTTGCAGAGCAGGCAAAACATGCAAACCGTTAGCAGTATGAATATCAATTTACGCATTCCGACAAACCGGATCTGTTACAAAATTAACGATTCTCCCTAGACCGGCAAATTTCCCGGAAATTTATACCGGAAACAGAGATGAATCCGACCTAATGCAGGATATTGCCGGATGCTTCGAGCTGAACGGGTGTGCAATATGACATCGAAGCTGCGGATTCAGATACTTGTCACGGCAGAAACAAATAGAAATTGCCATCCTGCCGGTTGCCGTCGGGAAAGATAAGCCCGGGCCGGGCCGCTTTGCGTCCCTCTCCGGCTCCGGGGCGGAAAAATCATCCTCGCCTGCGCTGCGGTATTTTTCCTTCCCTGCACCTGCGCCACGGGCTTATGAATCTTCCCGAGGCAACCGACCCATTCGGGATACAAAGCCTCATAACATATTATTCATTGCCTGCGCAATCTATCAAATAAAGATTGTGCGGGCGTCAAAGACGTGAGACACACGGTAAAAACTGTTCGATGTTATGCAGACTATGAAATCGGATTCGAAATCGAAGAAGAGCGGCAAAGGTGCAGCTGCGGCAGTAATCGTTCCGGTCGCTGTTACTCCGGAAACGCAGGGGCAGACCTCCGCTGAAACTGCTGCAACGCAGGATTCGGGTGCCGAGGTACAGGCTTCGGTTGCCCCAACGGTACCAGTGCAGCAGGAGGAACCGCTGGTTCAGCTTCTGGATCTGAACAAGATCGTCAATTCGACCTACAACCCCCGCAAGGATTTTCGGGAGGAGACGCTGCTGGAGCTTTCCGAGAGCATCCGGCAGTCGGGTGTGCTGCAACCGATCTGCGTGCGCCCCAAGGACGAGGGCTTCGAGATCGTCTACGGCGAGCGCCGTTACTGGGCAGCTGCAATGGCGGGACTGAAATACATTCCGGCCCTTGTCCGGGAGCTTACGGACGCCGAGGCCGAGGATGCGGCCATCACGGAGAACCTGCAGCGTGAGGATGTGAAACCGCGCGAGGAGGCCGCGGCCTATAACAAGGCCATCCAGTCGGGGCGCCATACCATCGAGTCGCTGGTGGGTAAGTTCGGCAAGTCAGAAGCCTACATCCGCTCGCGGTTGAAACTGTGCGGGCTGATCGACGCTCTGGCTGAGCAACTCGACAAGGAGGAGATTTCGGTAGGCGTCGCCACCGAGATCGCCAAATACCCCGCGGAGGTCCAACAGCAGGTCTTCGACGAGCACTTCGCCGAAGGGTGTTATTCCTCGTGGAAAAACGCCCGTGTCAAAGAGATCGCCCGGCGGCTCTACGAGCGTTACATGACCAAGTTGGAAAGCTACAACTTCGATAAGACGGAGTGCCTTTCGTGCCAGCACAATACGGCCAATCAGGTGCTGTTCCGGGACGAATGTTCGGGCGGCTGCGCCGGCTGCCAGAACCGGGAGTGCATGATCCGCAAGAACGAGGAGTTCCTCGTGCAGAAAGCGCTGAAGCTGCTGAAAGACGATCCCCGCACGACGCTTGCTACGACCGGAGATACGCCCGTGGCGGTCCTTGAAGCCCTTGGAAAGGAGGGTTATCACGTCGAAGAGTTGGAATACCACATCAGCTATTACGACGAGGCCCCGCAGATGCCCGACACTCCGCAAGCTGAAAATTATGTGTCGGAAACGGACTTTGCCGAGGCTCAGGAGAGGTATGAAGCCCGGATGGCTCGCTTTGCGGAACAGACGCAGCAGCTGGAGTTCGACGTTTCGGAAGGCCGGGTCCGCAAATATGCCGTTATCCGCAGCCTCGACATCGAATTCCGCTATGAAGAGATCGACGACGAAGAGCGGGAAGTGACGGTGGACGACGGGCAAGGCGGACATACGGTACATGTGACGGTCGTCCCGCCTTCTCCACTGGAAGGGCTGTTGCAACAGGATCGCCGTAACCGGGAAATCTGCTACGAACATATCACGACCGATATGAAGCGTGTCTTCCTCGATGTGAAGGTTGCGAACAAGCCCTTGCAGAAAGAGGAGCAGCAGATGTTCTACTACGCCGTGATGCAGCGCGTAATGAGCGACTCGAAACTCCGTCAGTGCGGGTTCCGGCCCAAGGAAAGCTCTTACCTGACCGACAGTGAGCAATTTGCTGCGGCGGGACGCATTACGGCCAAGCAGCAGGCGGCGCTGATCCGCGCATATCTGGTGGACTACTTCCGCTCGGCAGCTCCGGAGTACCGCTGCACGGACGAAACGCTCCTGACGGGAATGATGTGCCGCTTCGCGGATATGAACTTCACGGAGCAGAGCCAGAAAGTGCAGCAGGAGTATCTGAAAGTCTACGAGCGCCGCAAAGCCCGTCTTCAGGAGCAGATCGACGCCTTGCATGCGAAAGCCGAGGCCGAGGAGATGGCGGTCTCGATGCAGGAGGTTTCGGACTTCGAGCCGGAGCAACAGCCCGAAGAGCCGGAAGTACAGCCGGATGAGATTCAGCCGCAACTGCCGACGGTGATTCCCGCGGACCCGGAGATCGAACCCGATACGCGGATGCCCGAAGAGATGCACATGGCGGCATAGCAACTGATGTAGATATTAACCGGCGGGATGGTGAACCATCCCGTCTTTTCATTTCCCTACTATGAAAATACGAATTGACCGCCTTATCT
>OGOQ01002846.1_pt1 | contig 10121 bp, 9 predicted proteins | sample 1552691 | NCBI WGS metagenome assembly OGOQ01 (sample SAMEA2580209, study PRJEB22360) | human gut metagenome | biome: human gut; feature: human-associated habitat; material: faeces | place: Denmark | collected 2008/2010
AGTGATTTGTCCACAGCCATTTTTTGTCCTCCTTATATAGATAGCCGATATATATCGTTGTCTATAATATATATCGGCTATCTATATATGTCAATATTTATTTTTCAAATCGATCACTAATCCATCTCAACTTCATCTACGATTTTGTATTTGTTATCCGTATAAAGCCGGATTCCCTCGTTCGGGCTGGCTTCCTCTGTCTCGGTCGCAGGCCACCCTTTCTGAAGCTTCGCTGTCCATTCTACCGGTCTGTCTATGCTTAAGGTAAACCCTGCTGCCTCATTTGTGTACTCACAGCGGATCATCTCCTGCTTTCCACAACCGGTCATTGCCCATACTATTGTTAAAATCATCAGACACTTAATCATTTTTTTACGCATAGACACCTCCGCCATTCTACTCTGCTGTTGCTATCTCTACACCCTGGGCAATATCTTCCGCCATCGGATCAATGCTCCTGATATATCTGGCACTATTTACGGTCCGTTTTATCAACCGGTCCCCATAAGTAACCTCCTAATATTCCGGTCAGAATAAATACCATAAAATAGAGTCCCGGAACACCTGCGACAAAAGCATAAAACGCTATCTGGAAGCTCCAGATGGGGATTAACAGATTGAGCGCTGCCACACAGGCAACGCCAAAAGCAACATATTCCGCACCTTTTGCTTTGTCCCGTCTGGTCCTTGTCGCCAACAGGAATCCCCATGCCGTATAGAGCAGCATACGTACCACCGTCCGGACTCCGCTCATTTCGTCAAAAGAAGTTTTGTAATCCTCCTTTAGTGCCACCAGGACAATCAGGATCACAACAGACAAAATAATTTTGTAGTAATTTGAAAAAATCTTCTTCATAGCTGCTCCTTTCATTCTACATTCAGGAAAGTATATCCTCCCATATCCGTATCCTTCCACGCCAGGGCGTCTTCCTTGTTCCTGTAATATACAGTCTTGACAACATTGGTACCCAGTTCTTCCCGGTCCACCGTTTCTCTCACTTCACGCAAATGCTCATTAAGTCTCTCTGCCGTTACTTCCCCTTTTACCACATACGAAATTTCATATACATTCCCCCAGTCAGGATCATCGATGTATCTTGTGCCTATCTGCTGATAAGTAGGTTCTCTATGCTTTATCATATATCCCAACAGCAGTCCTCCGACGATCACCAGTATTCCCACCAGGACAGCAGTTTTTACGATCCGGCTGTTCTTTTTCTTCGGGGGCTCTCCGTCCGTTTCCTCTGTCTCTCCTTTCTGCGGTTCTGGATTCTGCAATTCATCACAGGATATGTCTTTGCTCCTCAATTGTACTTGCTAATGACATAATTATACAATTGAGCAATTGGAAAATCAATTGAGCGAACGGCAACCTTCCTCTTTGTTAATCATAACGAAGAATTTTTCGCTATTTGTTACAAATTTCAAAAAAAGCGTGCAGATCTCTCCACACGCTTTTCGTTCATCGTCTTATTTATTCAAAAATTATTTCCACATTCCCGTCGCAAAGCACATCAATGCCGCCCAGGTATATAACGGGTAAAAAAATCCCTGGTCATCCACGCCGTCTTTTAAGATTTTCTGTGCTTCTTCTTTGGTCAGCAGCAGAAAACCATCAAAACATTCCGTTCCAACGGCGCCTTCCTGACTTACCTTCGGCATCTCTTCACGGTTCAATATGATCTGCACCAGTGCATTGCTCTCATCCGTCATACCGGGGGTACTGAATACCAGCGGATTCACCAGACGGATGCTGTCGCTCTCTTCCAGTGTGATGCCGGTCTCTTCCCGAAGCTCCCGGGCTGCCGCATGGAATACGGGATTTTCTTCCGTTGCATCCTCCGGGTCTAAAAGTCCTGCCGGAACGCTCAGCAGAAAATGTCCTGCCGGGTAACGATACTCACGGCTTAAGCAAAGTCTCGGTTCTTGTCCTCTGATCTTCAGGATCACAACGCAGCTGACTGCATCCGGCAGCATCTGTCTGAATTCTTCGTCGCTCTTTACCGCTGCCAGATTATCTTTGGCTCTTCTGGTAGCATCAAAATAATGTTTTCCCGGCTCATATTGCAGATCAAATACCTTGATAAATCTGCTGTCGTAGACGGTCTCTACCTGTTCCTTTTTTATGATCGGTCTGTTCTCCATAGTCATTTTCCTCTTTCTGTTCTTCTGTTCCGCACGTTGCACACTATCTGTCGTTCGCTTCTGTTGTGCGGCTGTCATTTTGCAATTTTTCCGCTTCCCCGGCCGCTCTTTCCAGTCTGCAAAGTACCTGTTCGTAACGTCGTCCCGCTTTTTTCCAGTGGATCAGCTTATGCCACCCTTGCACATAATCCGGTCTGCGGTTCCGGTACTGTAAATAATAGGCATGCTCCCACACATCTATGGGAAATATGGAGGTATACAATTTCAGATCCGGGACATCCTGATTCGCTGTAGTAAGGACCATCAGAGTACCGTCCTGGTCACTCACAAGCCATGCCCATCCGGAGCCAAATACCCCCGTGGCTGCCTGTGACATCTGTTCTTTCCATTGTCTCACCGATCCAAAATCCCGGACCAGCGCCTCCTCCAGAGCTCCACAGGGCTCCTGTCCTGCCGGGCTTCGCATACTGTCAAAATACAGCTGATGATTATATACACCGCCACCGTTATTGTGAATGCTTTTCCGGGCTTCCTCCGGCAGGGACGCAAGTATATTATCCTCCGAAGTGAGCAGTTCCGTCAAGGACATCTGCTGTAACTGCGGATAATCGGCAAGGGTGGCATTCAGCTTATCCACATAGGTCTGATAATGCTTGTCGTGGTGAAAATGAAGTGTTTCCTCATCTAATACCGGAAGCAGGGCATCATATTCGTAGGGAAGAGGCTGCGCAACAAAAGGATAATGTTCTTCTAACATGAGACTCCAATCCGCCTGCGGGATACAGGCTTACGATCATACAATATTTACCATACGCCTAGTATATGCTGTCCCCACGGATTTTATTTTCAAATTTGTGCTTTTACAGCCGACCACTCCTATGCTCTCTTTCTCTGCACGGCCGGATAGATCTCTCTGGCAACTTCCAGACTTTGTCCGGATCTAACTTTCTGCACATCCGCTGTCTCCTGGGCTAACAGCCATCCGCAGACTTCCTCTGCCAGTGGCTCTCCCTGTTCTCTCAGCCAGAAGCTGACATTCGCCAGCATCTGTAAATGATTCAGGATCGTATTACGGCAAAGTCTTCGGTCCGTAATGCGGGACTTCCAGGGCTCCCCCTCTACGTACAGTTGTGCCGCCTCCCGCAGATAGGCCCGGATCAATGCGGTCTGTTCATGATTGCTCTTCTGCAGTTCCTCACCGATCTTCTTGGTCTCCCAATACAGTTCTTCGCTGCATCGGCCAGCGGGAACGATCCCTTCCATGTATTTTTGTATAAAATGCAGGCTTTCATTTACCTGCCTGCAATATTCTCTGATCAGTTCTTCTCTTTTTGACATAATAAAAAACCGCCCTTAAATTAAAATTTAAGGGCGGAACATTCTTCCGCGGTACCACCTTAATTCGCCCATCTCTCACGGGATCAGGCCTCTGCAACTACGGATAAACAAACGCCCATCGATAGTCAGGTACGATAACGGGTACTCCCGTTGCAGCCTGTCCGCATCTGCCAGATATCCTGTCCGAATACGAAGTCGGTGCAAAGCTCCGAGACCATGTTCAAAGAAGCCTTCCATATCCCTTCCCACCTGCCGGGACTCTCTGCGACGTATCTCTTCTCCTACTCTTCTCTTCACAGCCTTTATGTCTTTAACTGTTTGTATTTTATTCCTTTCGCGGACATTTGTCAACACTTTGTTTTTGTCACAAACACAAACAGTGGAGCAACTTTCGCGACTCCACTGTTCTTATCCATTTTTATATCTTACAGTTGTGCAATATCCACCAGCGTCAGTTCCTTACAATCGTTCATATGCTCCATGCTGGTCACGAGAGCATTGGCGGTGTCCATTGCGGTGATGCAGTAGATACCGGTCTCGATAGCGGTACGGCGGATCAGGAAACCGTCTCTGGTCTTGTCGCGGCCCTGGGTCGGGGTATCGATGACAAGGTCGATCTTGTGTCCCAGGATCAGGTCCATAACGGTCGGGGATTCCTGAGAAATCTTGTTGACCTTTCTTGCTTTCACACCTGCTTCATTCAGAGCAGCTGCGGTACTTCTGGTAGCATAAATGGTGTATCCCAGCTTTTCGAAGCGTCTTCCGACTTCAATGGCTTCACCCTTATCCGCATCCTTCACGGTGATGATCATGTTCTTATACTTGGGCAGTTCTACGCCTGCTCCCAGGAATGCCTTGTACAGCGCCTCATTGAAGGTCTTGGCAATACCCAGGCACTCACCGGTGGACTTCATCTCCGGTCCTAAACTGATCTCGGCACCGCGGATCTTCTCGAAGGAGAACACGGGCATCTTGATGGCAAAATACTCTGCCTCAGGCTGTAAGCCGGGCTCGTAGCCAAGCTCACGGATGGTCTTGCCGATGATCACTTCGGTCGCCAGATCCACGATAGGAATACCGGTTACCTTACTGATATAAGGTACGGTACGGGAAGAGCGGGGGTTAACCTCAATGACATATACCTCGTCACCGATAGCAATGAACTGGATATTGATCAGTCCCTTGACATGCAGTGCCTTTGCCAGTCTTCTGGTGTACTCTGCGATCTTCTCTTTTACTACTTTATCAATGGTCGGAGCCGGGTATACGGAGATACTGTCTCCGGAGTGGATACCGGTTCTCTCGATATGCTCCATGATACCGGGGATCAGGATATCGGTACCATCGCATACGGCATCGACCTCGATCTCCTTACCCTGTAAATACTTATCTACCAGGATCGGGTGATCCTGTGCGATACGGTTGATGATCTCCATGAATTCTTCGATCTCTTCATCGGAGATAGCGATCTGCATGCCCTGTCCGCCCAATACATAGGAAGGACGTACCAGTACGGGATAGCCCAGTCTGTTGGCCACCGCCTTAGCTTCCTCTGCGGTGTATACGGTACCGCCGGCTGCACGGGGGATCTTGGTCTCTTCCAGAATCTTGTCGAACAGTTCTCTATCCTCAGCGGCATCTACATCCTCCGCCTTGGTGCCTAAGATAGGCACGCCCATCTTCATCAGGCTCTCGGTCAGCTTGATAGCGGTCTGTCCGCCGAACTGTACCACAGCACCATCGGGATGCTCAATATTTACGATAGATTCCACATCTTCCGGAGTCAAAGGCTCGAAATACAGCTTGTCCGCAATATCGAAGTCGGTACTTACAGTCTCCGGGTTGTTGTTGATGATAATGGTCTCATAGCCTGCCTTGGAAAATGCCCAGGTAGCATGTACGGAACAATAGTCGAACTCGATACCCTGTCCGATACGGATAGGACCGGAACCCAGTACCAGGACTTTCTTGCGTCCGGTGGTCTCCTTGGCTTCGCACTCGCCGCCGAATACGGAGTAATAATAAGGAGTGGAAGCTGCGAACTCTGCGGCACAGGTGTCTACCATCTTGTAAACAGCCTTAATGCCGTTGTCATAACGCATCTTCTTGATCTCTTCCTCGGTCTTGCCGGTCAGTCTTGCGATGACGTTATCCGGGAACTCGATTCTCTTGGCTTCCTTCAGCAGTTCCACTGTCAGAGGCTGTGTCTCCAGTGCATGCTCCATCTCGGTCAGAATGGCGATCTTGTCAATGAACCACAGGTCGATCTTTGTAATGTCGTGGATCTGTTCATAACTGATACCCTTACGGATTGCTTCAGCGATCACATAGATTCTCTGGTCATCCACGATCTTCAGACGCTCTAACAGTTCCTCCACAGACAAAGTGCTGAAATCATAGCTGCGCAGGCAGTCTACATGCTGCTCCAGGGAACGGATGGCCTTCATCAGTGCTCCCTCGAAGTTATTGCAGATACTCATAACCTCACCGGTTGCCTTCATCTGTGTGGTCAGAGTACGTTTTGCAGTGATAAATTTATCAAAAGGCAGTCTGGGAATCTTCACGACACAGTAGTCCAGTGTCGGCTCGAAGCTGGCATAGGTCTTGTGGGTGATGGCGTTCTTGATCTCATCCAGGGTAAAGCCCAGTGCGATCTTCGCTGCTACCTTTGCAATGGGGTAACCGGTTGCCTTACTTGCCAGTGCGGAAGAACGGCTGACACGGGGGTTAACCTCGATAACACAATATTCAAAGCTGGTGGGATGCAGTGCAAACTGTACGTTACATCCACCGGTAATCTGCAGTTCGTTGATGATCTTCAGAGCGGAAGTACGTAACATCTGGTACTCCTTGTCGCTCAGGGTCTGGGAAGGAGCTACTACGATACTGTCTCCGGTATGCACGCCGACAGGATCAATGTTCTCCATGTTACATACGGTGATGCAGTTGCCTGCGCTGTCACGCATTACTTCGTACTCGATCTCTTTCCAGCCTGCAATACAACGCTCTACCAGTACCTGACCCACACGGGACAGACGTAAACCGTTCTCCAGGATCTCTTCCAGTTCTACCTGATTGTGGGCGATACCGCCACCGGAACCTCCCAGGGTATAAGCGGGACGCAGTACGACCGGATAGCCGATGGTATTGGTGAATTCCACACCGTCTTCCACATTTTCAACGACCCTGGACGCTGCACAGGGCTCACCGATGCGCTCCATCAGGTCTTTGAACTCCTGACGTCCTTCGGCGTTACGAATGGTAGCTGCGGTAGTACCTAACAGCTTTACATTATGAGCTGCCAGGAAACCGGACTCCTCCAGCTCCATGCCGAGGTTCAGACCAGCCTGTCCTCCCAGGGTGGGAAGGATGCTGTCGGGCTTTTCCTTTTTAATGATCTGCTCCAGAACCTTTACGTTCAGAGGCTCAATATATACCTTATCTGCGATATCTTTATCGGTCATGATGGTCGCAGGATTGGAGTTCACCAGGATTACCTCTACTCCCTCTTCCTTCAGGGAACGGCAGGCCTGGGTACCTGCATAGTCGAATTCCGCTGCCTGTCCGATGACAATAGGACCGGAGCCGATTACCATTACTCGTTTTACATTAGGATTCTTGGGCATCTTAGTTCTCTCCTCTCATCATATGAATGAACCGGTCAAAAAGGTAACCGGAGTCCTGGGGTCCCGGACATGCTTCCGGGTGGAACTGTACGGTGAAAATGTTCTTGCCGGTGTAGGACAGACCCTCGTTGGTACCGTCGTTGACATTGATAAATGCGGGAACCGCTACGGAAGGATCCAGCTTGTCAGTATCTACCACATATCCATGGTTCTGAGAAGAAATATATACTCTTCCGGTCATCAGATCCTTTACCGGATGGTTGCCTCCTCTGTGTCCGTATTTCATTTTATGGGTATCTGCGCCGGTAGCCAGAGCCATCAGCTGATGTCCCAGACAGATTGCGAAAATAGGAATCTCGGTATCGTATAACTTTTTGATCTCGGCGATCACACCGGTACACTCCTTGGGGTCTCCCGGTCCGTTACTTAACATGATACCGTCAGGATTATCATCAATGATCTCCTGTGCGGGAGTTCCAGCGGGGTATACGGTCACCTCACAGCCTCTCTCTGCCAGGGATCTGGCGATATTTCTCTTGGCTCCCAGGTCTAACAGAGCTACCTTTAGTCCCTGTCCGGACAGCTCCGTTACCAGTGCGGGCTTGGGCTCTCTGACACCCTTTTCATAAGCTTCTTTATCAAAACGCGCTGCACCGGACAGAGGGCCGTTCTGTGCCAGATCCGTGGTGGGATTCACTACATACTTCTCCTTGCAGGTCACCTTTTCCACGACCTTGCCTGTGGTATATGCTTTCAGCTTCGGAAGCACTTCGTTCAGGTCATAGGCCTCGTTGGTGGTGATCATACCGTTCATGGTACCCTTCTCACGCAGGATCTTGGTCAGCGCACGGGTATCGATTCCGGCGATACCGGGCACACCGTTCTCCTCTAAGTATTCCTGTATTGTGCAGTCACAGCGGAAGTTGCTGGGAATACGTGAAAGCTCTCTGACGATGAATCCATCCGGCCAGGGTCTCTCTGACTCGCAGTCATCCCTGCATATGCCATAGTTACCGATCAGGGGGTAAGTCATGCATACAGCCTGTCCTGCATAGGACGGATCCGTCAGGACCTCCAGATATCCGGCCATGGATGTGTTAAATACGATTTCACTGATGATCTCTTTGTCTGCACCGATGTGCGTTCCTTCGAACACCGTTCCATCTTCCAAAATCAAAAATGCCTTCATTCTTTCCTCACATTCTGCCGCTTTTTGCGACGTTTGTATTTCTCTCAGTCTCCTACAATACCTGCGAATTGCTCCGCTCGGCATCTGCAATGTCTACGATACCTACGAATTGCTCCGCTGCTTCGCAGCTCTCGCAATTCTGAAAACATTCGGATTCCACTGCTTCCTCATGTTTTGGCGATTTAAAAGTTCAAAAGTCTTATCGTGCAAGCACGAACGCCTTTTTACCTTTTAAATCTGGTATCTGCATAATCGATTTATTATATCATACAAGAAAGTAGCCCGCAATAGATGGTCGTTGCGTAAAAACCCACAAAAAACATTTCCGTAATCTCGATACTCCTTGGAGAATCTGCCAAAGCTTTGTAAAAGCTTACATTTCCCATTGCTTTTTCTATGGAATCTGATATAGAATAGAAATGTATTTTCTATTTTGAGATAACCATTCAAAAGGCCTGTGAACAGCGCCGTATCTTCGTTGAATGTCTGGTACTGTTTACAGAATAAAATTTATAACAGATTGGACAGACATCTATGGATCGTATCAGCAATGCACAAATGAATTCCCTTGGCACACGTAAAGTATATTATGAAGATGTACATCAGACGGATTTTACCGCCGTGGTGACCGAATGTGTTCCTGCCAAAGAAGAAGGATATTATCTGATTGTTCTGGATGCTTCCGCATTTTTCCCGGAAGAGGGCGGCCAGTCCGCCGATAAAGGCACCTTAAACGGTCAGGAAGTACTGGATGTCAGCATTAAGCAGGGCATCCTGTATCATAAAATGACCTGTGAGCTTCCCACAGGCACTGAAGTCACCGGTCATGTGGACTGGAACCGCCGGTTTGATTTCATGCAGCAGCACTCCGGAGAGCATATGATCTCCGGCTTACTGCACTCCCATTTCGGACTGGAAAACGTAGGCTTCCATTTAAGCGACAGAGAAGTGACACTGGATATGAACGGGGAAGTCTCTCTGGAACAACTGCGCCTTATCGAACAGGAAGCCAACGCTTACGTCTGGAAAAATCTTCCGGTCAACATCAGCTGGCCCTCCTCCGAAGAACTGTTAAGCTTAAACTACCGCAGCAAGCTGGCTCTCACGGAAAATGTACGTATCGTCGAGATCCCCGGCGTGGATCTGTGTGCCTGCTGTGCTCCGCATGTAGATACCACCGGACAGATCGGTCTCATCAAAGTTGTAAATGTGCAGAGCCACAGAGGCGGTGTCCGCATCAATATTCTCTGCGGAGACCGTGCTCTGGCAGATTATACTGAAAAACAGGATTCTGTCTGGGCAATTTCTTCTCTGCTCTCAGCGAAACAGCCGGAAGTAGCAGGTGCTGTTGCCCGCGCCAAAGAGGATGCAAGGCTGCAAAAAGAGCGCGCCAATGCCCTGCAGGCAGAGCTACTGAACGTACAGATGGACGCACTTCCCTCCCCGGAAAAAGTACGCCACGTGCTTCTCTTCGTCGGTGAACTGGATGCCATTGCCCTACGTAACGCTGTGAATACCCTGACCGGAAAATATTCCGGTTACTGTGGTATCTTTGCCGGAGATGATACAAACGGTTATCGATTTATTGTAGGCAGTGTTTCCTGTAACTGTCAGGAACTGGCAGACCGCATGCGCCGGGAGCTTTCCGCAAAAGGTGGCGGATCCGCTCCCATGATCCAGGGGAATGTTGCTGTCACGGCAGATACCCTGCAGACAATGTGGGCGTCGCTGTAATGACCATCCTTTCTGCCTATATATGCATTTCGGCACATGAATTCGTATCAATATTTTCACATGGAAAACCCCCGGCATGACCATCTGTC
>OGOQ01002847.1_pt1 | contig 10117 bp, 8 predicted proteins | sample 1552691 | NCBI WGS metagenome assembly OGOQ01 (sample SAMEA2580209, study PRJEB22360) | human gut metagenome | biome: human gut; feature: human-associated habitat; material: faeces | place: Denmark | collected 2008/2010
TTGGCGGCAAAGGTTTCCCCGCCGCCGGCGGCCTTGGCCTCCTGCGCAGCCTTGGCGGCGGCCATGGAGCCCATGACCATGCGGCCGACGCCGGGCACGTCGTACTCGGGGTGGAACAGCTGCAGCGCAACCTTGGCGCCGTGCTTGTGGACGACGTCGGCCAGCGCCTTAAACGTGGGGATCTGGGCGTCGGTCGCCAGCTTGGGCGTGGGGCTCGCGGTCATGACGGGAGCGACGTCGCCGATGACGATGTAGCTCACGCCGCCACGGGCCAGGCGCTCGTAAAAAGCCAGGCTGCGCTCGCCAATGGAACCGTCGCGCTCCTCGTAGCCGGTGGTCAGCGGCGGGAACATAATGCGGTTCTTGAGCTCAAGGGGGCCAACCGTAATGGGCTGGAGCAGTTTGGATGCAGGTGCGGTCATGGACATTCCTCTCTTGTAGGCGCGGCGGCGATGATGCCGCGTAGTTGTCTAGAGGATATGGCATGGGAATACAACAGCGCAACGGAAATCGGCGGATAGCAGGTGGCGGCAGGTGGATGGGGCGTGGCGGCCCGTCGGTTCGTCTCAATCTGTAACAGTTACTCGGCAAAACCGGATCTTGCTGTTACAGATCAAGACGTTCCTCTCAACCCATCCTCAACAATCTAGATCTGTAACAGCTAGGCCAACTTTTGACCCCCACCTGTTACAGATCGAGACAAACCAATCTAGCCTGCCGAAAGATCTCAATCTGTAACAGCTGCCCGGCAAAATCCGTCCCTCGTGTTACAGATTTAGACAAACGCGGCCCAAACCGCCGGTATATCTCGATCTGTAACACCTAGCCGCCCAAATCGGGTCTTGGTGTTACAGATCGAGATCTTTGATTGAGAGGCTGAGAATTGAACCGAAGAAACGATCCCGGGATAACAAAAAAGCTCGCCGGCTTGACCGACGAGCTGCAAGTTCTTGGTCGCGGGGGCAGGATTTGAACCTACGACCTCCGGGTTATGAGCCCGGCGAGCTACCAGACTGCTCCACCCCGCAATGTCTGGGCGCTTCATGTGCGCAAGAAAGAATATTACGTGGGAGTTCGGTAAACGGCAAGGAAAATCTCGTAGAGCATAATTCCTTCATATTTAAACCCCTCAGCCCATATCACTGTAACCGAATCGCAGCCGAGCGCCGTCGACGGCGCGTATACAATGGTGCGCGTCCTTTTATGCCAACACTGGGAGTAGACATGCTGCTCGCTATCGATATGGGAAACACGCAGACGGCCATGGGCCTGTTTGACGGGGACGAGCTGGTGCAGTCGTGGCGTATGCCCACCGACCGCTCCTATACCGCCGACGAGATCCACGTGCGCCTGATGGGTTTCTTTAAGATGTACGGCCTTTCGCTCGATGCGGTCGACGCGATCGCCTTTGCCGGCGTGGTGCCGCAGCTCTCGCGCGAGTGGCACGCCGTGGCCGACCGCATTGCCGCGGATGCCATCGTCATCGGGCCGCAGACGGCCGCGGTGACCAAGCTGCGCGCGGCGCGCCCCCAGGCCGTGGGTGCCGACCGCGTCGCCAACGCCGTTGCGGCCGAAACTTTCTACGGCGCGCCGGCGATCGTGGTGGACTTTGGCACCGCGACCAATATCGACGTCATCGATGAGGACGGTTATTACATTGGCGGAGCGATCGCGCCGGGTATCCGCATCTCCATGGACGCGCTTGCCGCACGTGCCGCCAAGCTCGCTAGCGTGCCGCTCGAGGCGCCCGAGCACGCCATCGGCCGCGATACCGAGGAGTGCATCAAGGTCGGCGCCGTGGTGGGCGCTGCCGCCATGGCCGAGGGCCTGGTCGCGCGCATGAAGCGCGAGCTGGGCCGCGAGGATGCCACCGTTATCGCCACGGGCGGTCTCGCCGGCATCGTCGCCGATTCGACCGATGCCTTCGACGTGGTCGACGGGCAGCTCACCATCAAGGGCATCTGCGAAATCTACCGCCGCATGCAGGAGCTGGGGTAAGACAGGGGCATAAGTCGAGCACGTCCAATGCCCCAGCCCCCGCAAACGTTCGCCAAGCCTATTCCTCAAAACTGAAAAATTTTCAATTTTGAGGAATAGAGACTCCTCGAATACGCCCAGCACAGCGATATCGTGCATGTTTCCTATTCCTCAAAAACGAAATTTTTTCAATTTTGAGGAATAGGACCGAGATGCCGCCCTGCAGTCACGCAAAAGCCCTCCCCGGTGCAATCCGAGGAGGGCTTCGTTGTCATCGTTATCTTTGAGCACGGGCGTCTCGCGTTACAGCCCGCGAATCCGTACGGCCTCGGGCGGAAACTCCTGCTCGCCGGCATCGGTCTTGATGGTCGCGCGGCCCCAGATGTCCAGGCCCGCAAACACACCGACCGCAAGCGGCAAGCCGTTGGGCGACACCGCCGCAACTTGGCGGCCCAGCAGCGGCACCATGTCGAAGTACTCGCCCAGCACGGGAGCCAGCGGCCCTGCGGCGCCCTGCGGCGTGTTGGCAACAGCCGCCCAGGTATCCACACGGGTCAGCACAGCGGCGGACAGCGCCTCGACCAGCGCTTCGTCAGCCACGTCCACACCGAGCTCACTCAATGCCGAACGCTCGATATCCACCGTCACGGCACCGAACATGCCCGCGGCACCGGCACCGCCGTTGACGGCGACGCGCGCGAACGACGTCTCAAACGCGGGTGCGCCGAACACGATATTGCTCGGCCACTCAATGCCCACCTTGCCGGCAAGGCCCAAACCCGGCGTCGACGCCGTGCCCACGAGCGCGTCCATCATGCCCATCGCTGCCACAAACGGCAGGCCGTGGAAGGCATGCATATTCACGTCCGGGCGCACGACCAGCGAAAACGTCAACGACGCCTCGCCCGCGCTCCAAGCGCACCAGCCCGCAGACACACCCTCGCGGCCCGCGTCGCGCGCGGCGTCAAGCTCGGTGCCGGCGGTTACAACATTCATCTCAATCATCTACATACGCCCCAATTCGCCCACGATATGGCCTACGCGGTCCTCGGGCTCCTTGACCTCGACGCCGTTGTAGCGGAAGAACCGCGCCGGGTCGTGCATCAGATCCTCGAGCGGCACCAGTACAAAGTCGCGCTCGCCAATGAGCGGATGCGGCAGGCGCAGCTTTTTGCCGCCATGGATCTCGCCGTCCATCCACAGCAGGTCCAGGTCGATGGTGCGCGGACCGTTGACCTTGGCCTTCTTGGAGCGGTCGCGCCCCAGCTCAGCCTCGATCTTCATAAGCTCGTCGAGCAGCACCAGCGGCGCCAGCTCGGTCTTGATCTCGATGACGGCGTTGGCAAACGCATCCTGGCGCGTCTCGTAGGCCGGCTCGCTCTCGTAGATGCGCGAGCAGTTGGACACGCAGGTGAGCGGAATCTCGGCAATCATGTCGCGCGCGGCGCGAATGTTGTCGCAACGATGCCCCAGATTGGAGCCCACAGCCACAAACGCACGGCGCGGTTGCGGCTTGGCGACAGCCCAGTAACCGTTCAGGAACTGCGCAAAGCCGGTAACGTCGTGCACGCGCACGATGTTGGCACCGGCCTGGATAGCGCCCAGGCACACGCCAAACGTGGCGGCATCGCGCGCGGCGGCCTCGGTCACGCCCGAGACAGCGCCCACAAAACGCTTGCGCGACACGGCGCACATGAGCGGGTAGCCCAGCGACGCCATCTTGGCGGTCTCGCGCTGGATGACGATATCCTCGTTGGCCGTCTTGCCAAAGCCCGGGCCCGGATCGATGCAGATGCGGTCGCGCGACACGCCGGCATGGATGAGCGTGCGGGCCTGGTCGGACAGAAAGCCCATGACGCGGCGCATGATGGGCGCCGAATCGGGCAGGGTGAAGCGGCGGAGCTGAGAGGTGGGCACGTAGGCCTCCTCGCGGCGGGCGCTGCGGCGCATCATGGCTGCCAGGTGGTCATTCGGCTCCGGCGCGGGCTCAGGGGTCGTGGCGGCCTCGGCGACAGGGGCGGTCTCTTCGGCGGCCAGCGTCTCCTGCTTCTGCTCGTCCGTGGGCTCGGGCGCGGGTTCCGGATCGCCAAACGGCAACGGGGGCTGCACCACGCCTCCCGGCAGCTTGGCCTCCGTCTTGGGCTCGCCTAGCAGCTTGCCACGGCGACGGCGGGCAGGCTTCTCGGCCTCGCGCGCAGCCTCGGCGGCCGCCTCGCGCGCCTTCTCGGCAACAAACGCCGCGGCCGAGGTATCGAGCTGCACCGTTGCATGCGTGCGCGTGGGCGCCGCGACCTCGCCGGCGTGCATCACGATGACGCCGCAGGTGCTCGTCGCAACAAACTCGACCATCTTGGGGTCGGTGAAGCCCGTCACGTCGTTGACGATCGAGGCGCCGCAGCGCACGGCAGCCTTGGCAACCGCCACGTGGCGCGTGTCGATCGAGACGATGGCACCCTCTTTGGCCAGCGCGCGTACCACGGGCAGCACGCGGCGAGCCTCCTCGTCGGGGTTGACCGGGGTAAAGCCGGGGCGCGTGGACTCGCCGCCCACGTCGATGATGTCGGCGCCGGCGTCGAGCATCGCCAGGCCGTACTCGATGGCGGCATCCGGGTCGAAGTGCTCACCGCCGTCGCTAAACGAATCGGGCGTCACGTTGAGGACGCCCATGATGCGCGGACGGTCAAAGCTGAGCTCGTACTTTCCGCACCGCCATGTCTTGCTGTCGTTCGCCATGAACATCCCCCTAAAATGCCCGCGCCGCCGCGCTCGGGCGCTGGCGGCGGGGTCGCTTTGCAATTAGTCTTTCTATTGTATCCGCGCGCGCGGGCTAGAACGCAAACGCGGCCGCGATGTCGCAAGAAATCAGCAGGTCGGCATTTGCATCCTGATCGGTGGGAGCAAGATTGCAAATGGCCAGCGTATCGCCGGTAAAGTAGCGCGTAAGGCCCGCCGCCGGATACACCACGAGCGAGGTCCCGCCCACAATGAGGGCATCGGCCGCGGCGATGGCGGCAACAGCGCCGGTCAGCACATGCTCATCGAGCGGCTCCTCGTAGAGCACCACATCGGGCTTAATACGCCCGCCGCACGCAGGACACACGGACACACCCGCGGCGTCCTCGTGCTCGCGCGAGCAAATCCACTCGGCGCTATAGACCGCGCCGCACGACTGGCAAATGTTGCGATGGACCGATCCGTGCAGCTCGAACACACGCTGCGAGCCCGCCATCTGATGCAGGCCGTCGATATTTTGCGTCACCACGGCATCAAGCTTGCCGGCGCGCTCCAGCTCAGCCAGCTTGGTGTGGCAGCGGTTGGGCTTGGCGCCAAGCGCGATCATCTTGGTGCGGTAGAAGTCGAAGAACTCGGCCGGATGCGCCTCGTAAAAGCTATGCGAGAGCATGGTCTCGGGCGGGTAGGCAAACTGCTGGTGATACAGGCCGTCCACGCTGCGGAAATCGGGGATGCCACTCGCCGTGGAAACGCCCGCGCCGCCAAAGAAGACCACGCGCTTGTGGGTGCCGAACAGCTCCGCCAGCGCGGCGGAGGCCTGTTTGGAGTCCGTTATCGCCTGCGTCATATGAGTCCTCCGTCCTTGTTGGTCGGGCAGCGTCGGGCGATGTCCCAGCATGCGGCCTTTGGGTCAGCACGCGCGGTGCCCATCACCGCCCCTGTTGCGCTAATCTTAAGCCTGCCAACCCCGTCGAAAGGACACCATGCCTCAGACTTACACTTTCGCCTCGTGGAACGTCAACGGCCTGCGCGCCGTGCTCAAAAAGGACCCGAGCTTTATCCAGGTCGCGCAAGAACTCGACGTCGATATCCTGGCGCTGCAGGAGACAAAGCTACAGGAGGGCCAGGTCGATATCGACCTGCCCGGCTATCACCAAACCTGGAGCTACGCCGAGCGTAAAGGCTATTCGGGCACCGCGGTCTTTAGCCGCCAGGAACCGCTGCGCGTGCTACGCGCCGACGCGCTGCTACCCTACGCCGGCGAGGGCGAGGCGGCCGAGCTCGTGGCGCAGGCCGCGACCGAGGGCCGCGTCTGCGCGCTCGAGTTCGACAAGTTTTGGTTTGTCGACGTCTATACGCCCAACGCGCAAAATGAGCTCGCGCGCATCGACGTGCGCATGGCCTGGGACGATGCCTATCGCGGCTTTTTGAGCGCGCTTGAGCGTGAGACCGGCAAGCCCGTTGTAACCTGTGGCGACTTTAACGTGGCGCACGAGGAAATCGACCTTAAGAACCCCAAGTCCAACCGCGGCAACGCCGGCTTTTCGGACGAGGAGCGCGGCAAGTTTACCGAGCTGCTCAACGCCGGTTTTACCGACACCTGGCGCGCGGCCAATCCTGACGTCGAGGGCGTCTACAGCTGGTGGAGCTACCGCTTTAATGCCCGCAAGAACAACGCAGGCTGGCGCATCGATTACTTCCTGGTGAGCGACGCAATCGCCGGCAATGTGTGCGACACCGGTATCCGTGGCGACATCTTTGGCAGCGACCACTGTCCCGTCACCCTCACCCTAGAGTTCTAGCCCCAACTGACCCCCTGGGGACGGAGGAAAAGGGATCATCTGACCTCGTCCCCCTATAAGTTGCGGTGGAATAGTTCCTGCTTCGGCCCCAAACAGCCAAAAACGAGAACTATTCCACCGCAAGTTCGTGAGGGAACGCGAAATGCCCTACAGCCCGTATTTCACGACGACTCGGTTGATCCGTCGACACCAGGGCTTATACAGGGCGGCCAAGAACACGCAGGTCGCAAGGCCGTGCGTGATATCGAACGGCACCGCCGTGGCAAGACGCGCCACGGCGCCCGCCCACGTGAGCGGCTGCACAAAACCGATGATGTCGTAGGCGTTGATTACAACTCCATAGAGCAGGCCCGACGCAAAGCCGTAGGTCAGCAGCGCCGGCATGCGCACGGTGCCATCGGCGCGATCAAAAGCGCCCGCATGCGCCAGCGCGCCGCCAACATAGCCAACCAGACCCCAGGCATACATCTGCCACGGCGTCCACATGCCCTGCCCAAAAAAGAAGTTGCTGGTCAGCGCCGCCAGCGCACCGACCATGAAGCCGTTGCGTCGGCCCAACGTCGCCCCCGCGATAATAGCGATGGCGCTCACGGGTTTAAAGTCGGGAATGGGGCCGAACAAGATGCGGCCCGCCGCGGCCAGCGCCGCCAACACCAGCGTGGGCATAATCTGGCGAAGGCCCGGTCGCGACGTCTCGTAACCCGCGAAGAACAGCGCAAGCACCAGCGCCACCACGACAAGCATGGCGAGCGCCGCCTGCTCAACGCCCGCTAGCAACGCCGCAGCCATCACCGCTGGCACCGCCAGCAGCAGCGGGATCTCCAGTTTTGCGAGTAGGCGCGCGACGCGATAATCCGTCATCCCATCACGCCCTATAAAACACGTTGTCGGCAAAGAAGTCGGCCGGCGGCTCCATGCAGGCAATCTCACCGTCGAACATCATGGCAATGTCATCGGCAACCTGCTCGGCAAAATCCAGATCGTGCGTGGCCATGATGACGGTACCGCCAGCCTCCGCATGGTCACGCAAGGCGCGGGCGATGATGCGACGGCTAGCCAGGTCCAAGCCCTTGGTGGGCTCATCGAGCAATAACAGCTCGGGGCCAATCAGCAGCAGTTTTGCCAATGCAAGCAGTTGACGCTGCCCGCCCGAAAGATCGTACGGGTGGCGCCCATCCAGGCCCGACAGCCCCAGGCTCGCCGCGCGCTCCCGCGCCACAGCCTCGTCATATCCGCAGGTCGAAGCCCATTCCATCAGCTCGTCGCGCACCGTCTCGGCAACCAGCAACGCCTTGGGATTCTGAGGCAGCAGTGCCGCCGAGGCCGCCCCGCGCTCCATATGCCCACGCTGCAACTTGACCGTCTTGGCTAGCACCGAAAGCATTGTCGACTTGCCGCAGCCGTTGCCGCCAACAACCGCATGCACCGCGCCAGCCGAAAACGCCGCATCGAGTCCACGCAGCACCCAGCCGCCCGCGCGATCGTAGCGAAACCAGCCCTCGCGAATAGCTGCCGCCGCACTCGTCGCCGCCACCTGCGCGGGCCAGCAAGAGTCCAAAGCCAAAAGTCCCTCGCGACTACCCAAACTCGCTAGGTCAACCACCTCGCACACGCGTCCGCCCTCGATCCGGTACGCGTACGTCGCGTATTCGAGCATCGGGCGCGGCTGGTGCGTTGCCACAACAACCGTGCAGCCCAACTCGCGATTCACGCGAAACAGCGCATGCAGAAAACTCTTCTCGGCAACGGGATCCAGTTGGGACGTGGGCTCATCGAGCAGCAGCACGCGTGGGCGCAACGCCAGCACAGCCGCCAGCGACAGCAGCTGTTTGCGTCCGCCCGAAAGCGTATCGGTATCGCGGTGGAGCCAATCCTCCAACCCAAAGAAATAGCTGGTCTCGGCCACGCGGCGGCGCATCTCGTCACGCGACATGCCTAGGTTTTCCAGGCCAAACGCCATCTCGTGCCACACGGTTTCGCACACGATCTGGTTCTCGGGGTCCTGAAACACATAGCCCACACGCTCCGCGGACGCCCGGACATCCATGTCGGCAACGCCCTCCCCCAGTACACTCAGCTCGCCAGAGCACGCGCCCGTCGGCGCAATCTCGGGTTTGAGCAGCGAGAGCAGCGTTGACTTACCCGATCCAGTACCACCTACCAGCAGTGCAAACGCACCTTGGGGAACAGACCAGTCGAGCCCGTCGAGCACCGGCGCCTCGGCCCCGGGGTAGGCAAAGTGCAGGCCCCGCACTTCAATCGCCGGCGTATCCGGGGCGCACGCCACGCCCGCCATCATGCTCCCGTCCAACCGAGCCATCAGCCAAACCTCTTCTCGTCAATCGCGTACAGCACGCAGGGCAGCGCCATCCAGGCCGCATATACGACATAGCCCAGCCACGGCACCGGCACCGATAGTTGCGGGTAAAACGAATACTGCGCCATCGCGGTCCACGCCACTGCCGTCGTGGCCACGCCAAACAGCGCAAGCCCAACCAGCGCGGCAACATCGCCGCGCCCCAGCCGATACCGCGCGTACGTCGTGCGGCGTGTCGCGGCGCCCCACCCACGGGAGCGCATAGCGTCCGCGCGCTCCAGCGAATCTTCCATGCCCCAGCCCATCAACACGCTCGACGCCCGCAGGCGCGAGCGCACGGGGTCGGCCGGCGCGCGGCCAGGCACATCAATCGCATCCTGCACCGCCAGCACCGTACGACCGCGGCGCAAAAACTGCGGGATAAGCCGCATGCACATCGAGATCATGAGCGCGATCACCGGCGCGGCGTTACCCAAAAGCGCAAGCACCTTGTCGTAGCCAAGCATCGATGCCGCCGCCTCAAACCACAGCACGCTCGCCACAAACAGCCCGCCCATGCACAGGCCGTAAACCATGCTCTCTAGATACACCGCACGCATGCCAATACGGAACAGCTCCGTCGAGCCCGAGGCGCTAAACAGCGGATTGAGCACCGCGATGATCAAAATCACCGGCAGCTGCCAGCGAAGCGCCCCCAACGTGCGCGCGGCGCCGCGCGTCGCAAACCCGTACGCCAGCCCGCCCGCAAGCGACAGCGCAATCAGCACCGGCTGCATCGAGAACATAGTGAGTCCCAGCGTCAGCACCATGTAGAGCGCTGGCACCGCCGGATGCGACATCGAAAATGCCGCGACGGGTTCGTTGCCCGATTCCTCTCGCATGATGTCCACGGGCACCCCCATCCTCTCGCTCAAACGCCAACGCCGCAGCGCCGCCGCCATGCACAGCCAGCGCAAACACCACGCCGGCAGCAGCGACATCGGCCGTCACGCGCCAATCGCTACGCGCTCATCATATGCCTGCGGTATCATATTGCGCCGTGTATCGTTTCCAAACACACGTCTCTATAACGTAACAGGAGATCACATGGACGCAACCGCAATTATCCTCGCCGCCGGCGAGGGCACCCGCATGAAGTCGAACCACTGCAAGGTTTCGCACAAGATCCTGGGCAAGCCCATGGTCCAGTGGATCGTCGACGCCACCATCAAGGCCGGCTGCAGCCGCGTCGTGGTCGTCATCGGCAGGCCCCCCGGCGAGGAGCGGCCCCCTGTAGCCTGCGGCCGTA
>OGOQ01002848.1_pt1 | contig 10113 bp, 11 predicted proteins | sample 1552691 | NCBI WGS metagenome assembly OGOQ01 (sample SAMEA2580209, study PRJEB22360) | human gut metagenome | biome: human gut; feature: human-associated habitat; material: faeces | place: Denmark | collected 2008/2010
TAAAGGAGAACTAAAAATATGAAGCTACAATCTATTTTTGACCAGACAGATTTTGTACATGCAAGCGGTACAAAAGAAGAATTGCAGGTTGCAAACTATTTAAAGGAGCAGTGTGAAACATTAGGAGTCCCGGCAAAACTGGAAGGTTTCCGCGTTGCGATGGGCGAAATCGAAGAGGCACATTTGTATGCAGACGGGATGGAAATTTCATGCAAAGCTCTCACATGCTGCGGAAGCGGAAGTGTCGAAGGCGAACTCTACTATATGCCGGGAACCGATCCGGTTTCCGTTGCCGGTGCAAAAGATAAAATTGTGCTGATGGATACGCAGGGAATCGGATTTTTTGCGTACCAGGATTTGATGAAAGCAGGCGCGAAAGCGATTCTGTTCCAATATGGAAACAGCTATTACCCACATACAGACATTGATCAGAGAGATCTTCGGGAAGCCGTTGTCGGAGAGGAAAAGAAAGTGCTCTGCGCTATGATTCACTCCGCACAGGCAGTAGAACTTGTGAAAAATAAAGTAAAACAGATCCGTCTGGAAATCCGGCAGAAGGAATACGATGGAGAATCCCATAATGTGATTGCAGAATTGCCGGGAAAAAGAGAAGAATGGATCGTTTTAAGCGCGCATTATGATACGACATCGCTTTCGCATGGTGCATATGACAACATGAGCGGATGCGCAGGGCTTCTTGGAATCATGGAGCAGATGAAAGGGAAAGAGCTGAATTATGGTCTTCGGTTTGTATTCTGCGGAAGCGAAGAAAGAGGACTTTTAGGATCGAAAGCGTATGTCAGAGATCATGAAAAAGAACTGAGACAAACAGTACTGAACATCAATCTGGACATGATCGGAACGTATATGGGAAAATTTATCGCCTGTGTATCGGCAGAAGAAAAGCTTACCCATTACATCAGCTATATGGCTGCAGAAGTTGGATTTCCAATTGCGGCAGAAAACGGCGTCTATTCCAGTGATTCCACACCATTTGCCGATCATGGGGTTCCGGCTGTTTCGTTTGCGCGTATTGCCAACGGAAATGTCGCCCCGATTCACTGCCGCTACGATGTCAAAGATGTGATGTCGATGGAGCAGCTGCAAAAAGATATTGATTTCCTGACAGTATTTACCGGAAGATTCGCAAACGCAGCGGTCTGCCCGGTGGCAAGAGAAATACCGGAAACGATTCGGAAACAATTGGATGAATATTTGTTTCGCAAGAGAAAAGAAGCCTGATATACTTCGATCACGGATATGAGCAGCGAGACGAATTGCAAATAGGAAAAAGAACGACAGTGGCAGGAGAGAGAAACCATGAAAAAAATAGAACTGGTAGAAATCAGGCAGGTAAACGATGCCCTTGCAGAAATGGTTGCGCTGTTTCGAGTAGAACTGCGTTCCTATAAAGGAATTGCATCAAAACCGAACGTGGAAGACGGACGGGAAGAAATGAAGGAATACCTTTTAGCAGGATTTCCAGTGTTTGCCGCCACGGTGCATGGCGAATACGCAGGTTATGTTGTCTGTCGTATTGAGAGCGAGGTGGTGTGGGTGGAATCCATCTTTGTCAGAGAAGAGTACCGCCGGCAGGGAGTTGCTGCCGCACTGCATGGCAAGGCAGAAGAAATTGCAGCTTCTTATGGAAACGATACGGTTTACAACTATGTCCATCCCAATAACCACAGGATGATTGAATTTTTGAGAAAGCGTGGTTACACCGTTCTGAATCTAATTGAGATTCGTAAACCGTATCTGAATGAAAAACTGACGCAGACGATTACGGTTGGGGAACATGAATTTGATTATTGAGGGAGTCATTTTCATCCCACAATTCCAGAAAAGCCCGAAGTTCAGACGGAAGGCGCCCCTTGCGCCAGGCAAGCAGGATTTCGGTTGTAAGGTCTGCATCTGTGATGGTGCAGGCCTTTAATTTATGGGTAAGATTCAGCATGGAGGCCGGCAGAAGAGCGATGCCAAGGCCTTTTTCTGCCATTGTCATTGCCGTGCGGGCGTCCTCGCAGGTGAGATAGATATCGCAGAACAGACCCGCCTGCTCGAAAGCGGAGAGCATGTATTTCCGGTAGCGGTTCGACAGAATCAGCGGCTGCTCGGCAAGTTCTGTAAGCGAAAGGGTTTCACGCCCGGCAAAAAGCGGGTGAGAAGGGAGTGCCATGGCGGTGATGCTCTCTTTTAAAAGGGTCTTCGTCTCACAGCCATTTAAAACGATTGGCGTGCGGAGCGTGGTGAGATCTACCATGTGATTTTCGAGCTGGTCTTTTAAAGCAAAGGTAGAACCCTCGTGGACATCGAAATGGATGTGCGGGTATTTCCGGGAAAATCGCAGGAGATAGTCGGCGAGCAGTGAAACGGTGGATGGCGTCATGCCGATGTGGAGTGTCGCAGACTGACTGGATTTTACGACTTCGCGCCTGGTGAGATCCGCAAACATCAGAAGCGTTCCTGCCTGTTCATACAGTGTTTTTCCTGCCTCGGTCAGAGTGATTTTCTTCGTGCCGCGGATGAGAAGAGGCACCTGAAGCTCTTCCTCCAGCATTTTGATCTGATAACTTAACGGCGGCTGTGTCATATGCAGCACCCGTGCAGCCCCGCTGATGGTTCCCGTATCCACGATGGCGCGGAAGTATTCGAGTTGTCGAAGTTCCATAAAAATCCTCCTGAAAAAACTATATAAAAATTAGTCAATTTCAATATAAAAACAATAATTTACATATAGAATACGCCATGCTATACTGAAAAGCAAGTGAAAAAGAAGGGAATGAGGGAACAAATGAAACGAATTGATTTCGAACATGGAACCGTAACCGGAAACATCCTCGGGGCAGCGCTCCCGATGCTGGTTGCTCAGATTTTGAGTCTGCTGTACAATATTGTAGACCGCGTCTACATCGCGCGGATCCCGGAGGTAGGAACGGCGGCACTCGGTGCAGTCGGTCTGTGCTTTCCGCTGATCGTTATCATCACAGCATTCAGCAACTTGTTTGGAAGCGGCGGCGCTCCGCTGTTTTCGATTGAGCGTGGAAAGAATGATCAAAAAAAGGCGGAACGTATTATGAATACGTCGTATTCCATGGTATGTGTCTGTGCTGTCATACTGATGGTGATCGGCTTTTTGTTTGCCCGTCCACTGCTGTCACTGTTCGGCGCATCGGCAGATGCGATGGTCTACGCGTATCCTTATATGATGATTTATCTGATCGGAACTTTGCCGTCGATGGTGGCAACCGGCATGAACCCGTTCATCAACGCGCAGGGCTATTCGTTGGCATGCTTTCCGTCACGATCGGAGCGGTCGCAAACCTGCTGCTTGACCCGCTGTTTATCTTTGTATTTGGTTTTGGTGTGCAGGGGGCTGCGATTGCAACTGTGATTTCCCAGACACTTTCCGCCGTGTTCGTTCTGTATTTCCTGACCCGGAAATCGGAACTGAAAGTGCGCTTTGTGCGGAAAGATGAAATTTCTGAGTGTGCAGGCTATGCGAAAAATATTGTCAGTCTCGGTACCGCCGGATTTATCATGCAGCTGACCAACAGCCTTGTCACGATCTGCTGCAACAATGTACTTTCTGTGACCGGCGGTGATATTTACATCTCTGTTATGACGATCGTATCGAGCGTGCGTCAGCTCGTCGAGACACCGATCTATGCAATGAATGAGGGAACTTCTCCAATTTTGAGCTATAATTACGGTGCACGCCGTCCGGCCCGCGTGCGCAAGGCGATGTGTGTCATGAGTGCGATGATCCTCGGCTATACCGCAGTGATGTGGAGCGTGATTGTTCTGGCGCCGCATGCGCTGATCGGTATTTTCAGTTCGGATGCGGTACTGACCGCAGATGCGGTTCCGGCTCTGAAGCAGTACTTTGCAGCATTCATTTTCATGGATCTGCAGTACATTGGACAGACCGTATTCAAATCTCTGAATAAAAAGAAACAGGCGATCTTTTTCTCCCTGCTCCGAAAAGTCTTCATTGTTGTACCGCTCACCTATCTGATGCCGTACGTACTCCACATGGGAACGGACGGTGTATTCCTTGCCGAACCGGTATCAAACGTAATCGGCGGAAGTCTCTGCTTTATCACCATGCTGATTCTGGTTCTGCCGGAACTGAAGCGAATGGAGCAGCAGAAGTAATGTTTTTGAAAAGTTTCTGAAAAAAGGACAGGAAGATCTTTACCGAAACGGTTTTGGCAGATATCTTCCTGTTTTTTATTGCCATACATACAATATGATGCCTCGGACAATCTGATGCGCATTGGAGTCCCGGCGCTCCGCATTCTGTCGGTCGCCTATCTGCTTTCGATTCCAGGTCTGATCTATCAGGCGGCGTTGCAGGGACTTTCCCTTGGAAAAGAAAGTATGTACATATCCATGACACGCCAGGCGATTCTGCCGCTGGTGTTTGCATTTCTTCTCAAAGGATTTGGAAACCTGAATCTGATATGGGGCGCCTTTGTCCTGGCTGAGCTCTGCGGCATCCCGCTTGCAGCAGCTCTCTGGAAACGGAAAGGGGAAAAGCAGATTCAGTTTTAAGTATAGAAAAGAAAAACAAAAAGGCTGTTCTTTGCGAAAGGCAGCCTTTTTTGCATACCATAAGATAAGAATACACAGGGGCTTATGGATGAAAGAGCAGGAAAATCTGACAGGAAAAGGAATTACAGCCGCCGTGCTGGATACAGGGATTTTTCCCCATATGGATTTTGACGGCCGGATTGTAGCCTTCCGGGATCTTGTGTACGGGCGGGAGACGCCTTACGATGACAATGGACACGGAACGCATGTCTGTGGTATCCTTGGCGGAAGTGGAAGAGCGTCCGGCGGAAAATACCAGGGTGCGGCACCGGGATGCCGGTTTGTCGTAGTGAAGATTCTGGACCGAAGGGGAAATGGAAGAAAGCAGGATATCCTCGCGGCGATTGACTGGGTGTGCAAAGAGCGAATAAGACTTAATATCCGCATTTTAAATATTTCAGTGGGAACAACAGAGCAGGAAAAAACGGTGGATGATCTGCTAGTACAGGCGGTGGAGCGCGCCTGGGATGACGGGATCACTGTTGTGACAGCGGCCGGAAATCTGGGGCCCGCTCCGGGCAGTATTACGGCGCCGGGGAGCAGCAGAAAAGTGATCACCGTGGGAGCGGGCGATCTGCTGGAGCCAAGAAGAGGAATCTCCGGATGCGGCCCGACACGGGACTGCGTCTGCAAACCGGATCTTGTCGCGCCTGGAAAACGTCTCATTTCCTGCGCGCCTGGAAGAAGCAGGAAGGAATATGTGGTGAAGAGCGGCACCTCGATGGCGGCACCGCGGGTGTCCGGAGCCGTGGCTTTGGCACTTGAACGGGTTCCGGATCTTACAAATGTCCAGGCGAAAATGCTGCTTTGCGAATCGGCGAGAGACCTTGGCCTTCCGCGCAACCGTCAGGGGCATGGGATGCTTCAAACAGACCGTTTTCTGTCTCTTCTGTGAGACACTGTGCGGCAGCATAAAAAAAGAAAAATGAAGGAAAACACCTCTCATCCTGCAAAAATTGTGTGAATTTATGGGAAAATGCCAAAAAATCAGGCGAATTTTGACTTGACAAGCTATAGGATACTTTATACAATAAACGGGAATAGAAAAAGGAGGCCTACTATGGAAAAAATTCAGATGACCACTCCTCTGGTAGAGATGGATGGAGATGAGATGACCAGAATTCTCTGGAAAATGATCAAAGATGAGCTGCTTCTCCCGTTTATTGACCTGAAAACGGAATATTACGATCTGGGACTGGAACACAGAAACGAGACGAACGATCAGGTAACCGTAGATTCCGCAAACGCTACCAAGAAATACGGTGTAGCAGTCAAATGTGCCACCATTACGCCGAATGCAGCGCGTATGACCGAGTACAATCTGAAAGAAATGTGGAAGAGCCCGAACGGCACCATCCGCGCCCTCCTCGACGGCACCGTTTTCCGCGCGCCGATCCTTGTCGACGGTATCCACCCATTCGTGCGCACCTGGAAAGCACCGATCACCGTCGCTCGTCACGCTTACGGCGACGTTTACAAAAACAGCGAGCTGCGCGTTGACGGCCCAGCGACCGCCAGCCTGAAAGTTGACTACGCAGACGGCCGCACAGAAGAAAAAGAAATCTTCACCTTCACCGAACCTGGCGTCATCCAGGGCATGCACAACCGCGATGCGTCCATCGCCAGCTTCGCCAACGCCGTCTTCACCTACGCCCTCGACACCAAGCAGGACGTTTGGTTTGCGACCAAGGACACCATCTCCAAAATCTACGACCACCGCTTCAAAGATATTTTCCAGGAAATCTTTGACCGCGATTACAAGGATCGTTTTGAAGAAGCCGGCATCACCTACTTCTACACCCTCATCGATGACGCCGTTGCCCGCGTTGTGCGCAGCGAAGGCGGCTTCATCTGGGCCTGCAAGAACTACGACGGCGACGTCATGAGCGATCTCGTGGCCACCGCTTTCGGCAGCCTGGCAATGATGACCTCCGTGCTCGTCAGCCCACAGGGCTACTACGAATACGAAGCCGCTCACGGCACCGTACAGCGTCACTATTACAAACATCTGAACGGCGAGCAGACCTCCACCAACTCCGTGGCCACCATCTTTGCCTGGACCGGTGCTCTGCGCAAGCGGGGTGAGCTGGATGGGCTTCAGGACCTGTGTGCCTTTGCCGACAAGCTGGATGAGGCCTGCATCGCTACTATCGAGGGCGGCACCATGACCAAGGACCTCATGAGCCTTTCCACCATCGAAAACAAGCACGCCGTCAACAGCGAAGAATTCCTCGACGCCATCGCCCAGCGTCTCGACGCCAAGCTGGCGTAAATTTTCTACGAACGCACAAGAGCGCTCCGCAACGATTGCGAAGCGCTCTATTTTTCTATGCAATATCCATCAAGCACTCACACCTCAAGATAATAATCGAAGCCATAGCAGCTTTTCTCGAAGCCGTAGTGTTCGTAGAACGCATGGGCGTCTGTGCGCGGCAGGCCGCTGTCGAGAACGATGCCCTTGCAGCCGCGTCGGCTGGCGAGCGCGCGGGCGTGGTCCATGAGCGCACGGCCGTAGCCTTTGCCGCGCTCACACTCGTCGACGATGAGGCTCGAAAGATAGCAGGTTTGGCCGCTGAGCCAGAAGGGGTTAAAAAATGCGCCGTGACAAAATCCCAGCACGCGGTCGTCGTCTGTGAGGAAAAATGCGAAGCTGTTCTCGTCAGCGAGAACCTCTGCGTAAACGCGGCGGATTTCGTCGCGGTCGTAGGTGTTGTAGGTCCAGAGTTTTTCGATGAAATCAAAGGCGATGTCAAAATCGTCCATCGTGGCGTTTCGGAATGTCATTGTGTGCCTCCTCAATCCTGCGGTTCCTGGAGACGCTTGTAATATTTGTCGTACTGATAAAGCGCAACACATGGATTGTGACCGAGCACGCGGTCCTTCGTCACGACGGAGGTGACGAGGGCGTCGGAATATTTAATGAAGAGACTGTCGTGACCAACGCACAGGCCCATGATGAGATTGAGATCGGTGTGGGCTTCGTTGAGGGCGAGCGCCTGCATGATCGGGTTGCACATATTCACACCGACGGCTTCACATTCTTTCGGGATGCCGATGGAAACCTTCGGATTGGCGCCCATTTTGCAGACAGCGCCGTAGACCTCGAAACCGTTGGTGCGCAGGATTTTGGCCAGCGTGCGCGATTCGTCGAGCAGCCCGGCGCAGGTGACGATGCCAAGCTTGTGCGCGCCGATCTTACGGGCAAACTGGATGACTTCCTCGACACGCGTGCGCTTGCCGTAGCCTTCATATTCCACTTCGGCAGCGGAAACAGCGATGCGATTGTTCTCCGGCTCGCGCAGAAGATCCATGGCGCGGTTCTGGATCTCGTCGGGAACATTGGTGGTGAGACAAAAATCAGGATATTTTCCTTCCTCGCCACGGCGACAGTTGACGACATGGCAGTCGATGCAGGAGCGAGTGATGTCTTTTTCTTCCATTACAGATTCCTTCCTTCTCATTGAACTTGTTACCAGTATAGCACGCACTGTCCGCGAGCACAAACGCGATCGTTTTTACCATATCCAGACACGAAAGCCTTGCACCGCAGGAATTTTTTTGTGATAATGAACATAATAGATCTTTAACAATTTCCTTCAGCAAAGGAGATGATCCCATGCAATGTCCACATTGTCACGCCGACGGCCAGGACGGACGTTTCTGCAAAAAATGCGGCAAGCCCCTCGACCAGGACGTCAGCGATATGACGCGCGTGATGCCGCCACTCGAAGCGCTGCACGAAAAGCCAACAGAAACCGCACCGGATGACGAGGCGCAGGCGGCCGCAGATGCCCTGACGGAAGCGCTGGACGAAGCAGAAGCCGGAGAAGAACAAACCGCAACCGCACCAGATGCAGTTGCTGCAAATACAGATACGACCGACGAAGGGTCGCCGGAAAACGACGAAGCATCCGACGAGGAATCGCCAGAGGACAGCGAAGCGCATGATGAAGAAGCCGCAGAAACCGACGACGCTGGCGAAGAATTTTCAGAAGACGCCGAAGAATCGTCAGAGGAAAACGAGGCCGCAAACAAACCACAGCTGCCAGCTTTCCTGCTCGAAGAAGACGGCGACAGCGACGATCTTTCAGAAGATCCAATGCAGGAGCGCCGCAAAAAACTTCTGACAGCGACCGCGCTGATCATCGGTATCCTGCTCGCAGCGATCGCTGCTGTGTATCTCTTCACCGATTTCTTCGACACCACACCGCAGACCGATCCAGCGGAGCAAGTCAAAAACGCCGACACCATCGCGCCGGACACCAGTCTGGCAGAAGATACCATTGTCGGCCACTGGCGCCACTACAACGAAGGCAGCGTCATCGAAAAAATCGGCACCGCCCAGTATCGTTGGACCATCGGCGACAAGGTTTATCCGCTTAATTTTGCCGACAACAAATACACCTACGAAGACGAAAACGGCAACACCTACATCTTCGTGCTCACCGATGCCGACCACATCCAGCTCGCCGCATCGAGCGACAAATCCGGCGGACTGATCACAAATCCGGCGTTTGAATCCAACTACATCGCTGGCCGCGTCGGCCAGGACGGCACCATGGCCGAAAGCATGAGCGTCAACGGTGACGCCTTCAACATCGTCGGCAAAACCTACGCTGAGCTCGCCGGCACCTACGGACCAGGCTCCCTTTCCGTCATCGGCGACGATCAATACATCGTCTTCCGCGGCGAAGGCGGCAATTTCGCCGTGCAGTTCCAGGGCGAAACCGTCCCACTGTCCGCTCAGGCGCAAAAAGATTATGATCTGACGCCACTCCTGTCCGGCAGCCAGAGCTACAGCGTCGTGCCAATGAGCTACGACAATACCACACCAGTCGTCGACAGCACACCAAATGGCACCACCGATCCATCCACCGGAGGAGATACCACCACCGGCGACGGAACAACCTCCACTCCGCCAACAGTGACCGTCCCGCCGACGACCACCACGCCAACCACGCCTGGCAATGATTCTACGACGACAACCACCACGACCACCGACGATGATGAGGACGAAGACACCGAATACACCGTCGAGATCCCGGATATGCCAACCTTCCCATCCACCACCGCTGTGGCGACCGGCGTCGTCTGGGCAGATCTCGGTTTTGTCATCAAAAATGCGCCAAGCACGCTCAGCGTCGAAGATCTTTCCGCCGTGCTCGGCATCGCCCTCGAAGTTGGCACCGCGCCAGCAAACGAAAGCGGCTTCGCTTTCTACGGCATGGACGAAGGCTATTTCGCCGGCACCTACGCTTACGGCGACCATTCCTTCTACATCAGCGGCTACGGCAACAGCGCCCTCGCGCCAGACAAAACCATCCTCTTCATCCAACAGATCAGCTAAAACCAGCACGGACCATTTCTCAACAGAAATGGTCCGTTTGTCATTTTATTGTCATGACCTTTGCGCAAATATTTGCTAAAATAAAAGGTAGCGAAAAACAAAGGAGGAACGATCATGTATAAACGCATACTGCAGCTTTTTGCACTCGTGCTGATCTGCTTTGCCGCGAG
>OGOQ01002854.1_pt1 | contig 10088 bp, 4 predicted proteins | sample 1552691 | NCBI WGS metagenome assembly OGOQ01 (sample SAMEA2580209, study PRJEB22360) | human gut metagenome | biome: human gut; feature: human-associated habitat; material: faeces | place: Denmark | collected 2008/2010
TTTCCGGAAAGTATTTAAGTTCATTTTGGCCTTGTTGCTGTTTTCCTGTAGTGTATCGGGTTATGCGGAAGTACTCGATAACAGAGTGGTAAAGGGGGTAGTTAAAGATGAATTGGGTGAACCGCTACCTGCTGTAACCGTAGTAGTAAAAGGTACGACCAACGGGGTAACTACTGACCTGGATGGTGAATATACACTGTCTAATGTGCCTGCCGGATCTACATTGGTGTTTTCTTTCTTAGGAATGCAGACACAGGAAATTGTAGTGAGAAATCAGAAACGTATTGATGTGGAAATGAAAGAAGATGCTGTCAGTATTGATGAAGTAGTGGTGGTAGCATTTGGTACGCAGAAAAAAGAGAGTATGGTTAGTTCTATCCAGACGGTAAAACCTGCGGCTTTAAAGGTACCTTCCAGTAACCTTACTACTGCATTGGCGGGGCGTATGTCCGGTTTGATAGCTTATCAGCGCAGTGGTGAACCGGGGCAGGACAATGCTGACTTTTTTATCCGTGGTGTGACAACTTTCGGCTATAAGAAAGATCCGTTGATTTTGATTGATGGTATTGAAACTACTTCTACTGAACTGGCACGTTTGCAACCGGATGATATAGCTGCCTTCTCTATCCTGAAAGATGCTACGGCTACGGCGTTATATGGTGCACGTGGTGCCAATGGCGTCATTCAGGTACAGACAAAAGAAGGTAAGGAGGGGCCGGCTAAGGTCAGTCTGCGTGTAGAGAATTCCTTCTCTTCCAATACATCGAATATAGAGCTGGCAGATCCGATCACTTATATGCAAATGGCGAATGAGGCGGTAACAACACGCAATCCGTTGGCTCCTTTGGCATATTCACGTGAGAAAATAGCCAATACAATAGCCGGTAAGAATCCGTATCTGTATCCGGCTAATGACTGGCGCAAACTGATGACCAATCCGTTGGTAGCAAACCAGCGCGCTAACCTGAGTGTGAGCGGTGGTGGTAAAGTGGCTCGTTATTATATTGCTGCCACTTTTTCGAAAGATAATGGTAATCTGAAGAATGATAAGTATGCCGGTTATAAAAATAACATTGATCTGAGCACTTACCAGCTGAGATCGAATGTAAATATTAATCTGACGAAAACGACCGAAGCAATTGTCCGGTTGGCAGGTACATTTGATGATTATACCGGACCGCTTGATGGAGGAGATACGATGTATAAGAAGATTATGGTTTCCAATCCGGTATTATTTCCAGCTTATTACCCTGCTTCCGATCTTCCTTCTGCAAAACATGTGCTGTATGGTAACGCACTGTATAATAATAATGTGGAATATACGAATCCTTATGCGGAATTGACCAGAGGATATAAGGATTATTCTAAGTCGACAATGGATGCACAATTTGAATTGAAGCAGGATTTGTCATTTATCACGAAGGGATTGAATGTACGTGGTTTATTCAATACGTCCCGTTATGCTTATTTTGAAGTAGGTCGTGCATCGAGTCCTTATTTCTATAATGTAAGTTCTTATGACAAAGGTGGCTCATATTCTATTATGCAATTGAATGAGGATTCAAATCCGACGGAATACCTGGAGTCTACCGGTTCTTGGACAGATGTACAGTCTACTGTATATATGGAGGCTGCGATGTCTTATAACCGTTCTTTTGGGAACCATGATGTAAGCGGTTTGCTGGTATATCAGCGTCGTGAAAAAAGAGTATCGAACATTAAAGACGATTCACAAAAAGATAATCTGCAAAAGTCTTTGCCCTATCGTAATCAGGGATTGTCTGGTCGTTTTACCTATGCTTTTAATAATCGGTATATGGCTGAATTTAACTTCGGTTATAATGGTTCCGAACGTTTTTATCGTTCCGAGCGCTATGGCTTTTTTCCTGCTATCGGTATAGGTTATGATATTTCCAATGAAAAATTCTGGGAACCGTTGAAGAAGGTGCTCCCTAAGTTTAAATTGAAATATACGTATGGTTTGGTAGGAAATGATGCTATTGGTGACGAAGATGACCGTTTCTTCTATCTGTCTGAGGTAGATGCAAATGATAGTGGTAAGAGTTATGGTTTTGGTACGGACTTTAATTATACAAAGAACGGAGTAACAGTAAGGCGTTATGATAACCGGGATATTACCTGGGAAAAGGCTTATAAGTCTAATTATGGTCTTGAATTGTCGTTGTTTGACGGTCTGAATGTGCAGGTGGATTATTTTACCGAACATCGTACCAATATCCTGATGGACCGTGAGTCTATTCCTTCTACTATGGGACTTTCGGCAAAGGTACGTGCTAATGTGGGTGAGGCGAAAGCGAGAGGTCTGGATTTATCTGTAGATTATAACAAAGTGTTCCGGAAGGGGATGTGGTTACAATTACATGGTAATTTTACGTATGCTCATAGTGAGTTCCTGAAATATGAAGAACCGGAATATAACGAAAAGTATAAACTCCACGTAGGGCAGTCGCTGAAACGGGAATATGGTTATATTGCAGAACGCCTGTTTATCGATGAGGCCGATGTGGCTAACTCTCCGAAGCAGACATTTGGCGAATATGGGGCCGGTGATATAAAATATCGTGATGTAAATGGTGATGGGCAGATTACTGAACTTGACCAGGTACCTATTGGTTTCCCGACAGTTCCGGAAATTATTTATGGCTTTGGCTTCTCTTTTGGTAGTGCACGTTTTGATGTTTCGGCTTTTTTCCAGGGATCTGCCCGTTCTACTTTCTGGTTGGATGCTAAAAATACTTCTCCGTTTGTACATGTATATGAAGACACTAACTGGGATAATGTATCAATGTGGAAAGACATTCCTTTGCTAAAGGCTTATGCTGATAATCACTGGACAGAAACCAATCGTAATATCTACGCTTTGTGGCCACGTCTGAGCAGTACTCGTATGGAGAATAATATTCAAAAGAGTACCTGGTTTATGCGTAACGGAGCTTTTCTGCGTATGAAGACGCTGGAAGTTGGATATACCTTCCCGGAAACATTGACAAAGAAGGCTTATATAAATTCTGCCCGTATTTATTGTAGTGGTAATAACCTGTTTGTGCTCAGCGGATTCCATATGTGGGATATTGAAATGGGAGGTAACGGATTAGGTTATCCTATTCAGCGGGTTATTAACCTGGGTATCCAATTAACTTTTTAAATAGAGGAGACGAAAAGCTATGAAATATAATTTGAAAAATAAACTAAGAAACCTGGCTTGTATCTCTTTGTGTGCCAGTGGAATGTGGATGTTGAGTGCTTGTGGCGATTATCTGGATGTTGTGCCCGATAATGTAGGTACTATTGAACACTCTTTCAGTAACCGTAATGAAGCCGAGAAGTATCTGTTTACCTGCTATTCTTATATTCCGGAGTATCATAGTGAACGGGCAAATGTTGGTTTGATGGGTGGTGATGAATTAGCTACTTTCTATCCTATTCAGAGTGGCGATGACTATGCTACCTGGCGTATCGGGTTAGGATATCAGAATGTGAATGATCCTTATCTTAATTATTGGGATGGAGGTAATGGTGCGGCTCATAGTCTGTATGAAGGGCTTCGTGATTGTAATACATTTCTGACTTATGTGTCTGATACGGATTATGTAGGCGATCTTGCTCCTTCGATGAGGAAGAGATGGCTGGCAGAAGTGAAGTTCCTGAAAGCCTATTACCATTATTTACTGTTGCGTATGTATGGTCCGATTGTGATAGCAGATGAAAATCTGCCAATCTCTGCTACTCCGGAAGAAGTACGGCTGAAACGTGCCCCGGTTGATAAAGTAGTCTCTTATATCTCTGATTTGCTTGATGAGGCAAAAACAGATTTACCTGTGAAGATAGATGATCAGGCAACAGAACTGGGACGTATTACTCGCCCGGCAGCTTTGATGCTGAAAGCTAAATTGCTGGTAATGGCTGCCAGCCCGTTGTTTAATGGTAACCCGGATTATGCTGATTTTGTGGATAAAGACGGTGAGCATTTATTTAATAGCGAGTATAGCGTACAGAAATGGGTCGATGCCCAGGAAGCTTGCGAACAGGCCATTGAAATATGTGAGCAGGGTGAAGGCGGAATAAGCCCGGACATTGTATTGCATGAAACACATACGAATCTGGTATTCAGTGCTAAACTGAAACGTGAGTTGAGTTTGCGTGAGTGTGTGACAGAAAAGTGGAATGACGAGTTGATCTGGGGGCTGTCCGGTCGTCTGACAGGTGGTTTACAGCAGTCCTGTATGTCACGTGTGGGTAAGTATCCGTCGAATATGCACGGTGCATCTGAAAAGATAAATCCGACAATGTACGCTACGGAATTGTACTATACAAAAAATGGTGTACCTATTGATGAAGATAAAGAATGGGAATACGCTAACCGTCTGAAGGTAAAGAAGAATACCAATAATACAGCGAATGAGTTTTATTTGATTCCGGATTATGAAACGGTAAGTGCCAATTTTGACCGGGAACCCCGTTACTATGCAAATATTGGTTTTGACGGATGCTTGTGGTATCAAAACAACTGTGTTTCTGGAAATTCATCTGATATCTGGCAACTAAAGGGACGTGCCGGACAAGCACAAGGTATTTTAGGAGCTTACGGTTATTCTAAAACAGGGTATTGGGCTAAGAAATTAGTGAGCCTGGGATTCGTGAATACCGAAAGCGGATGGAATACAGAACAATATCCGTGGCCGGAGTTCCGTTTGGCCGATCTTTATTTACTTTATGCTGAAGCTGTTAATGAAGCTTCGGATTCTGAGGCTGCCCGTACACTGGCAATTAGCTATGTGGATAAAATCAGAGCACGTGCAGGGCTTTTAGGAGTGAAAGAGTCCTGGGAGCAACATTCACGTAAGTCGAATAAGTTTAGAACTCAGTTGGGATTACGCGAGATTATTCAGCGTGAACGTGCCATTGAGCTGATGTTTGAAGGACAACGCTTTTGGGATGTGCGACGCTGGAAAATAGCTGATAAGGAATATAATAAAACATTGATGGCATGGAATCCTCGCGGTAAAACGGTGGATACTTATTATCAGCTGACTGCCATGTATACTCAGCAATTTGTGGCACCACGTGATTACTTCTGGCCCATTAAAGAAAAATCATTGGTGATCAATCCCAATCTGGTACAAAATCCGGGATGGCAATAAAGCGTTTATTTGATTAAAAACAGAAAGAGATATGAAATCAATAAGAATATATATATTTATGTTGGGGATGTTGATGGCCCTTGCCGGCTGTCAGACCGACTTTGTGAAGCCTTTGGAAAATGATAGCGAGGCACCTGCACCGGTACGTGATGTAACTTATGTCAAGATGCCGGGTTCTGTACTTCTTACATATACATTGCCTTCAGATCCCGATTTACTCTATGTAGCAGCCAGTTATACAAATAAAGAAGGCAAAAAATATGAATTTAAGGCTTCTTACTTCACGAATACATTGCTGGTTGAAGGTTTTGGAGATATGGATACCTACTCGCTTGATGTATATGCCGTGGATCGTAGTGAGAATTATTCTGCACCGGTAAATATACAGGTTTCTGCAGATACCCCTCCTGTACAGGCGGCTTATGAAACGCTGGAAGTACAACCCGACTTTGGGGGGATGACCTTTTCGTTTGCGAATACATCAAGAGCAGACTTAACAGTTTATGTTTCTACTCCGAATGAGGATAATGAGATGGTCAATACAGAAACTTTCTATACAGGGCTACCCAAAGCTACATTCTCTGTGCGTGGTTATCTGGATATATCCCGTGATTTTGAAATTTATTTTCAGGATAAATGGGGTAATAAGTCACAGGTAAAGAAAGAGACCCTCACTCCGATATACGAAGCCGAACTTGATAAGAAAAAATTCAAAGAGGTGATTCTGCCCGGTGATTTTCCATGTACTTTCTATGAAAGTAAGATGGAGTATATCTGGGATGGACGGGCAGCTGCCGATGGTGACGGACAGACAGGAGCCCATACAGGTATTGAAGAGCATAACGGCCCTACCTGGTTTACTTTTGACCTTGGAGTCCTGGCGAAGTTGAGTCGTTTTAACTTGAAGTTTGTACAGGATGACAAGCACTTTTATAACGATGTTTCTCCGAAAGTGTATGAGGTCTGGGGATGTGCAGAACTGGATAAATCCGGTAGCTGGGATAGTTGGATAAAATTACTTCATATTGAAAATGAGAAGCCTTCCGGTTTGCCTGGAAGTGAACTTACTGAGGATGATCGTCTGGCTGCACGGGAAGGTGATAATGCTGATTTTCCGTTGGATGCGCCACGTGTGCGTTATATCCGTATCAAATGTATTGATAACTGGACCGGTAACTCTAATATGGTATTTACTGAGGTTACTTTCTGGGGAGATGATAAATCAGAAACGAATAATTGATAAATGCTTGAATTATGAAATTGATGTTTAAATATATAGTGGCAATAGCGGCTTGGTTCTTATTTCTTGGCGGTTTTTCTTCTTGTACACAGATGGATGAGTATCTGAAGTATACGGATGGAAAGGAGATACTGTATATTGGTAAGCCGGAGGGTATGCAGATGTGTTCCGGAAAAGGGCGTGTACAATTCTATGGTATTCTTATTGACCCTAAAATTACCCGGCTTCGTATTACCTATAATATGGGGAAAGAAGTAATTGACTTGCCTATTCAGCGTGGAGAAGGAGCGGAGGTATTTACTTACGATATCCCATTGAAGGAGGGGATTTATAATTTTGTTGTTCAGACTTTTGATGACAACGGACATGCTTCTGTACCGGAATCACTCATTGGCTCTTCTTATGGTACTATTTATGAAAGTACATTGTATAATAGAGGCATTTCGTCTGTGGTATGTGAAAATAATGCTACTACGATAAAATGGGCTACTGCTGATACTCATTCACCTTATGTCCGTATCTGGTATACGGATGTTAATGGTCAGGAGCGTATGGTAGAAGTAGAACAAGCTGAGCAGGAAACGATTCTGGAAGACTACAAGTCGATGAGTGGCTTTAAGATGAAAACTTACTATCTGCCGGATGTCACAGCCGTGGATATCTTTGAGATTGAGGCAAATGTAGAAGCGGATGAAACGTTGACGGCCAGCGTATTGAAAAATGCCACTGACCCTGTGATGCGGAGTGACGATAGTACAGAGAAAAGTGGAATTCTGAAAGACTGGAAGTATACCTCTAATCTGTTGACACAGAATAATGGTACTACCGGTACTTTTTATGAGGCTTCTGCTGGTAAGACATTTATAAATATATCTACGATGAATTATGCCGCTGCCATCGAAAATGGTAAAATATGGCAGGAAGTAACTCTGCCTGCCGGGACATACGAGTTCTCATTCAATGTGAATACTTCGAAAGGTAATAACCTGAATCCATATGGGGTAGTGGTTACTGGTAGTGAAATACCAAATGTAGATCAGGTTGAAGCACAGTCCTTGGCTTATCTTAATTGGGGACGTACCACGGGAGTAAAAACATTGAATTTTACATTGGATGAAGAGACAACCGTTCAATTGGGATGGGTTGCAAGTATGGGCGAAAAGAGTGCCGATATTCGTATAAATAGTGTTGCTCTGAATAAGATACATAAAATAAATACGATAGAAAGAGGCATTGAATGATGCTATTGGCTTATCTAAATGAACATTAGTAATAATATGAAGAAAAAGAGCTTTTTGATAGTTTTAGGGGTATGTATCGGGACTACCGGTTTTGTATGGGGAACCAATGATAAACCATTGTATAAGAATCCGGATGCCCCCATTGAAAACCGTGTGGAAGACCTACTACGGCGTATGACTTTGCAGGAGAAGGTATTACAACTACAGAATAAACCCGTTGGCAGGATTGATGAGATAGAACGTGTTTTTGGCGGACAGAGTTATGGATGTACCCATGAAATGGGCCAGACAGCAGAAGAATGTGCCCGAATCTATAACGAGTTACAGAATTATATGCTGACTAAAACCCGGTTGGGGATCCCAATTTTAACAGCTGTAGAAGGAATCCAGGGCATTTTACAAAATAATTCTACCTTGTTTCCGCATGCTATTGCACAAGGAAGCACGTTTAACCCCGGGTTGATAGAGCGCATGACGGAGGCGGCAGGTGCCGAAGCGGCAACGATGGGTATTCATCAGGTTTTATCTCCTGTGTTTGATATTGCCCGAGAACTACGCTGGGGCAGGGTGGAGGAGACTTATGGCGAGGATCCTTATCTGATTGCTGAAATGGGGATTGGCTTTGTGAAGGGATACCAGAAGCACCGGATTACATGTACCCCGAAACATTTTGTAGCACACGGTACACCGACGGGAGGACTGAATTGTGCCTTTGTCAGTGGTGGTGAACGCGAATTCCGAAGTATGCATCTTTATCCTTTTGCACGCGTTATTAAAGAAGCTGATCCGCTTTGTATTATGAGTTGCTATAGTGCCTATGATGGCATTCCTGTATCAGCATCTCCTTATTATATGACCGATGTATTGCGCGATGAACTCGGATTTAAAGGATATGTATATTCTGATTGGGGATCCGTTGATCGGGTGATGACTTTTCATTATGCTGCCTCTACCCGTGAAGAAGCTGCCCGCCTATCGTTGATAGCCGGTGTTGATCTGGACGTGGATTCTGATTATGAAACACTGGAACAACAGGTGAAAGAGAACATTATAGATGAAAGCTATATCGATAAGGCTGTACGGCGTGTTTTGTATGTGAAGTTTGCTTTAGGTTTATTTGACCGTCCTTATTTCGGTGATCCGGAACTGGTGAAAAAGGTCGTTCGTTCTGCCGAACACATCGCTTTGGCAAAAGAGATCGCGGATGAGAGTGCTATCTTGCTTGAAAACAAGAATAACATCTTACCACTTGATTTATCGAAATATAAATCGATTGCTGTAATAGGGCCTAATAGTAATCAGACTATCTTCGGAGATTATGCATGGACTACTCCGGATACGAAAGAGGGGGTAACTTTATACCAGGGTTTAAAAGAAGTAATGAAGAATAAGGTAAAACTGCAACAGGCAGATGGTTGTGACTGGTGGAGCCAGAAGGAGGAGAATATTGCGGATGCAGTGAATAAGAATCCGGAAGTGATCCGTCCGGTGGATCACCCGTACAGCAAGACCGGCGGACTTGCCGTATTGAAGGGCAATCTTGCGCCGGACGGCAGCGTGGTCAAGCGCTCGGCAGTCTGCGATGAGATGATGGTGCACGAGGGACCGGCGAGAGTCTTCGACTGTGAGGAGGATGCGATCGCAGCCATCCGCGGTGGCAAGATCGTTGAGGGTGATGTTGTTGTGATCCGTTATGAGGGACCAAAGGGTGGTCCTGGTATGAGAGAGATGTTAAATCCTACCTCTGCAATTGCAGGAATGGGTCTGGGCTCAAGCGTAGCCCTGATTACAGACGGACGTTTCTCGGGAGCTTCCAGAGGAGCATCCATCGGACATATTTCTCCGGAGGCTGCAGTAGGCGGTCCGATCGCATTGATCGAGGAGGGTGATATCATTGCGATCGATATCCCTGCCAACACGATCAACGTAAAAGTATCGGATGAAGAACTGGCAGCACGCCGTGAGAAGTGGACACCGAGAGAGCCGAAGGTTAAGACAGGTTACCTTGCAAGATATGCATCTATGGTTACATCCGCAGACAAGGGTGCAATTTTAAAGTCCGGTCTGTAAGAGGAAGAATGAGAGAGAACAAAGGAGGATTACAATGCAGTTGACAGGTTCTCAGATTGTAATTGAATGTCTGAAGGAACAGGGAGTTGATACCGTATTTGGTTATCCGGGAGGAGCCATTTTAAATATATATGACGAGCTTTATCGTCATCAGAATGAGATCCGCCACATACTGACGTCCCATGAGCAGGGAGCAAGTCATGCGGCAGACGGTTATGCACGTTCGACAGGACGTGTGGGTGTATGTATGGCAACCAGCGGACCGGGAGCGACCAACCTCGTTACCGGAATTGCCACGGCACATATGGATTCGGTTCCATTGGTTGCAATTACATGTAATGTTGGTGTTCCGCTTCTTGGAAAAGATTCCTTCCA
>OGOQ01002856.1_pt1 | contig 10084 bp, 6 predicted proteins | sample 1552691 | NCBI WGS metagenome assembly OGOQ01 (sample SAMEA2580209, study PRJEB22360) | human gut metagenome | biome: human gut; feature: human-associated habitat; material: faeces | place: Denmark | collected 2008/2010
TGAAGAAATATTTTGGTACATTTTTTTCGAGACTTTTCTTTAAAGTGTTTGCCAGACTGGAGCGCAGGTATTATAATAGACTTTAAGACCCTGAATAGGGAAAGAAGATTTACAGTCGCTGTTTACAGGGAAAAAAGAACCAGCTGCCAGAAGAAAAGGCAGGACAGCGGCAAGTTTGTTACTGTTCATTGGTAAGGTTCGCGAAGCGTGTTGCTGTGAACGAAGTGAATAGTAACATGAGTTTTTATGAGATAAGGAGAGATTGAATGAGTAAAATTGCCATTGTAACGGACAGTAACAGCGGCATTACACAGGAGGAAGGACGCAGACTTGGAGTGTCTGTTATTCCTATGCCTTTTTTTATTAATGAGAAAATGTACCTGGAGGGAATTACCCTGAGCCAGGATGAATTTTATCAGTGGCTGAAGTCGGATGCTTCTATTTCCACTTCCCAGCCAAGTCCGGGAGAGACTATGGGATTGTGGGATAATCTTTTGAAGGAATATGATGAGATCGTACAGATTCCCATGTCAAGCGGACTTAGCGCTACCTGTGCTACTGCTATGGGACTTGCCCAGGAGTATGAGGGCAGGGTGCACGTGGTAGATAATCAGAGAATTTCCGTAACTCAGCGTCAGTCTGTGGAGGACGCGATTGCCCTTCGTGATGCAGGTAAGAGCGGAGCTGAAATTAAGAAGATCCTGGAAGAAGAGAAATTTAATTCCAGTATTTATATTACTTTGGAAACTCTGAAATATCTGAAAAAGGGCGGCAGGATCACACCTGCTGCAGCTGCAATCGGTACCGTTTTGAATCTGAAGCCGGTACTGCAGATCCAGGGTGAGAAGCTGGATGCATTTGCCAAGGTAAGAGGCAAGAAGCAGGCCAGACGTACTATGCTAAAGGCTATGAAGGCAGATCTTGAGGGACGCTTTGCACCGTTTGTCCAGAATGGAGAAATGTGTCTTCAGGCAGCTTACACAGGTAATCCGGAAGAGGCAGAAGAGTGGAAGAAGGAGATGCAGGAAACCTTTCCCGGCATGGAAATTCATATGGATCCGCTGTCGCTTAGTGTGGCATGCCATATTGGATATGGTTCTCTTGCAATCGCATGTTCTAAGAAAGTGACTGTATAGAAGCTAAGAAATAGCTATCAGAAGAAAATAGAAGTATTCTCTCTGAGAAGGAAATTTAGGAGGATTTATGAAAAAACTTACAGACTACATGGCAGAAGAGCTTTCTGCAGCATTTGAAAAAGCAGGATACGATTCATCCTACGGTAAAGTAGGCGTTTCCAACCGTCCTGACCTTTGCGAATACCAGTGCAATGGTGCCATGGCTGGAGCCAAGGCATATAAGAAAGCACCATTTATGATTGCAGATGACGTAGTGGGCAATCTGACAGATTCCAAAGTATTTTCCATGAAAGAAATGGTAAAGCCCGGATTTATCAACCTGAAAGTCAGCGAAGAGTTTCTTGCAGATTATCTGAAAGAGATGGAGAAGGATGAGAAGCTTGGTGCAGACACAGCCAAAGAGCCGAAGACCATCGTAATCGATTACGGCGGACCGAATGTTGCAAAACCTCTTCATGTAGGTCATCTCCGTTCTGCAATTATTGGTGAAAGTATTAAGAGAATCGGTCGTTTCGTAGGCCATAAGGTGATTGGTGATGTTCATCTTGGTGACTGGGGACTTCAGATGGGACTGATCATTACAGAGCTGAAGCACAGACAGCCGGAGCTTGTATATTTTGATGACAGCTATACAGGTGAATATCCTGCAGAGGCACCTTTTACTATCAGTGAGCTTGAGGAGATTTATCCATGTGCAAGCGGCAAATCCAAGGAGGATGAGGCATACCGTCAGGAAGCACTGGAGGCAACTCATCTTCTTCAGCAGGGTAAGCCGGGGTACATGGCTCTCTGGAACCACATTATGAGTGTTTCTGTTACAGACCTTAAGAGAAACTATGCGAATCTGAACGTATCCTTTGATCTGTGGAAAAAAGAGTCTGATGCGCAGCCTTACATTCCGGACATGGTAGAGATGATGAAGGAAAAAGGCTTTGCATATGAGGATCAGGGAGCGCTTGTTGTAGACGTTAAAGAGGAGACCGATACCAAGGAAATCCCGCCATGTATGCTTCTGAAATCAGATGGAGCATCTCTTTATACTACTACAGACCTTGCCACAATTGTAGAGCGTATGAAGCTGTTCCAGCCAGATGAGATCCTTTACGTTGTTGACAAACGTCAGGAGCTTCATTTTATTCAGGTCTTCCGCTGCGCAAGAAAGACCGGTCTTGTGAAAGAAGACACAAGGCTTTCCTTCCTTGGCTTCGGTACTATGAATGGAAAAGATGGCAAACCGTTCAAAACAAGAGAGGGCGGTGTTATGCGCCTTGAGAACCTGATTGCCGATATTGATGAGGAAATGTTCACAAAGATCGTAGAGAACAGAAGTGTCCGTGATAAAGATGCAAGAGATACTGCTAAGATTGTAGGTCTGGCAGCAATTAAATATGGCGATCTTTCCAATCAGGCTACCAAGGATTATATTTTTGATGTAGACCGCTTCACCTCTTTCGAGGGAAATACAGGTCCGTACATCCTTTATACAATCGTTCGTATCAAATCCATCCTGAACCGTTATGTGGAAGCAGGCGGAAATCTTGAAGCAGGTGAGATCCTTCCGGCATCTAACGGCAGCGAGAAGAACCTGATGCTTCAGCTCAGTGGATTTGGAAGTATGATCGAGAGTGCATTTGAGGAAAAAGCTCCGCATAAAATCTGTGCATATATTTATGAGGTTTCCAATGCATTCAACAGCTTTTATCATGAGACCAAGATCCTCAGCGAAGAGAATCAGGCGCAGAAGGAATCCTATATCCGTCTTCTGCAGCTGACCAAGAGAGTGCTTGAGACAAGTATTGATCTTCTTGGATTCGAGGCACCGGATAAGATGTAATAAAATAATAAGCAGATTATGAGGGCATGGTCTGTGGTATGGAGCTGCGGCACTTTCTGGAAAAGCTGGAAGTGAGCGGCTCCTTTTTTCTTTACGCAAGCGACGTGACCAGGTTCATGCCTGCATGAGACGCTGACGGCTGCTGCGATAAGAGGTAAAGCTTACATAGTGTGTTTTGTCTCATTTTTGTATCGTTATGCTTTAAGGCAGAAAGGAAATGTCAGATGAAAGCGAAACATCATACAAATTTTCTGCCGGACAGGGTGTTTTCCTATTTTCAGAAAGAATGGAAAGTGCTTCTGGCAGTGACTATCTCCGGTTTGATTTATAATATCGGCCTTCTGGCAGGTCCCTGGTTTGAGGGGAAAATGACCGGCTGCCTGGTGGATATCCTGAAAGGGGCTGACCAGTTTTCAGATATGCTGGTTCTGGTGCCGGGCTATGTGACCGCCATTGCAATTGTCCAGACTGCCAGGTATATTAAGCGGTTTTATGTGCGGCGTTTTGCCAACAATGTAAATCGAAGAATGAAAGAAATCCTGTACGCCAGTCTGGTGCGGAAAAGTCGTGCAAGCCTTCGGGAAGAGGGCGAGGGAAGCATTATGACCAAGGCAATCCTGGATGTGGATGACTGCGTAGAGGGAATGCGCAAATTCACTACGGAGATTTTTGATACAGGGGTTGCCCTGGCTGCTTATGCCGGAATGCTTTTGTGGTATGATTTCAGGCTTGCCCTGCTTTGCATGATCTTTCCGCCGATTTCCTATATGACGGCGGAAAAAATGAAAAAAATGATCCAGATAACCGGAACTGCATACAAAGAGCAGTCTGGACATTTAAGTACAGCGACTCTGGATCGGGCGGAAAATGCTGTTACATACCGTGTTTTTGGATGTGAAGAGGAGCGCCGAAAGGTATATGAAGAGAATCTTACTTCCTACGAAAAGTCAGCCATAAAGGCGAATATCTGGAATTCCATCATGCCTCCGCTGTACCGGATCATCTCCATGGCTGGTGTGCTGTTTATCCTGTATTTTGGACAGAAAAATGTTCTGGGAACAGGCTGGAGCACATGGACGATTGCATCTTTTACTACTTTCCTGGCATGTTTTGTGAAGCTGTCCGTGAAGTCATCCAGTGCAGCGAAGCTGTTTAATGCGGTGCACAAGGCGCAGGTTTCCTGGAAGCGTATTAAGCCGCTTTTGACAAAGCAGGAAGAAATTCCAAAGAGTGAGAAAAATGTGTCTAGAATTCTGGAAAATGGGAAAGTGGAAAAGATCGAAAATGTGTCTGCTAAACATGCAGAAGAAACATTGTCGCAGAAGGAACTATCTCAGCTAGAGATAGCCCAGTCAGAAATTCGTTACAGGAACGTAAAACAATTGCAGGTCCGTCATCTGAATTTTGCTTATCCGGATGGGAAACAGATTCTGAAGGATATTTCCTTCAAAGCTGAAAAAGGGCAGATAATCGGAATTACCGGACCAGTGGCCTGCGGAAAGTCTACTTTGGGAAAAGTATTTTTGTGCGAGTATCCATATGAAGGTCAGATTCTTGTGGATGGCAAAGAGCTTCAGAATATGTCCCCATCCTGGCAGACGAATATCATAGGCTATCTTGGTCATGATCCGGAGCTGTTTAACGACAGCGTGGAAAACAATGTGCTTATGGGTGAACAGAAAAAGACAGAGGATTTCCTGAAAATAGTTTGCATGGCAGAAGAAGTAAATGAGATGGATGATGGTTTACAGACTCTGGTAGGAAATGGTGGCGTACGTCTTTCGGGCGGACAGGGAAAACGTCTGGCTCTTGCAAGAACTCTTTGCCACAAAAAAACGGTTCTGATTCTGGATGATCCTTTTTCGGCTTTGGATAAGAGCACAGAGAGACAGATTTTTGCCAATTTAAAAGCACAGTCGAAAGAGAATATTGTGCTGCTGATTTCCCATCGTCTGTATCTGTTTCCGCAGATGGATCAGATCATCTGGATGGAAGATGGAAAAACAGTGGTGGGTACGCATGAAGAATTGCTTGAGAAGGTACCGGAGTATAAGAAATTATTTACTGAGGAAGGAGGTGCAGAGAGTGAAGACAGACAGAAATAAGAACAACTTGAAATCAGAAGAAAATATGATTTTGGAAAAAAGCAGAAGGTCAGATGCAAATGTTTTTCCGGTAGAAAACAAGGGCAAAGGGAAAATTGCAGAAGCGAAAAAAAGACAGGTAAAAGGTGTGATCTGGAAAACAGTTCTGCAGCAGAAATGGCTGTCTATGGGTATTGTCTTTGCTGTAGCAGGCGCAGTGGTAACGGCTCTTATCCCGCCGCTGATCCTGGCAAAAATCGTAGATACAGTCACAGCGGGAAAAGCCGTGACATTCTGGGCAATTCTCCTTTATTTTGCAATGCTTGCACTTACCGGATTCATGGAATCTGCCAGGGAAGGTCTGCTTACCGTATTCGGGCAGAAAATCACACATGCACTTAGAAGCAGCCTTATGGAAAAATTCATATGCCTTACTTCTGACAAACTGACAGGGCTGGAACCTGGAACTCTGGCTTCACGCTTTGTTGGTGATGTAGATACTGTGGAAAATCTTTTTACCTCAGGGATCATCAGCATGTTTGCTGACGCCTGCAAGATTATCAGTATTCTGGTGGTAATCTGGTTTGAAAATAAGGGACTCACTGTGGTGCTTCTTGTAATGCTGCCATTTCTTTTCTGGTTTACCAGACATGTACAGAAAAACATGCTGGCAGCCCAGATCGAAAACCGTAAGGCTGTGGGAAGAGCCTCTGGACATGTGCCGGAAACCCTTCATAATATCCGTACCATCCATTGCCTTGGCAGGGAAAAATATATGGAAGAGCGTTACGACACTTACATCGGTGAAAGTTACCAGGCAATGGAGAGAACCAATTTTTATGATGCAGTATATTCACCGGTGATCTTGATTTTAAATGCAGTCGTGGTTGCAGCTGTGATGCTGCTTTCAGCATCTGGAAATAAGATGGTGCTCACGTTTTTTGGAATGTCTGCGGGAACTGCAGTGGCTGTGATCAACTATATTTCACAGATTTTTTCGCCGGTGGAAAGTCTTGGAATGGAGATTCAGACCATCCAGTCCGCGGTAGCTGGAATCCATAGGATTAATGAATTCTTTGGGCTGGAGGAGAAAGAAAATGGCGTACAGGAGAATGGAGATACCGAGAAAACCTGGAATAATCCGGCAACAAAAATAGAAGAAAACAGAAATGAAAAGATTAGCCGAAAGGAAGCGATGGCTGATATGGAAGAAAGGCACAGACTGGGAGCTTCTGACAGTAATAGTTTGCCGTTTGTAGAATTCCAGAATGTAACCTTCGGCTATGATGAGCATGTGGTGCTGGAAAATCTGAATTTCAAGGTGATGGATACCGACCAGGTAACTCTTCTTGGACGAACTGGTGCAGGAAAAAGTACTATATTAAAACTCCTTCTTGGGCTTTATGAACCTGATCAGGGACATGTGCTGATCCACGGCATTCTGGCAACCGCTGTGAAAGCAGGAGACAGACGTAAACTTTTCGGTTATGTAGAGCAGACCTTTCACATGGTACCTGGAACGGTGCGCGACCAGATTACATTATATGATGACCGGATCTCTGATCGTCAGGTAAAGGCTGTTGCAGAGCTTACAGGTTTAAAAGAGGCGATTGAGAGTCTGGAAAATGGTTACGATACTTATTGCACCACGGAGATTTTTTCCCAGGGACAGTGGCAGTTGTTATCCATCGCCAGGGCTGCAGTGGCAGAGCCCCAAATGCTTCTTCTGGATGAAATCACTGCAAACCTGGATGCGGAGACAGAGAAAGCTGTTCTGGCCGCATTGAAACGTGTGGCAAAGGATCGTACCGTTATTTCCATTTCACACAGAACGTCCGCAGAACTGGGAAGGACGATTCAGATTTAATCTGAGATTGTGAAAAGCACTTATAAAATTTTTATAAAGTGCTTTTCACAGTGGATTTTAAATGTTATAATTCTGATTACATTCTTACATGTCTGATCTGGAGTTTTTTATCATGCTTCAGAATAGCGGGCATTTCATAATCACTAATTTTTTATCTTATTTATATTTATCATTTGCCGGAGATCGCCGACAGTATTCACTTAATTTATGCAGACAACGAGCTAGAGCCTGTTTGAAAAATCATTCCCGCAATCTGCACGCCCCACTTTGCGGGAGATTTTGCCCGAATTCGGTTGCCGTAGCCCGCTACGGCGCCCTCATCCGGGCAAAATCTCCCACAAATTGTGACGCACATCTTGCAGAAAGCCTTTTTCAAACACGCTCTAAAGCCTGTGCTTGCGTCAGACCTTGAAGCGTGTTTTGTCTCATTTTTGTTATTGAAAATAGTTACATGTTTTTATGAAAAAGAGGTGATTATCATCAATCTTACAGGTATGATCTTGAAAATGCGTTACTGTATCCTGGAGCAGGTGGGCGCAGGCGGGGAGGGGCATTTGTACCTTGCCAGGGATATGGAGCTTGGAAATTACTGGGCAGTAAAAGAACTTCCCCTTGAGAAAAAGCGTGAAGCCAGATTGCTGCGGCTTCTGGAACATCCATCCATTCCACGGATGGTAGATTATGTGGAAAATGGAGATCACTGTTATCTGATCATGGAATATATTCGTGGAAAGTCCCTTGGACAGATGTTAAAGGAGGGACATGTTTTTGCAGCGGATGAGCTTCTTTCCTACGGAGACACTGTGCTTGCAGTTCTGGAATATCTTCATGGGCAAAAGCCGCCGGTATATTATGGGGACTTGAAACCGGATAATCTTATGCTTTCAGATTCGGGCAAATTGTATCTGGTGGATTTTGGGAGCGCGGTGTTTGGATTTGGAGAAAATCAGCGGATCTGTATGGGAACAGAAGGCTTTGCAGCTCCAGAACAATATGAGGGAAAAGTAAACAGCTCCAGTGATCTTTATGCTTTGGGAAAAACATTACAGGCGCTGGCAGGAAAAAACTGGTTATCTGTTTTGTGGAAAGTTCCGGGATTTGCTTTGTTTCTCTATAAATGTACCCGGCCTCAGGGGAAAAGACGATTTGATAATGCGGCACAGGCAAGAAAAATGCTTTCTGGTATAGGAAAAAGAAAAGGGCTTGCCAGAAAAAATGCAGCGGTGGTGATTGGAACTACGGGGATTTTGCTGGCTGCAGGTGTATTTCTTGCAGGATCAGAGCAGCAGGCAGCTTTCGAAAGTGCATTGGCAGAAGTAACGAAAGGATATTACGAGATAGAGGAAAATGAGTCTTCTTCGTTGTCAAAGAAATTTGCAGCAGAAGCGGATAAAAAAAGTACAGACAAAGAAGCAGATAAATTTCTTCTTAAAAAATGCGAGCATGCAGAAAGTGCTTTGCAAAAACTGCAAAAAGAATATACGAAAGATGAAGAGCAGAGAAAATTGCTTTTATTATTGGCGGTAAATGCGGAACTTCAGAAAGAGTGGGAACGGGCCGCCGTGTATTATGAGCAGCTGCTTTTGTATGCGCCGGAATTTGCAGAAGGGTATGGGAAATATGGACTGTTCCTTTTGCGAAGAGGTCAGAAGAATTCCAGCAGGAGACTTTATGTTTTATACAGAAGCAGTAAGGCAGATGGGACGGATTGTAAGAGCGTTGAAATCTGGGAAAAACAGACGGAAAGTGGAACAGGTGAGGGAAAATGAAAAGATGGAGAAGCATAAGGAGAAAAATTGCGAAAAATTCAAATCGAAAAGGTATATATTTGCACAGCATCTGGAATAACTTTCGGAAACCTGGAATTTATCTGATGGTGACAGTGATTTTACTTATTACCAAAGTTGGTATACTTTACACTTATGGTGGGGAATTTGGAGGATTTGATATCGATATTGGTGCTGATGAAGGTATATTTGATAATTGGGAGGAGGCTGAAGGAAATCAGGAAACTACGGAGCCAGAGCAGAAAGAAAATGGGAGCAGTAATGGTAATGAGAGCAATAATAACAGCAATAGTGACAGCGCGAATGGCGGTACTAGCAGTAATGACATAGAAAATGACGGTAATAATAACAGTCATAATAGCGGCAGCAGTAACGATAACAACAGCGGGAATAATAACAGTAACAACAATAATAACAATAATAACAATAATAGCAACGCAGGAGCTGGCTTGTCGAAAACAGAGAACGGTGACAACACAGGTGATGAGGAGGGCTGGGAAAAACCTCAAGCTGCGGGTGCTGAGAGAAGACCAAAAGAAAACAAGAAAGAAATAAAGAAAGAAAACAGTGTCACGGCAGCCTCACCGGCAAACAAAAACGCAGAGAATAAGAAAACGAATATAAATGCAGACAACAGTGCCAATGGAACTGGGCTCTTTATGCTGCCCACGTGCCTGAGTCTAAAAGCAATACTACAAAAAACACTCCTCGTGTAAAGAAGGATAGCTCAAAAAGCAAAGAAGAAAAGTCAGAAGATACCGCAGCGGATGAAAATATAAGTGAAAGCAGGATTACTGCCAGAGAAACAAAGAATACTGATCGGAAAAAAGCAGATAGCTCCAAAGCAAAAATTACGGAAAGTCCCAAAAAAGAAAATACCAGTGAGCATTTGAAACTCACAGGAGCCGGCACGGCTTTTACAGCAGTAGGAATGGCAAAGACATCTCATGGACTTGGATTCTATAACAGAAATGATGGAAATAGAGAAAAAAATGAAAACACAAATAAAAACAATAACATAAATGATGATAAAAACAGCACAATATGTTTTGCACACGAAGAAACAGTCCCTGTAAATGAATATCCTGAAATACAAGTTATAAGAACTACCGGTGAGCAGGATGTTACAATTCTGTCTTTGAACTTAAATGGTGATGAGATTTTCTGGCATCGGGAAGGGGATCCCCTTGTATTTGCCCAGCCGATTACAGCGAAGGAAAATACTGTGAAGGTGATTGCTGTAATAGATGGGAGAAGAATTGTGCATATGCCTATATGGGAGTTTTGAAAGTGTGCATCAACTGTTACTGGTCACGGAGTGGTTACTGTTCACTGGTAACGTTCCGCGAGGCGTTTTTTGTGAACAAAGTTCACAG
>OGOQ01002868.1_pt1 | contig 10047 bp, 6 predicted proteins | sample 1552691 | NCBI WGS metagenome assembly OGOQ01 (sample SAMEA2580209, study PRJEB22360) | human gut metagenome | biome: human gut; feature: human-associated habitat; material: faeces | place: Denmark | collected 2008/2010
TACTTCCCGCATAATCAATTGGAATTTTTTCCACAAAAAAATATACATTCTGTGTCGGCATAATGATCTCCGGATTTTTTTCCAGATCCTGCAGTTCACGCAGAAAAGTAATGGTCTCATAATGGTAGCCGTAAAACTCCGTCATTCGAAGTTCATCATCGGCAGAGCAGATGGTCCAGGTGAAATTCCTGTTTTCTTTTAAAATATTGGTAACGCAGGCAATCGCTCCATTATCTTCCAGAGCGTCTACAACAATCGGCTTTCTCAGAAGACCATTTGATATCACAGCAGAAACCGCTATGACTAAAGTAAGGATAGATGCAACATTGCTGACCCATCTTTTCTTCCACCATCGTATCAGGAGATGTACGATGGCATCTGCTCCCAGCGTCCATGAAAAACAAACCGAATAGCAAAGGAAAATGCTGCAGCGGTTTGGATCCATCAATGCCGGCAAATGCAGCAGGGATGCACATTGCAGACAGCACATACAGAGCAGATAAAAGGCAGTGGAAAAAATCACTCCCGCAAAATCAATCTCCCGTAAAAGCACCATCAAACTTCCAAGCGCAGCCAAAAGCACAATACTTCCCAGGGTAATTTCCACAATATATGGTTTTACATTCATCACATTTACGCGAATGCTGCTTCGAACTGCTGCAAATTTTTCTTTTAAACGTTCCTTTAATGGCTTCTGCTGCTCCTTCGCTTGTTCTGCCAGTTTCTCTTCAGCCGCTTTTTTCAGCGCCTCGACCTGTGATGCACTGACTGTTGAGCCGCCATCCCTGTTTTCTGTCCCCTCACTTTCCGAAATGGTGCTCAGCTCTGTATTTTCCACCAGAGAATCTGTCGCTTCCGTTTCATCATCCTTTCCTCCATTGATAACACTTAATCCCCAGTACAGGGATCCCTGCAGTCCTTTTCCCATCGCAACACCCGCCGCCATGGGCAGTACAGAAAGCAGCACACTCAGGATTCCCGTTGCCATAATTCTGCGGAAATACTTCCACCGGGCAAACCGGAAACAAAAGCCGACTGCAACACCAATGCAAAACAGCCCGGCGATCATCGTGCTGTAAAAGTGGATCGTCAGCGTAAGCGAAAATCCAATGGCAAACTGGATCAGATACCAACGGCAGTTTTGATCCAGTTCTTTTTTTTCATTCTCTTCTGCCTTCTGCTCTTTTGCAAATTCCTGAAAAAAACGGATCGCCATGCAGACAGACGTCAGAATAAAGATCATACTGAATTCCTGCGGCAGCGCACCTTCAAATCTTGCATACGTATTCCGGTTAAAAATATCCATCACATAGAACAGCACGCCAAGATATGGAGTAAATCTTCCCTTGCACACCATTTTCAGCGCCACAACCATTGCCAGATATACAAAATATGTCTGCACTACGCCAAAGATCCGCAGCAAGACATACGTTTTGATCCCAAACACCATATGCAGATAATAAATCACGATGTGAAATCCATACGGGTACACACCTGCAACCCAGATGTTGTTCCGATCCAGCTCATTGATCCAGTAGTTGTGTACCGGGATATCACTGGCTTTATAACCGTAAGCTTCGATCATATTCGGCCCATAGACATACGTAATTGCCGCAATCGCGGCCCCCATCACAGCAAGCTCCAGCAGCACATTCAGCCATTGCTTTCTTTTTCCACGGAAAAACCGCCTGTAAATGGTCCCTCGCAGCTGCACAAGCGAAGTTTTCTTTCCACGTTCTCCACTCAGCAGACGCTCTACATTCTCCAGAACCCACTCGATCACACCTGGAATCTTACTTCTTCTTTTCCAGATCCACACCAGAAGAAACGGCCCCACGGTGCCTGCCGTCAGTGTCACACGATTGCTGATATGAAGAAACTGCAGCAGATATACCAGATAGATGATATAAAAATTTCCCGCAAAAAAATATCCGGTCAGCTGTTCCGCAGCAGAAAAACGGCGGAACCGCTTCCGGAGTACCAGCCATGGGAGGAACAAAGTTACAATGCCATATGCCGCGACAATTTCCAGAAACTGTAAAATTGTAAGCCATTTCATTGTCATAATCTCTGTTCCTCCTTTCTGCTTTTCTTTTTCTTCCTGCTTAACTGAAAATCCGGATCAGCTCCAGCGTCTCATTATCAATAATAATATCAGACTCTTTCAGTTCCTGCAAAACTTCGAAGAATTTCTCTTTTTCCCCCATTGTGAAATACAGTTTTAACCGGCAGGTATACGCTGCCAGCGCATTTCCGTGCTGCCGTGCCAGACGCATACACCACTTTTCGGTTTCCGGAATTTTTTTTAAATCCAGAAGTTTCAGGCACAGTCCCTCGTACCGGTCTGCCGTAATTCGTGCACCGTTTTTCTGGTACAGCGATTCGGCCGCTTCTTCCAGCATATTGACATACTTGGTCTGCTCCATTGTTGTAAAAATTTTCTGACTTAAAATTCGATTCATATAATCGATCAGCATTTCTTCACATTCTGTTTCCGTCTCTGTTTCCTGCTGCATCTGCGTGTACATTTTCTGCACATTGGACCGGAAATCGTTCAGCTCATCCCGCAATACCGAGGCCGCATAATGGGATGTCTCAGAATCTTCGCTGTTCAGTGCCATGGTAATGGATTCCAGGGATTTTTGCATATCTCCGCGGATCACATTCAGCATCAGCATACGCATATTCCGCTTGTCACTGACGGCAAGCGATTCTTCCAGCGGCGCCATGTTGCGCTCCCGCTCCTCGTCCGCTTTCAGATGTGTCTGCACACGTTCCTTGCTGAAAATAACATCTTCCAGATCGACCGCCTGGCGGAATACCGTCTTGTAAATCAGATAACTGCACAGAAAAAATGCCGGACCGACGACCGGGCAGAGAACCATGACGATAAAACGAATAAAAAATGCTCTCCGATTGTCGTACTGAATCTCCTCCCCCTGCTCTCTTTTCAGATCACACGCCGGAACATAAAGGAAAATTCCAACCAGCAGATACACAAGCGCAATCAGAGCATTCACGATCCACAGGATCACAAACGCCAGTGTTCCGTTTATGCTCATGCGGCCACCTCCCCATTTGCAATTGTACTCTCATATCCAGCTTCTGCAAAACGAGTAATAACACCCAGCGCATTCTTTTCCTCTGTATCCGAAAGCAATACATACAGGCCGCCATCCAGCATTCCGACGTAATCGGTCTGTCGCAGTTTCTTTCCGAGCACCTCTGCTGCTTCCAGATATTTTTCTTCTCCGCAGGTAATCTTTACCAGGGAACATTCTGTCAGTCCATTCCGCTTTGCCTCAAAAAACGCACTTACCAGCTGTGTAAATGCCTCTTTTTCCAAAATGCTGCTGTTGCCCAGATAACGGTGCTCCCGGAGTGCTTCCAGATAACGGTTTGCACGGACAACCGCATTCTGAATCAGATAGCTGATGACCGTCAGACGATTGGACTCGGCCAGGTTCATGCGGTCCCACGGAAGTCCCCACAGCATCAGAATGATCTGCATTTCATCCTCCGCATAAATGGCCTGCGCCATCAGCGGATAGCGCTCATCCATCGTCTTGTTGATGAATACGCGGCGTTCTTTCAGATCCGTATACATCGCTTCCATCTCCGGGTAGCGGATGGAATTTCCCAGCTTTCTGGCCGTCGGCGAAGTAAAGGAAAAGAGACGCGCATACGACTGGTTGGCAACGGTGTAAACCGCCACATCCTCCGTATTCATCAGCTTGGAAATCGTCTGTGCTGCATAGAAAAGCACCTCATAGGCACCGTATTGATCCAGTGACGATGTAATTTCATAAATTTTTCCAAGACTGTCCTTCTGGTTGACAAGCTGCAGTTCAAAAATCTGTTTCATCCGCACATTGCTGTCGTTGATCTCAGTCATATCGCCAAGCTGTCCGTGCAGATAGCCGATCTCCTCCTGATCGTCCTTTTTGATATGATGAATCTGGTCACGCATGTAACCGACTACCATGCCCAGGATAAAAAGCTGCGCCATCCAGATATACGTACTGTAATCCATCAGCACTTCCAGACCGCTCTGGTTATACATCTGGCGGAAACAGTAGCCAGCCGTCGCCAGAAGCGCTGAGAAGATCGCCTGCTGCTGTCCATACACAATCGCAAACAAAAGCACATACAAAAGATACGCATCCAGCTTTGCAAAATACTGGCTGCCGACCGCACGGTTATGAATCATAAAGAACGGGATAAAACAGATCAGGTTTTCCAGATACGGAGCCAGCATGCGGAAAATCCGCACCAGCAGTCTCCAGACCCGGTTGCCCCATCCGGCGCCCGTATCTTCTCTCTGTAAAAAGGAACTGCTGTATTTCTTCATATACTCTACAACAGCTTTTACGCCTTCTTCGTATGGGACAAAAATTTTTCCGTCAAATTCTTTCCTGTACCGTCTGCCATCCAGCACCAGGCGATAGCCCTCTCCGACGGTATCATCCCGAATCGTCGTTCCGTCTCCCGCATTCTGCTGAATCAGCTCTGCCAGTTTCATCTGACTGATGACCTCGCCGGAAGAAATGTGATACAGCGGATATTTCGGATGCTCTGCCATCATCACGCGGTACGCAAACTCCACCGCATCGCTCTGATAAATCATGGAAAAAACATTTCGGCTGTTTGCTGCAATCTGATTGGTTTTCAGCATTTCCAGCATCATCTGGAAACATGGGTTATTGTCGGCCTTTCCTTTCCGTGGAATATCATACATATGATCGAAGCGCAGAACCCGCGTGTCCATCTCTCTGGTGTCACGATAGCTTTTGCAGATATTTTCTCCCTGCAAAATCGCCATTGCCTGAAAGCTTTTGGACGATGCCGGTTCCGTTTCGTGGATATCGCTGCTGTAAGACCGGCCATAAACAACTTCGGAAGACAGGTACACAAAACGACCATTTTGTTTAAATGCATACGCCGAAAGAAGGTTCGTCAGATCTGCGGTGTAACGGACCGACTCTCTTCTGGCATCACTCCAGTCATAGTTGGTATCGTAAGCTCCGAGAAAAATAACAAGATCCGGGTTTACATTGGTAAAAATTTCCCGCACGCTCTCGCTGTCGTAGGGGAAATTATACCGTTCGAAGACGCGGCGGTACTTTCCTCTTCCATCCCGCTTTCCGGTCAGCAGATATGTCTTATGTCCGTCTTTTTCCATTTTGGTGATCAGAGCATCCATCAGTCTGCTCTCGCCGCCGACTAAAAATACTATCATACGCTACCTCGCCGTTTTCGTAGATTTTTCAAACACGCTCCAGGATACCATAGTTTCGGAATGTTTCCAGCACTGCGTTTACGTCCTCCTGCACTTCCTCCGCCGGCATATCGTAAGCTTTTCCGAGCCGTTTTGCAATCTCTTTTGCAGATACGGCATCGCCGGTCTGCTCGTAAATAAAAGCTGCTGTTTCACTCAGTGTGAGTACCTGATTCATCTTTTCCGCCGTCGCCCCATATGGAATCAGAACATATTCGTCTGCAATCTGTCTGAGTACAAAATCACCTTTTCTGGTCATTTTTATCTCCATTCTTCTGCGTCTTGCTTTTCTTTCTTACCTCAGAGAAAAACAAGGATACTAATAGTTCTATTATAGCCCTACCCAATTGCATTGTAAACTTTATTTTGCTTTTTATTGATATCTGTAATAAAGTTTTATTTCTCTGCACTTTCTTTTTCCATTTTGTGATATACTAAAACATATTTGAAAAATCTTTTCCCCAAAGGAGTATCTTATGCAGCCGCTTGATGCCGTTTATTTACAGATTTTAAAAAATTTATGCACGGATTTGTCCGAACCGGTCCCGCTTGATGGTGTGGATCCGTCCGCCTTATACCGTCTGGCCGAAAAACACTGTTCGCTTCCGTTTCTTCTGCCATATTTTGAACAGCAGCCGCAGTTTTCTGCTCTCAAACAGCAGACGAAGCAGATGCTGCTCTCCTATTATCAGCTGGAACATTTTACACGCCTTACTTTTTCGCTCCTCCTTGCGGAGAAGATTCCCTGCTTTCTCTTAAAGGGCATCAGTCTCGCCGCCAATTATCCCATTCCCGAATATCGGAAGCTGGGAGATCTGGATCTTTATATTCCCGAAAAAGATGCTTTTTCCCGTGCCTGCCGGATTCTTAACGCTCATGGCTACACGGAGGAGCCGGAGGAGAGCGATCACCATGTCACCTACCGCTTCACTTTTCCCGAGACTGGCCGCTCCTTTACGCTGGAACTCCATTACCGCATCGTCGGTATTTATCAGTTTTCCCGGGCCAATGAACTGGTGGACGAAATTTTTTCCGCCAGTCATCTGAAACCATCTTTCGTGGAACTCTACGGTCAGACCTATCCGGTACTGCCGCCAACGGAAAATGTGTTTTACATGCTGCATCACATGCTCAAGCATTACCTCTACAGCGGTTTTGGCAGCCGTCTGCTCTGCGATTTCACTCTGTATCTGGAACGTTATGCCTCCGAGGTTAATTTTGAAAAAATCCACTTCTGGTGCCGGGAATCGAAAATTTTTCATCTTTATGAGCTGATTCTGGAATCCTGCCGTATTTATTTCGGTCTTTCTGCCTCCATTGATCCGCAGGTTCACTGCTCTGCCTCTGACTGTGCCATTTTTCTGGAAAAAATTCTCGCAGACGGCGATTTCGGCAGTGATACACAGAGAAAAATTGTCAGCAGCGGTTCCTACCAGCACACCGGTATCCATGCCTGGTTCCACGAAGGCCATATTCAGATGAAGCTGCGGTTCCCAAAGCTTCATAAATGCGTACTTCTCTGGCCGGTTCTCTGGGTCATCACATTTTTCTGTTTCCTGTCCAACACCTACCGTATCCGCCACACGACACTGCGGCAGACGCTGGCAGACTTCCGGGCCGATAACCGGAAGACCAAGCTGTTAAAAATCTTCGACAACAACGATTTGCAATAAAACGAAAAACGAGTAAGCGAACGTCTCCCCTGTTCACTTACTCGTTTTTCTGTTCTGTCAATCTATGGGAATGCGTCTTCCCTCTGCCTATCCCCTTGCAAAGGTTCCACGCCTGTTTTTAATAAAAATGCTGATATCCGATCTGAATTCCGCTGCCGTAGCCGCTGTTGAAATACAGGCATCCGCCAACCGGGCTCTCACCTGCAAGTGCAGCCTGTGCAGCTGCGTAACAGTCACTTCTCGCTCCGCGTGCGAGCACACTCTGGAAAGTTCCGGTCGCAACCGGTGTAAACTGTCCACTCTGATAAATAACGCCGGAAACACTGTTCGGGAAGGAACCGCTGTTGACACGGTTTACTACAACCGCTCCGACTGCCACCATTCCTGTGTAGCTCTCGCCGCCTGCCTCGCACTCGATCAGTGCTGCAAGCATTGCCACATCATTGCTGTCTGCGGAAATTACCGATGCACTGCCTGCTGTGGAGGCTGCTGCTGCGCTGCTTGCCGCACAGGCCTGTGATGCCTGGTATTCCTCCATGGAAACAGCACCTTTTAACTCCTCTGAAAGTGTCACATAGTCTCCATGAACGTATGCGCTGCTTCCGCTGTACTGGATCTGATACCAGTCAGCCTCTTCGCCGAATATGCTGACTTCACCATTCTGTGTCAGTGTTCCAACCTGCGCGGAATCTGTGGATGCTGCCTCACGGACACGAAGGCTGTCCGCCTGAACAACTCCGGTGATACCGCACATATTGCGGTAATGTGCTTTTGCCTCTTCCCCAAATACCAGATATTCATTCTTTATGTAGCCTTCTACACCATTGGAAGAGATCTTGCTCCACTCGTCTCCTTTTTCTGTTACAGTAACCGCATAGCCCGGCATCAGAACTCCGACGATCTCGGAATCTGCGTTTGCCTCGCTGCGGATGTTGACATATCCTTCTACGTTTGCTGCAGCCATTGTGCTCCAGTCTGTTTTATTTAAAATGGTTTCTTCCTTTGTCTCTGCTTTTACGGGTGCAGCCATGATGACAGTCAGTGTGAGCACGCTCCCCAGGATGCCCGGCACATAACTTTTTTTGAATGTCATACTTACCTCCTGAACAATTATTACGTTTTTGTTACAACTTGTTACAAACCGATTCTACCAGTGTTACATCTTTTTGTCAACTAGAATATTTCGACAACATTCCTGTCTTTTCCCATCGTTTTTTTCATAGAACCCACAATTTTTCACCACTTTTCCGCTTTTTTGACGAATTGGATCGGTTTTTATTCCCACTTTTTCTTCTGCATGCGGCCTGCCTGGAATACTTTTCCGTGTCTTGTTTCCTTCTTTTTATTTTGCTTTTGTTTCACATTCTGCCCTTTCTGCCCTCTTTTTCCGCAAATATTTTTTAAGAAATTGTGACAGTTCTTTTTCTATTTTTCGACATGCATTACAAACCTTTTCCACTTTTGACGCATTTTCAAATTTTCTTTTAACTTTTTATTTTTACATGATATTTCTTTCTACATATGGTATAATCTTTAAAAAGAAAGAAAATTTATATTTTATCAATTATTTTTCTTTCAATTTATACGTGAAACTTACCGCAGGAAAATAAAACAGACCGACATTAGAAACCGATCAGGTGAAAGGAGGATGTCATATGTTACACAGCACACAGACAACGAAAAAACACACAGGAAATTTGATTCTGAGATTCGGAATGGCAGGCCTCCTGGCGGCCGGATTATTTTTTTCCGCTCCGTATTCGGCAGCAGCCGAGACAGTTCCAAGTGCAGAAAATACAGACGCCGGTGAAATTACCATTCACTTCACCCATTACGATGCACAGGACCTGGAATTCTATCTGAACACCGATCAGGCGGCCCTTGCTTTTACCGATGCTGCCCTGACATTTCAGGATTCCACAATGGATGCGCCGGTCACCATGTCATATCTTTCCGATGATGGTTCCTATGTCCTGTATCAGAACAGCGAACCGGTCGAGGAAGTAAACGGAACGTTCTCCGTATCGGTACAGGACAACCCCGAAGAGAGCAGGCGTACCGGAAGGATTATCGTGACACCCTCCGAACCGTCCGCCGAAGCCAAAGCGGTCATCGTGGTGCAGGAGGGCAAAATCGTCCCGCCGTCGCTGACCGTCACCCCGACCGACCCGCCCGCATGGGAATACGACGACCTCAACCAGGCCTACCTCACCGTTACCGCCGTAAACTGCACGTGGACGGCCAAAGCCGTGGACGAAGAGGGAAAAGCCACCGACTGGATATCTCTCACGCCCGACAAAAACGACACGCAGCTCAACGTCCGCCCCGCTACGCGCAATACGACCGCCTCGTCCCGTTCCGGATACATCATCATCTCGGTCGATGCAGAAGGCGTGGATGAGGTGCGCATCGCGGCTTCCCAAACCGCCGCTCCGGACCATTTCTCGACCTTCAACAACGATATCGACCTCAATACGCTGGGTTTCTCCTGGGCCCGCTCGAACCTGAACCCGAGATACCCGGACGACCTGTTCCTCTATCCCTGGTCTTCCTGGGAAATCAACATCCTTTCGGACGGAGTCAATTTCAATCCCAATACCGGCAAATTCGACGGTACCGGTCATAAACTGTCGTTCAACATCATTACCGACCGCAAAGAACTGAACGACGAGATGAACTACGTCATTCCCGACGGTGACTACATCGTCGGACCGGCCAAACCTGCTCCCGAGGACCCCGACGACCTCGCTACAAGCGACCCGTTCACCATTCTTCAAGGTCGGAAGACCTCCAGTTTCTGGGCGCCTTACCAAGGCTTCTGGTACCTGACCCTGACAGACGGAGCGACGGACGGCGACATGGCCCCCATCATCACGGGTACGGTCACGATTACCAAACAGGCCGACGGCAATACCCTCTACCGTTTCGATTTCGACCTGACCGACGACATGAACAACCGGATAACGGGCACCTACGAGGGCTCGATAGGACTCTATGTAAACGGCGTGCAGATACCCGAATAACGGGACGGCGGGCCGCAAACATAGCGACAGGTTCTTGCAGGGGGAGCCGCAGCGCAATGCTGCGGCTCCCCCA
>OGOQ01002879.1_pt1 | contig 10028 bp, 6 predicted proteins | sample 1552691 | NCBI WGS metagenome assembly OGOQ01 (sample SAMEA2580209, study PRJEB22360) | human gut metagenome | biome: human gut; feature: human-associated habitat; material: faeces | place: Denmark | collected 2008/2010
GTCGGGCATCCGAATCCATCGAGCGCACGGGCGTTTTTTGGTGCCGCGACATGGCCCGGCCGGCGACGAGGTATTTGGTGTCTCGCTGGTCCTCGGCTTCGCCTGCGGGATCGCTCGACTACCAAACACCTCGCCGCCGGCCGGGCCCCGTCGTCCAAAAATCACCCGTAAAGGCGCGTTAATCTGAACAATTCAATCCCTTGTCTAGTGCTGCTCATTGGCTTTGCCAAAACATGTTCGGGCGCTTTGTCTCTGTGCCTAGTTTCCTGATTGTTTCGGGGGCTTGCTCTGTAACGAGTTGCTTACGCATCTCCAGGGCTCTCCGTACTATCATGAATCAGATTGAAGAGAGATGATGATAGGGAGCGCCTATACATGATTGAGCTGCTCAGGCGTTTTGGTGGTAAGTTTCGCCGGTATATGGTGATTGGTCCTGCGTGCAAGCTGATCGAAGTGATCTTTGACCTGCTGACGCCGCTGGTGATTGCCCAGATGATCGATAAGGGCATCGGCGCACGCGATGTGAACGCCGTTATTCACTACGGTATGGTGCTTGGCGCCATGGCTGTGATCGGCATCTCGTTTACGCTTGTTTGCCAAAAGATGGCGGCGCTCACCTCGCAGGGCATGGGCACCGACATTCGCGGTGCGCTCTACCAGCACATCAATAAGCTGAGCTATGCCGAACTCGACCGCTTTGGCACGCCGTCGCTTATCACCCGCATCACCAACGACGTCAACCAGGTGCAGCTTGCCGTGGCGCTGGGCGTGCGTATGCTTATCCGCTGGCCCTTCCTGGCGGTGGGCTCTATGTGCGCAGCCCTTGCCATCGACCTTAAGCTCGGCATCATCTTTTTGATCTGCACGCCCGCTATCGGCCTGGTGTTTTGGTTTGTCATGGCGCGCTGCATCCCGTACTACAAGCAGCTGCAGGCAAAGCTCGATCGCATCGCGCTTATTTGCCGCGAAGGACTTTCGGGCGCTCGCGTGGTCCGGGCGTTTGTGCGCGAAGACCACGAGCGCGAGCGCTTTGCCCAGGCGGCCGATGGCCAGGCGCGTGTCGCAATCGCGGTGGGCAAGCTCTCGTCGATTCTCAACCCCGTCACGTTTCTTGTGATGAACCTGGGCGTGTGTGCCATCCTGTGGGTGGGCGGCATCCAGGTCAACGTGGGCGAACTCACGCAGGGCCAGGTCATGGCGTTCGTCAACTACATGACGCAGACCCTGACCTCCATCGTGTATGTCGCCAACCTGGTCGTGGTCTTTACCAAGGCAAGCGCCAGCGCGTCGCGCATCAACGAGGTGCTCAATTGCGTGCCGAGCATCACCGACGAGGACAACGAGCCGGTCGTGCTGCCCGAGCCGAGCGAACTGGCGGGTGGCGCTGTTCCGGTTCCCGCGCTGAGCTTGAGCCATGCGAGCTTTTCGTTTGGCGCGGGCGCGGCAAATGCCGTGAGCGATGTGACCCTGGAGCTGCCGCTGGGCAAAACGCTCGGCATTATCGGCGGCACGGGCAGCGGCAAGTCCACGCTCGTCTCGCTTATCCCGCGCCTGTACGATGCAGGCACCGGCAGCGTGAGCGTGATGGGCGCCGACGTGCGCGCTTGGCCACTCGATCAACTGCGCCACGTGGTCGCGACCGTCCCGCAGCGCGCGTCGCTGGTGAGCGGCACGATCCGCAGCAACCTAACCTGGCGCGACGAGGCAGCAACCGACGAGGAGCTCTGGGCGGCGCTCGACATGGCGCAGGCGAGCGAGTTCGTGCGCAACAAGCCGCAGGGGCTCGACGCCCCGGTCGAGGCGGGCGGCAAGAACTTTAGCGGTGGCCAACGCCAGCGCCTGACCATCGCGCGCGCCCTGGTGGGCTCTCCGCAGGTCCTAATCATGGACGACTCCGCCTCGGCGCTCGACTTTAAGACCGATGCAGCGCTTCGCCATGCCATTCGCGAACGAAGCATGCGCGGTGCCGCCGAGGGCGGGCTGCCGCTCACGACCGTCATCGTGAGCCAGCGCGTCTCGACCGTGCACGACGCCGATATGATCTGCGTTCTCGGTCGCGGGCCTGGGTACGCACGGTGAGCTGTACGCGACCTGCCAGCTCTATCGCGAGATTTGCCAGTCGCAGCTGCGCCGCGAGGAGCTCGAGGGCCAGCAGGGGAGCACGGCGCCCGCGCCCACCCCGATCGCCCCCGCATCCGTTTGCGCAAAGGAGGGCTGCTAAATGAATCCGTACACTTCTTCCGGTTCGGTCGCCACGATGACGGCCAATGTGTCCGGCAACGACAAGCTCAACGACCTGGGCGACGGCCCACGCCAGCCTGGCGACCCCGAGCGCTACCCCGTGGGCGCGGTAACTCGCCGCCTGCTGGGCTACGTCCGTCCGCATCGCATTTCGTTTACGGCGTCGTTTGTGAGCGCTGCCATCTCGGTGATCTTGCAACTCTATACGCCCATCCTCATCGGCGAGGGCATCGACCTCATCGTTGCCGCCGGGCAGGTGGACTTTGACGTGCTGCTGCCGCTCGTTACCAAGCTCGCGATTGTCGTGGTGGGCGCGGCGGCCTTAAGCGCCTCGGGAGCCGAGACCTGCGCCGGCGCGGAAAGCACGGCCTGGTCCGACGTAACCGGTGCAGCGGGAGCCGTTTGCGTCGTCGTTATTTCGTTTTCTTGTTGTTGATCAGACACAGTGTTTGCTCAACTTTCTTTTCAAGCCCTGTGATCACATGCTCCCTGCATAAACCTTCAGGGCGGCTAAACAGTCTAGCTCCGTCAAATACCGACGGACATCATTGATCTGTATAGAGATGATTGCGTTATATACGCAGCGTTAGTGTAACACAACCGCAACCACCTGCAACTTAGTCATCGGGGACGTTCTTAAACGACTAGTCAAAAGGGATGCTCTTTACAAAGTTCCGGCGTACACCATCGCCACATCATAAACTGCGGTGAAATAGTTCCCAAATCCCGGCCGGCACCTCTCAAGCAGGAACCATTCCACCGCAACTCATAAGAAGAAGGCAGATCAAGCCTCAAGCATCGAGAAAACGGAACAGCTAAGGGACAAGGGCATCGGCCCCAAGATCGATGTGCCACGAATCGCGCCCATCTACTACGTTTGCCCCCGCACCCCTGACCATACTCACTATTTTTCGAAAGTCGCAGACCTGCTACCTGCGGTTTTAATATTGCGATTTTCGGCGTGGTTCGGGGTACGCACTTAAACGTAGTAGATGCCCCCGATTCTTGGCAGAAGGTATCCCATCGTTCCTCCACGGGACAAAAATGATCCGTTTTCCTCCGTCCCCTAGGGTCATTTTCAAAACTATGGCTGTTTACTACGATGAATCGCTCAACCACGACCACGCCAAAAACCGAAAAAATAAAACCCCAGCTAGATAGCTTGCACTTTTCGGTGAAAAGCCCGTGTGATTGGAATCCCTCGATTCATCGTAGTAAACCGGTATAGTTGCGATTTGGTAGCATTTTCCAGCAAGCCAAATTGTCTCGCTAAACGCAAAAAGCCCGACCTCCGCATGGGAGATCGGGCTCATAGGGCTCAGCAAAGCCGAACCTACACGGTCAAACGACCTGTAGATTACATCTGCTCGGGTGCGGTCACGCCAACAAGGGTGAGCACAAGGGCGAGCGTTACGCGGACGGCGTCGCAAGCGGCCAGACGGGCGCGCGAGAGCTCGGGGTTGACGGGACGGCCCTCGCTCGGCAGAACCTGGCAGGCGGCGTAGAAGCTGTGGAAGTCGCCGGCGAGCTCCTCGGCAAAGTGCGTCAGGCGGAACGGAGCGCGGTCGCGAGCGCAGCTGGCGATAAGGTCAGTGAGCTCGTTGAGCTTGCGCGACAGGGCGAGCTCGGTCGGGTCGGTCAGCAGCGAGTAATCGACGTTCTCACCGATGGCCTTGGCGGCGACGGCCTTCATGCCCATCTCGTCAGCCTGCTCGGGCGTAACGTCAGCGGCGCGACGCAGGATGGAGCACACGCGGGCGTGAGCGTACTGCACGTAGTACACCGGGTTGGAGTTGTCGCGCTTCTTAACGGCTTCGATGTCGAAGTCGACCATCTGGTTGGAGCTCTTGGAGATGAGCGTGTAGCGGGCGGCGTCAGAGCCGACCTCGTCGACGAGCTCCTGCAGGGTCACCATGGTGCCCTTGCGCTTGGACATACGGACGGGCTTGCCGTTGCGCAGCAGGTTGACGAGCTGGCCCAGCAGAACCTCAAACTTGCCGGGATAGCCAAGAGCGTCGCAGACGCAGCGGACGCGCTCGATGTAGCCGTGGTGGTCGGCGCCCCAGATGTCGATGACGTGGTCGACGCGCTGGAACTTATCCCAGTGATAGGCGACGTCGGAGGCGAAGTAGGTGTACTCGCCATCGGACTTGATCAGGACGCGGTCCTTGTCATCGCCCAGGTCGGTGGAGCGGAACCACAGGGCGCCGTCCTTGGTGTAGAGGTAGCCCATCTTGTCGAGCTTCTCAAAAGCGCGGTCGACGGCGGAGGTGCCGGCGGTCTCGCCCTCGGTGTCCTTCACATACAGCGAGCGCTCGGAGAACCAACGATCGAAGTCGCAGTTAACGGCATGGCAAAGGTCGCGCATGTTGTCGACCATCTTTACATAGCCGCGCTCACGGAAGCTCTCCATGCGCTCCTGCGGATCAGCGTTGACCCACTTATCGCCGTCGATGCGCCAGAACTCGGCGGCCTCGTCGATGATGTAGTCGCCGCCGTAGGAGTCCTTGCCCAGAGTCTCGGCAAAGTTGTCCTGATACGGATGGGTCTCGGGGTGCTCGTCGTTCTCGTCGGCGACAAAGGCATCGCGGTCGGCGATCAGCAGCTTGTGAGCCTCGTCGATATCCACGCCCTGCTTGGCGATGATATCGGCAAGCTGCATATAGCGCGTGCTGATGGAGTTGCCGAAGGTGTTCATCTGAGAGCCGTGGTCGTTGATGTAGAACTCACGCTGAATGTCGTAACCGGCATGGTCCATAACGCGGCAAAGGGAGTCGCCCAGAGCGGCCCAGCGGCCATGGCCGATGTGCATGGGGCCGACGGGGTTGGCGGAAACGAACTCGACCTGGGTCTTCAGGCCACCACCGACGTTGGACTTAGCGAAGTCCATACCCTTCTCGCGTGCCTCGCCAAAGATGGCGTTCTTGACGGCGACGGAGAGGTAGAAGTTGATGAAGCCAGGACCGGCGATCTCGACCTTCTCGATCGCGGGGTCCTCGGGCATATGGGCAACGACGGCCTCGGCGATCTTGCGCGGGGCGCAGTGAGCCAGCTTGGCGGACTTCAGGGCCATGGTGGAGGTCCACTCGCCATGAGAAGTATCAGCCGGTCGCTCGATAGCGCAATCGTCAAGTTCAAATGCGGAAAGGTCGCCGGCCTCCTGGGCCGCAGCAAGCGCAGCGCGTACCAGCTCTTCAATCTTCTCGGGCATAGATCCTCCTTGTGTTAAAGCCCCCGAGCTCTTGGTCACTCGTAGGGCAAAAGCCAGAGTTTGTAGCACTCTATCACAAGCGGTAACTACTGTCGCAGGGTAAAGCTAATAGATATTGCCAATGCACAAAAATGACTACCGCTCTAGCGCGGCGGTACAAAGTTGGCGGTTTGCCTGCTGTTTATACACGTTCTAGAAATGCATAAACGTATGAATAAGCCATTCTATTTATCGAATACTCTTACCTATCGGAGTTGTGTGCTTTTCCTGCATAAAGTGATGGTTTGCGCACGTCAGCGTGGTATTCTTAACATACGTAAATTCGTATAAGTTGGAGGTAGAATGTTCTCAATCGGTCAACACGTCATTCATCCGGGTCAGGGAGTCTGCACCGTCGTCGGCTTTAGGGACGACACACCGCAGCCCATGTTGTTGCTCGAGACCAAGCAGGGACATGCGCAGACGATCCTTATGTACCCCGTGGCGCAGACCGATCGTTTGCACGCCGCCATTTCCCAGCAAGATGCCGAGCACCTGCTGAGCCACTACGATGAGCTGGAGTGCGACACCTTTACCGAGCGCAATAGCTCGCTCGAGGAGACGCACTTTAAGCAGCAGCTCAAGCTGGGCGCGCCCGAGACGGTTCGCGTGGCAAAAACCATGATGCACCGTATTCGCCAGGCCGAGGAAGCAGATAAAAAACCCAGCTCTTACTACATGCGCGTACTCAAGGAAGCCAAGCGCCGCTCCATCGAGGAGTTCGCCGTGGCCCTGGGTGTCACCGAGGAGGACGCCGAAGCCCGCCTAGCCCAAGCCGCCCTCAACTAACCTGCCCACGCCAAAACCACCACAAAGGGGACAGGCACCTTTGTGGTGGTTTTTTCGTTCTAGTCGTTCTAGTAGTATTCATTCTTAGCGATACCTACGAACACAAGGAGTCTTTTATGGCAGAGCTGCTTTCCGCCGGAATCACCCGCGACCGTGCGTTCGAATTGCTCAACGAGCACAACAAGGACCCGTTCCACATCACCCACGGCGAGACGGTCGAGGGCACCATGCGCTACTTTGCGCGCGAGTTCGACCCCGAGAACGAGGAGTTTTGGGGCATCGTCGGCCTGCTACACGACCTGGATTGGGAGGAACATGAGGACGACCCCATGAACCACACTATCTATGCGGCCGAGATTCTTGAGGGCGAGGGCGCATCGCCTGAGCTCATCCGCGCCATCCAGACGCACACGTCCGATTTCAACTCTTCGCTGCCCAAGCCCGAGCTGCAGATGGAAAAGATCCTGTTTGCCTGCGACGAGCTCACCGGCCTGATCGGTGCTGCCGTGATCATGCGTCCGAGCAAAAGCGTCATGGACTTTACGACTAAGTCGCTCAAGAAAAAGTTCAAGGACAAGCGCTTTGCCGCCGGCTGCTCGCGCGATGTAATTTCGCAGGGCGCCGAGATGCTGGGCTGGGAGCTCCCCGAGCTCTTCGACCGCACCATCGCAGCAATGCAGTCCTTCGCCCCCGACCGCGACACCTTCCAGGCCTAACATTAAAACCACCACAAAGGGGACAGGCACCTTTGTGGTGGTTTTTCGTTTGCGAGAGGTTTAGGGGCGAACCTGACCGGTGCCGCGGAGCTTGTATTTGTAGGTGGTGAGGGCCTCGGCAGCAAAGGGTCCGCGGGCGTGGAGCTTTTGGGTCGAGATGCCGATCTCGGCGCCCAGGCCAAACTCGCCGCCGTCGGTGAAGCGCGTGCTGGCGTTGGCGTACACGGCCGAGGCGTCGACAGCATCCAGGAAGCGCTCGCAGGCATCCTCGTCCTCGGCAACGATGGCCTCGGAGTGCATGGTGCCGTAGCGGTTGATGTGCGCGATGGCCTCGTCCTCGTTCGCAACGACCTTCACGCTCATCTCGAGCGCCAGGTACTCACGGCCCCAGTCCTCCTCAGTCGCGGCAACATAGTCGTCGCCCTCGACAAGCCCAGCGTCGGCGCATGCGACGCACGTGGCCTCGTCGCCGTGAATCAGCACGTCGTGGTCGTGCAGCACGGCAACGACTGCGGGCAGGAAACGATCAGCAACGGCACGGTCGACCAGCAGCGACTCGGCGGCATTGCACACGCCCACGCGCTGGGTCTTGGCATTGACGATAATATTGAGCGCCTTGTCAAAGTCGGCGGATTCATGCACGTAGATATGGCAGTTGCCCGTGCCCGTCTCGATCACCGGCACAAGCGACTCGCGCACGCAGCGCTGGATCAGGCCCGCACCGCCGCGCGGAATGAGCACATCGACGATGCCGCGGAGCTTCATGAGCTCGCCGGTGGCCTCGCGGTCGGTGGACTCGATCATCGAGATAGCCTCGCGCGGGAAACCCTTGGCCTCGAGCGCATCGGCCAGCAACTCGGAAATCATGGCGCACGAGTGATAAGCCAGCGAACCGCCGCGCAGAATGCAGGCGTTGCCGGTGCGGATGCAGATGCCCGCGGCATCGGCCGTCACGTTGGGGCGCGCCTCATAAACCATGGCGACCAGGCCCAGCGGCACGCTCACGCGGGTGAGGTCCACGCCGCTTGCAAGCACGCGGTGGTCGAGCACGCGGCCGACAGGATCGGGCAGCTCGGCGAGCTTCTCCAGGCCGGCGGCCATGCCCTCGACGCGCACGGGCGTCAGCAACAGGCGATCGAGGAGCCCCGCCGAGGTCCCCGCATCGCGCGCGGCGGACATATCGAGCTCGTTGGCGGCAACGATGGAATCGACACCGTCGCGCAGCGCTGTGGCCATGGCGCGCACGGCCTCCTGACGCTGCTCATCGCTCGCCGTGGCAAGCGCGCCCGAAGCGGCCTTGGCCTCAACGGCAAGATCGTGAACATACGTGGCTATATCGACCGACATGGGCGGCCCTTTCTCTTAGATGTTTGCCCACCATGGTAGCCGATTTGTGCATGCCCTCGCGCGCGGCGGTAGAATTGGTCAACCCGAAACACCGCAACGAACGGAAGTACCGCATGGCCCTCATCACTTCGTACCACGTCCCCGGCCTCTATGTCGAGGACCACAGCATCGACGTCCCCCTTGACTGGCGCGGCCTGGAGCCGATGCTGTTGGCCGTCGGCAGCACCATGCGCCGCGGCGCTATGCCGGCGCCCATCGTCGGCGCGCCCGAAAGCATCAAGCTCTTCTACCGCGTGGTCTGCGCGCCCGACCGTATCAACGACGATCTGCCGCTGCTTCTGTTTTTGCAGGGCGGCCCCGGTGGCGAGAGCCCGCGTCCACTCTCGCCAACGAGCGATGGTTGGATTGAAGAAGCCATCAAGCACTTCCGTGTCGTCCTGCCCGATCAGCGCGGTACCGGGCGCAGCAACTGCGTAGACGGGCGTACGATCGCGGCTCTGGGCGAGCGCGCAACGGCGGCCGGCTCCGATGCCGTACGCTCGCAGGCGGACTTCCTCAAGCGCCACCTCGCCAGCTCCATCGTGCGCGATTTTGAGTACCTGCGCCTCGTGGGCTTTGGCGGCAAGCCGGGGGTCACGCTCGGCCAAAGCTACGGCGGCTTTTTGACGCTGAGCTACCTGTCGCTCTTCCCCGAGGGCGTGGCGGCAAGCTTTACCTGCGGTGGCATCCCCCACGTCCCGGCGAGCGCCAGCGAGGTCTACGCGCACACCTTCCCGCGCATGGCCGCCAAGACGCAGCAGTATTACGACCGCTACCCCGCCGACATCGAGCGCGTGGCGGCTCTTGCCGATGCGCTTGAGGAGCAGAAGCCCATGCTGCCCGACGGCTCGCCAATGACGGTGGAGCGCCTGCAGCTTATGGGCAGCGACTTTGGCATGAAGCCGAGCTTTGAGCGCATGCACTGGATTATCGACCATGCTTTTGTTGACGGCGACGGCACGCTGAGCTGCGGTGCCTCAGTATCCGATAGCTTTTTGATGCGCGCCTTCGAGCGCACCAACACGCGCACGAATCCGCTGTACTGGACGCTTCAGGAGTTCATCTACGCCGACGGCGACACCATGCCCATTCGCTGGGCCGCGGCAGAAGAGAAAGCTCATCGTGCCGAGTTCGACACACTCGCGCGCCCGCTCATGTTTACCGGCGAGGCCATGTTCCCGTGGATGTTTGAGCAGATGCCCGAACTTAAGCCCTTCAAGCTGGCGATGGACTTGCTGATGGAGGGCACCAGCTGGGACAAGATCTACGACCCGCAGCGACTTGCCTGCAACGAAGTACCACTCCAAGCCGCCGTGTACTTCGATGACATGTACGTGGACTCGGGCATGCAGCTCGACACGCTCAGCCGCGTGGGCAACTCGCACGCCTGGGTGACCAACGAGTTCGAGCACGACGGCCTGCACGGCAGCGTGGTATTCAAGCACCTCTTCGACGAAGCCCTCAACCGCGGAGACCTGCGCCGGATCTTCTAGCAAAGAAGCGTCTCCACCTGCCGGCGCAAAAGGAAAATCCCCAAGTGCCGAGAACAGCAACATTGCAGGTAGAGGACGGAAAGCGAAAACGCCCCTAAGCGAGCAAGGTGACGTGAAAGAGGAGGGCATTGACCTTTTGGTCATGCCCGACGA
>OGOQ01002884.1_pt1 | contig 10008 bp, 9 predicted proteins | sample 1552691 | NCBI WGS metagenome assembly OGOQ01 (sample SAMEA2580209, study PRJEB22360) | human gut metagenome | biome: human gut; feature: human-associated habitat; material: faeces | place: Denmark | collected 2008/2010
CCTTTCATATCCTCCACCAGGGCCATGGCCTCCGCCCCCGTCTGGGTGCGGGAGAGAGACAGCGTGAATCGGCAGTCTGCGCCGCCCTGTGCCGCAGCCCGGTCAAACCCAGCGGTCACCGCGGCGATGATCTCCGGTACCGAGAACTGGGGCCAGTGGGTGGGGTTCAGGATCATCTCGCTGTACAGGATATGCTCCCGTCCACTCTCCAGCGCAGCGTGCTCCGCCGCCTCCGCCAGCTCCTCCGGCGTGCCCACAAAGGAGCAGATGTTGTCCAGAAAGGCGAGGAAGTCGCTCAGGTCCTCAGCAGAGCAGTCGTACAGCCGCTCCGCCGGGCGGGGCAGCTCCCGCCCCTGCCGGGCCGCGAACCGCGCCAGCATCTCCCCCGGCATGGTGGACTCCAGATGGACATGGAGCTCCACCTTGGGCATGCGCGTCAAAAAGGCAGTCAGATGTTCCATTGCGTTTGCTCCTCTGGTTGTTTTTTCTATAATGAATGTAGGGCACCGGAGGGAACCTCCGGATCCGCTGTTTTCCATTATACCATACCGGCGCCGATGTGCCAATCCCCGGAAAATACCCTTCCCTTTTGTCAGAGCCGTGCTATAATTCTGTTAGGATCATGTAAATATTTCAGGAGGAGGGCTCTCCATGGGTGAAGAACAGGAACAGAAATTCCACCAGCTCACAGAAGAACCGGTGAGCCGGGTGATCTCCCATCTGGCCGTTCCCTGCATCATCAGTATGCTGGTGACCGCTTTTTACAACATGGCGGACACCTTTTTTGTGGGGATGCTGCGCAGCAACGCTGCCACTGGCGCTGTGGGCGTGGTGTTTTCCATGATGGCGGTGATCCAGGCTGTGGGCTTTTTCTTCGGCCACGGCAGCGGCAACTTCATCTCCCGGGAGCTGGGGCGGCGCAATACGGATTCGGCCTCCAACATGGCGGCCACCGGCTTTTTCTCCGCCCTGTTCACCGGACTCCTCATCTGCGTTTTCGGCGAGATCTTCCTGACGCCCCTGGCCGCGTTCCTGGGCTCCTCCCCCACCATTCTGCCCTATGCCAAGGACTACCTGCGCGTCATTCTCATCGGCGCGCCGTGGATGACCGCCTCCCTGGTACTGAACAACCAGCTGCGCTTCCAGGGCAACGCCATCTACGGCACCATCGGCATCGCCTCTCATCCAAAGTAAGGGAACTGTGGTTATAGCTAAAGTTGCTTCCGGTGAACCCTGCTGTTCTTCGTCTTTCACCTGGGGGTGGAGGGCGCCGCCTGGCCCCCCATCATCAGCCAGTTCGCCGGGTTCTGTCTGTTGCTGGCGGGCTGCACCCGGGGCGCCACCCTTCACATCCACATCTCCCGCGTCCAGCTGAAATGGTCCTACTTCAAGCTCATCATCCAGGGCGGGCTGCCTTCCCTGGCCCGGCAGAGCTTGGCCAGCGTGGCCACCATCTGCCTCAACCACGCCGCCATGCCTTACGGAGACGCGGCCATCGCCGCCATGGGCGTGGTCCAGCGGATCACCACCTTCGGCGCCTCCGCCATGATCGGATTCGGCCAGGGCTTCCAGCCGGTGTGCGGCTTCAACTACGGTGCCCGGCTGTATCACCGGGTGAAGGAGGGCTTCTGGTTCTGCGTGAAGGTGGCCGCCGTCTTTCTGCTGGTGATCGGGGCACTGGGGTTCGCCTTTGCACCGCAGCTCATCGCCCTGTTCCGGGATGACCCGGGGGTCATCGCCATCGGCACGGTAGCCCTGCGGTTCCAGTGCGTGACTTTCTTCTTCCAGGCGTGGATCACCATGAGCAACATGATGCTCCAGACCATTGGGCGGACCGTTCCCGCCACCTTTGTCGCCATGGCCCGGCAGGGCATTTTCTTCATTCCCCTGGTGTGGCTTCTCTCCCTGTCCCCGTTGGGACTTCTGGGCGTCCAGATGGCCCAGTCCGTCTCCGATCTTCTCACTCTGGCGGCGGCTGTCCCCATTCAACTGTATGTACTGCGCCAGATGTCACAGATTCAGCCCGCCAAGGTTTGAACCCGAAACAGGAAAAAGCACCCTGCGGCCGACGGCCGCGGGGTGCTTTCAGGTTGTCTTACGGTCCTCTCATGCGGGCAGCAGCGCCTCCACCGCGGCGGCCAGCGCCTCACCCTCCCGAATGGCATAACTCCAATCCGGATCCTGATAGACGGCGAAGAGCCCGTCCTCCATGGAGAGTACCACGTGCAGGGCCTCCTCTCCGCCGACGACGTTCACCTCCACCATATCCCGGAAGGAATGCGCCGGGAGTCCGCCCCGGGAAATCAGACCGCGGGAGGCGCCCTCCAGCAGATCCAGCACCTCGTCCCCGTCCACCTGGGACGAGATCTCCTGTCCCCGGTAATAGAGCGAGGTGAGCCGGTACTCCACCTCCTCGTCCAACACGGGAGCCGACAGGGACAGCACCACCGCTCCGGCCGCCACTGCCAGCACCGCAACGATCAGCACCACAATGCTCTTTCGCATCCCATCACCTCCTGTTTTTTCCATTATATCCGGCTCCGCTCCCCGCTGTCAAGCAAGAAAGCGCCGCCAAAGGCAGCGCTTTTCTGTTCGGCTCCGCGGCGCGGACAAGCTGTTATTCCGCAGGTTCTGCCCGGCGCAGAGCCTCATCCTCCGCCGCCAGCTCCGGAAAGACGGGCGACCAGAGGCGGAAGCACCGCCCTTCGATCATGCGCCGGTAGGCAAAGGAATCCCGCACCCGCTCCGGCAGGAGGACGCCAGCCCGGCACTCGTCACCATCCTCGTGGGTGTCAGACCCTGCCAAGCGCAGATACTCCGGGTGGCGCTTCGCCAGCTCCAGGGCCCGGTCGTTATGGTTTTCATGGCGGGGATGGGCGTTGAGGATCTCCGTGCCGTGGACAGCATCTTCAAATACCGTGGTATTGCCGTCGCGGTAAGGGTGGGCGTGGACGATCAGTACTTGGTCGTGGAATTTCCGGTAGAACTCCCGGGCGCTCATGCAGCACAGATATGGGTTCGCCCGCAGCCACGCCTCGTCGATACCATAGACCAAATAGTCGTTGTCGTTCTCCGGGAAGCGCAGCTCCGCCCCCAGGATCACATCCAGTCCCAGTTCGTCTCCCCTGGCCTTGGAGGCCCGGTAGCCGGCAAGATAGTGGTCGATCACATGGTCCCAGTTGTGGTCCGTGTCAATCCGGGACAAGTACTCCGGGTGGAGATGATCCGTCACCACCAGGCCGGAAAATCCGTGCCTAGCATAGCGATCCACCACCTCCGCCGCCGGCAGATGGCCGCATTTGCTGGTCTCCGCCGTGTGGGTGTGGGGGTCGTAGAGATACTCTTTCATAGCTGATCGCCTCTTCTTATCCGTCAAGCAGTGCGCCGCGCCGCAGAACGGCAGACGTCTCTCATGTCAACGCCCTGCAGGAGCTGCGCTTCACCAGACTGGGCATCAGGATCTGATGGACGTAGCCCTGGGTGCCCCGCTCGATCTTATCCAACAGAATCTCCACCGCCTGAAGGGCCATCTCCCGCTTGGACTGCTCCACCGTAGTCAGGTCGATCCGCGGCATGGCGGCAGATGCGATGTTGTCAAATCCCATCAGACTCAGCTGCTCCGGCACCCTGATCCCAAGCTCGTCCGCCGCCCGCAGAATCCCCAGGGCGTTGGAGTCCGTGGAGGCCAGGATGGCCGTATAGTCCAGGGGCTTGGTAAACAGCTCCCGGGCCAGCTCATAGCCGCCGGCCACTGAGGAGCGGGGAAAGCTGCTGTCCACAATCCGCGGTGTCAGCCCCATGTCCCGGCAGGCCCGCAGGTAGCCCTCTGCCCGCAGCTGGTGGGTGACGGTGTGCCTGCGGCCGAAGTACAGGATCTCCCGGTGCCCCAGGCTCCGCAGGTATTCCATGGCCAGGTAGGTGGCCCCGGTATTGTCCGTGGTCACACAGCTGAGGGGTTCGTCCCGCAGATCCTCGCTGAGGAAGACCGTGGGCACCTGCTCCGTGTAGACCCGGAGCTCCTCACAGCTCCGGTGCTCCTGGGGGACGATCAGAATCCCGTCCAACTGGCGGCCCCCCAGCAGCTTTACCACCGCCTTCTCCTGCCGCAGATCCGGCCCGGAGTTGCACAGCATGAGATTGTAGCCCCGCGCCCGGGCGCTCATCTCCGCGTGGTACGCCAGCTCTGCCATGAACTGATTGTCAATAGAAGGCACTACCAGACCGATCAGCTCCGTCCTCCGCATGACCATGGAGCGGGCCACATAGTTTTTGGTGTAGCCCATCTCGTCGCACAGGCGCAGGATCCGCTCCCGGGTCTCCCGCCCGATCTGTGGGCTGCCTGACAGAGAGCGAGAGACTGTGGAATAAGAGACGCCCGCCGCTCGGGCCACGTCCTTCAGCGTGACGTTCTTCATCTGACTCTGCCTTTCCCGCCGCCGGTGCGGCGCATTCTGCGCAAACGCTTTCCCCACCCGCCAAAGCCGGCCGGAGGCGTATGCCGTCCCATATAGAATAGCGAATTTGCCGGGGCTTGTCAATTACAGAACGATGCAGGGCCTTCCGCCGCAAGCCTTGCCGCCCATAGGTGTTTCTGGAAAATTGAGGAAAACCTTGAAGTGCTGCTTCCCATGGTTTTCCTTTCTCTAGGTAGTCACTCCCCCCTGCGCCTGTGTACCTTCCTATCTGCGGAAGTTATTCTTGTGAAAATTCAAACTCATATTGACTCCGTATAGGAGGATGGGGTAAAATATAGAAAATGTCAGGGTTGATTTTTGGTCAAAACCACCATATTTTTGTGCAGACATTGGGAAATCCGCCGATACACGCTTCTTCAGGTTCGCCCCACGGCACCACCGGCGGGACGAATTTTCAAAAACCTTTGATAACCCCCTTTTCATGTTTTGGAATTTGTGGTATTCTGAAAGCGAAGTAATCGTTTTGCTTTTTCTGTTGGCGCACACACATTGCATTCTCACTTCTCAGCGACCTGTCCCCCTGTCGAACCTATGCGGCGCAGGTTTCCGCGCGGCGTGCAATTTAAGTGAAGGAAAGGAAGAAACACCCCATGAACGAAAAAAAGTGCAAAGTTCTGGCGGCTGAGATCCGGCTGGAAACGCTGAAGGTCATCCACTCCCGGGGCTTCGGCCACGTGGGCGGCTCCATGGACCTGGCGGACCTGATGGCCGTCCTGTACGGAGAGGTTATGAAGTTTGACCCGAAGAACCCCCGGTGGGAGGATCGGGATTGGCTGGTCCTGTCCAAGGGCCACGCGGGCCCCGTGGCTTACGCCACTTTTGGCCTGATGGGCTACTATCCCATGGAGGAAGCTTATACCCTCAACCATCCTCACACCAAGTTCCCCAGCCACACCGACCGGAAGCTGACCCCCGGCGTGGATCTGACCACCGGCTCTCTGGGCCAGGGCGCCTCCACCGCCACCGGCGCCGCTCTGGGCAACAAGATCGATGGCCGTGACAGCCACGTGTTCTGCGTCATCGGCGACGGCGAGGCCGACGAGGGCCAAGTCTGGGAGGCATTCCACTTCGCATACGCCCACAAGCTGGACAACATCATCTACTTCATCGACAACAACGGCTATCAGCTGGACGGCCCCACCGCCGACATCCTGGACCACGGCAACATTGCCAAGAAGGCGGAATCCTTCGGCCTGTATACCCAGGAGATCGACGGCCATGATGTGAAGGCTATCTACGACGCCATCCAGAACGCTTACGCCAAGAAGGGCGTGCCCAGCTGCATCGTGCTGGACACCTGCAAGGGCAAGGGCGCCACTTTCGCTGAGCCCAAGCACGACCACTCCTCCCAGCCCAATGAGGAGCAGTGGGCCGAGGCGCTGGCCGCCGCGGAAAAGGCTCTGGAAGACGCCAAGAACGCTTGAGGAGGGTGAGAGCAATGAACGTGAAACTGATCGGTAAGCATGAAAAGGACTCCCGGGCCTGCCGGGACGGTCTCGCCCTGACCCTGGACGAGATGATGGCGCAGGACAAGTCCATCTGCTATGTGGACTGCGACCTGATGGGCTGCATCAACACCAAGCGGCTGCGGGAGCACTATCCCGACCGGGCCTTTGAGGCCGGCATCGCCGAGGGCAACGCCGCCGGTGTGTCTGCGGGTCTCGCCGCCACCGGCAAGAAGGTTTTCTTCCACTCCTTCGGTACCTTCTCCTCCCGCCGGTGCTATGACCAGATCTATATGTCAGCTGCCTATGCCGGGCTGACGGTCCATGTTCTGGGTTCCGACGCCGGCGTCACCGCCGCGTTCAACGGCGGCACCCACATGCCGCTGGAGGATGCAGCCATGTACCTCTCCATCCCCGAAACCACAGTGCTGGACCCCGCCGACTATGACCAGCTTGCCAGTATCACCCGCCAACTGGTGAACATCGACAAGGGCGTCACCTACACCCGGTTCGTCCGCAAGGGCATCATCCAGGTGTACGGCGAGGGAAGCGAGTTCGAGATCGGCAAGGGTGTGGTGCTGCATGAGTCTGACAAGGATCAGGCCACCATCATCACCTCCGGCATCATGGTGGACGAGTCCCTGAAGGCCTATGAGGCTCTGCAGGCAGAGGGCATCTCTGTCCGGGTCATCGACATGTTCACCTGGAAGCCCCTGGACGAGGAGCTGGTGGTCAAGGCCGCCAAGGAGACCGGTGCCATCGTCACCGCCGAGAACCACAACGTCACCTGCGGCCTGGGTTCTGTTGTGGCCAACTGCCTGTCCAGGAACGCCCCCACCGTACAGGAATTTGTGGGCGTGCAGGACCAGTTCGGTCAGGTGGGTCCCCAGGACTTCCTGATGGACGAGTACGGCCTCCGCGCCGCCAACATCGTGGCCGCCGTCAAGAAGGCCATCGCCCGCAAATAAGTTCAGATACCCGGCGGGGTCCCTCAGGGGCCCTGCCTGTATCGCCATATATCATTTTGAAAAGGAGACAAGAATCATGGATGCTTTTTCCGCTTCCCTGATGGCTGACAAGCGGGAGATTATTTTCGCTCCCACAGTGTACAAGTTCCAGACCTTCGCCCAGATGGCGGAGGAGTTCAAGCTGAACGAGCGGGACGTGGTGCTGACCAACGAGTTCATCTACACCCCCTTCATGAAGGATCTGGGCCTCAAGTGCCATTATGTGTTCCAGGAGAAGTTCGGCGCTGGCGAACCCAGCGAGGAAATGATCCAGGTCATGTACGACGCCATCCCCTACGACAGCTACGACCGCGTCATCGCCGTGGGCGGCGGCGCCATTATGGACCTGTGCAAGCTGCTGGGCTGCAAGCGCCCCGATACCGTCCACAACCTGTACTTCAAGCGATTCCCCGTGGTGCACGAGAAGGACGTCATCGCCATCCCCACCACCTGCGGCACCGGCTCTGAGTGCACCAACATCTCTGTGGCTATCGTCAAGGACGAGAAGGACGGTGTGCTCACCGGCGGTGAGACCAAGCTGGGCCTGGTGTCCGACGACATCATCCCCAACAAGGTGTGCCTGATCCCGGAGCTCCTCAAGACCCTGCCCTACAAGCCCTTCGCCTGCTCCGCCATCGACGCCCTGGTCCACGCCACCGAGTCCTTCCTGAGCCCCCACCGCAAGACCATGACCTCCGAGCTCTTCAGCGAGAAGGCTATGGATGTGATTCTGAAGGGCTTCAAGCTGATCGACGAAAAGGGCCAGGACGCCCGGTTCGAGTATATGGATCAGTTCGTGACCGCCAGCTTCTACGCCGGCATTGCCTTCCTGAAGGCCGGCTGCGGCCCGGTCCACGGCATGAGCTTCCCCCTGGGCGGCACCTATCACGTGCCCCACGGCGAGAGCAACTATATGCTCTTCGGCGCCATCATGGACTACTATGACGAGCACAAGCCCGACGGCGAGATCATGAAGTTCAAGGAGCTAGTGTCCAGCATCCTGGGCTGCGAGGTCAAGGACGCCATCCCCGAGATGAACGCCCTGCTGCAGCGCATCCTGCCCCTGCGGCCCCTGCGGGACTGCGGCTTCACTGAGGCGGACTTCAAGGCCTTCCCCCTGTCCGTCGAGGCCAACCAGCAGCGCCTCATGACCAACGCCTACTACCCCTTCGACCTGGAGTCCGAAGAGGCCATCTACCGCAAGTGCTATTAAAATTTTTCCAGACAACGAAGGGAGAGACGGCGGCTGCCGTCTCTCCTTTTTTCCTTTCGCCACGCGGTTTCTTTCCTCTATACACCGCACCTTTCTTTGCATTTTTGTACAGTACACACAAAAATATAATGAAATCAAAAATATTTTATAGGCGTTCTTTTTTGGATTGAGGATTGACTTTCCGAAAGAGAGCCGCTACAATTGGAGACAACATCAACGGGTTGTCTGTTTTGAAAGGAGTGGAACACCATGGCATTTTACACGACGTCTTCCCAGTCCATGATGATGAATGGTGCGTCCGCTCGCCAGGCGGCGTCTGCTTCCTGCGCCTATTCCACGGAGATGTCCCGTGCTTCCATGATGAATATTGCTCTGATTCTGGACGCCATTCTGCTGGCGTCCATTATTATTTGCGCCCTGATTCCCCTTGCCATTCTGGTATCCGTACTGGCAGTGGCCCTGTTTGTTCTGGTACTGGTATTGTTGGTAGCAGAGTATCATCATACGCCGAGATCGCGACGAGGTGCATAACTGTTTGATACAGTAAAGCGGCTCCGCATCTGGCGGGGCCGCTTTTTTGTATAATCTGAACCAAGAAAAGGAGATTGCAAGATGAAAAAGAAGTTCTTTGCCCTCATGATGGCCATGGTTATGGTCCTCAGCCTGGCCGCCTGCGGCGGCTCGGATGAAGCCGACTCCAACTCCGGCGATTCTGCCGGCGGGGAGAGCTCCGGCAGCAGTGCCTTCAAAGTCGGCGTCATTGGCCCCCTGACCGGCGGCGCCGCCATCTACGGCACCTGCGTGGCCAATTCCGCCCAGATCGCGGTGGACGAAATCAATGCCCTGGGCGGCGACATCCAGTTTGAGCTGATGACTGAGGACGACGTCAACGACGCTGAGACCTCCGTCAACGCCTACAACGCCCTGATGGACGACGGCATGCAGATCCTGGTGGGCACCGTCACTACCCAGCCGGCCCTTTCCGTGGTCCCGCTGTCCTATGAGGACCGGGTGTTCACCCTGACCCCCTCCGCCTCCGGCGACGATGTCATTTCCATCAACGACAATGACAACGTGTTCCAGATCTGCTTCACCGACTCCAACCAGGGCTCCCGTTCCGCCCAGTACATCGATGAGAACTTCGACAGTCCGAAGATCGCCATCATCTACAAAAACGATGACCAATACTCCATCGGTATCCGGGACAACTTCAAGGCAGAGGCCGATTCCCGCGGTATGGACATCGTCTATGAGGGCACCTTCACCGAGGCCAGCCAGACCGACTTCAACGTCCAGCTGGCTGGTGCCCAGTCCGCCGGCGCCGATCTGCTGTTCCTGCCGATCTACTATACCCCCGCCTCTGTCATTCTGACCCAGGCCAACGCCATGGGCTACGCCCCCACCTTCTTCGGCGTGGACGGCATGGACGGCATCCTGACCGCCGAGAACTTCGATGCCTCTCTGGCTGAAGGCGTCTACCTGCTGACTCCCTTCTCCGCCGACTCTGAGGACGAGATGACCCAGAACTTCGTGGCGGAGTATCAGGACCGGTTCGGCGAGATCCCCAATCAGTTCGGTGCCGATGCGTATGACGCCATCTACACCCTGTATCAAGCCATCCAGGCCGCCGGCGCCACCGCCGACATGTCCAATGAGGAGATCTGCGATGCTCTGATCGAGGTCATGCCCACCCTGGCCGTCACCGGCCTGACCAGCGCCGGCTCCGAGATGACCTGGGACGAAAACGGTGCTGTGTCCAAGGACCCCACCGCAGTCATTATCGAAAACGGTACCTATGTCACTCCCTGACAGCGGAACACACACTCCACTGTAATAGAGGACAGGGATCGGCTGCCGGAACTCCGGCA
>OGOQ01002885.1_pt1 | contig 10008 bp, 10 predicted proteins | sample 1552691 | NCBI WGS metagenome assembly OGOQ01 (sample SAMEA2580209, study PRJEB22360) | human gut metagenome | biome: human gut; feature: human-associated habitat; material: faeces | place: Denmark | collected 2008/2010
AAAATTGCCGTGATCAATCAACAGAGGCAGGTGGATCAGGCAAGAGAAAAACTGAATGAAGCGATGAAGGAACGCAAAACCTACGAGAAACTTAAAGAAAACGCATTTGAAGAGTTCAAAAAGGAACAGAATGCGGAAGAACAGAAAGAAATCAACGAACTGGTCAGCTTCCGGTTTGGCAGGAAAGCGGACAGAGAGGGGTAAGTATAATGGCAAAAAATGACGATAATATGTTAGAAAGAGAAAAAGGCGGGAGCAGAGTTGTTACTGTTCTGATCGCTCTTGCGATCGTTGCCATATGGCTGATCATTTTTGCATGCCTGATTAAGTTTGATGTCGGCGGCATCGGAAGCAAGGTGTTATATCCGGCATTGAAGGATGTGCCGGTTGTCAACCGCATTTTGCCGACACCATCCGAGGAGGAGCAGGCACGGCAAGGTAACTATGAGTATAATACATTAAAGTCTGCCAATGCCAGGATCAAGGAGCTGGAAAGCCAGCTTGCTTCCGAAAACGGAACAACAAATGCCAATGCAGATTACATAGCAGATCTGGAAGCACAGGTTAAGAAGCTCCAGAAATATAAGGATTCCGAAGACTCCTTTAATAAGCGGGTACAGGAATTTGACGAAAAGGTTGTTTTTAACGACAAGGCACCGGATATCTCTGAATATCAGCAGTATTATGAGCAGATCCAGCCTGATAATGCTGAGAAGATATATCGTCAGGTGATCAAGAAGCAGCAGTATACCAAGAAAGCAGAAACGCTTGGAACCTATTATGCCAATATGGATGCGGCAGCGGCAGCTGTCCGTTTGTCAGAAATGTCAGAGGATCTGGATCTTGTGTGTGATATTCTGCAGAACATGCAGGAGAAGAAAGCTGCAGCAATTTTAGAGCAGATGGACAGTGCGTATGCCGCACAGATCACCAAAAAGATTTCGGCAGTGAATTAGTTGTCCTCGGAGTAATCCGTTGACATAGATAAAGACACGACAGAAAGGAGGTGAAAGAATGCAGAGCGTAAATGCAATCATGCCGGATAACGGGATGACAGCAGCAAAAGTCCGGACAGCAGAGCCTTCTAAGAAGATTACGGAAAGTTTTGGATCATTTATGGCCGGGACGCAGGGGGACGACAGTTTTAAAAGTACAGCTTCTGTGATGGATAATATCGGCAGAACCTCAGGTGTCAGACAGAACCGGAAAGCAGTCCGCAGTGACGATGCGTTTACCACTTCTGATACAACAAGCCAGAATGTTCAAAATGCCGGACAAAGCACAGTTGCAGATCAGAATAAGACATTTTCCACACAGGATTTTGCCAAGGTTCAAAAGGAGATTGAAAGTGTCGTAAAAGATGTGATGAACATGGATGAGGATACATTCACACAGACGATGGCAGCGATGGGAATTACAGCCATACAGCTTTTACAGCCGGAGGTGCTGCAGCAGTTTGTTGTACTTGCCGGAGGAGGTACGGATATGACAGAGCTGCTTACCAGTGAAACGCTTATGGATCAGTTTACACAGCTCACAGATGCACTATCAGATATTGACTGGAACGCTCTGATCGGTCTTGATACTGCGGATGCAGCATCGGATCTGTCTGTGGACGAATTGTTACAGCAGATCATGGATCAGCTTACGGCACAGTCGGATGCGGTGGAAGAATCTGAAATTTCGGGTTCTTTGCTGGCGCAGGGGCAGACGTCGGAAGAGGTCGTGCTGACAAATGCTTTACAGGGCGGATTGGCAGAAGATGTACAGGATACACAAACTTTCCCGAAGCAGTTCAATGAGACTGTGTCTCAGACGGACGAAACGGATTCTGTGATTTCAGATGCTGCGAAGACGGCACAGGAGTTTTCTGCCGGAACGATGGGTGCAATGTCAGAGTCCGGTTCACAGGGAGCTACGGCAGACGAAAGTATGTGGAATCAACAGACAGCAGCGCAGACGTCATATCGTGAGGATAGTGCACCGGCAATTTCACAACAGGAAGGCACTATGCTGAACTTTGTGAAGAATATGGTACAGGTAGCCAATCAGGCAGAGCAGATTTCAGAACCGGTGAATATGCAGCAGATGATCGATATCGTCAATCAGGTGGTAGAGAAACTTCAATCCTCTATGCAGGATGGTCAGACGACATTGGAGATGCAGCTGAATCCGGAACGTCTTGGCAAAATGCTTGTCAGTGTTACCAGCCGTGAGGGTGTGATGACGGCGAACTTTACCGTACAGAACGAAGAGGCAAGAGCCGCACTGGAGAGTCAGATCATTTCCCTTAGAGAGAATCTGGAGCAGAGGAATCTTAAAGTGGATGCCGTAGAGGTATCCGTATCGGATTTCACATTTTCACAGAGTGGTCAGGCAGATACCGGTGATCAGAAGGAGTTCAATCAGGGCAATGGCAAGAGAGCCCGCTTTGATTTTGAGGCGGAAGACGAAGAAACGGCAGATACCGTGGAAGAGCCGCTTTCCGGAAGAACTTCGGTAGGGAGTGGTTCCACTGTAGATTTTACAGCATAATGCAGTTTGCAGGAAAGGAGGAAATATGAGTTTAGTTGCACCGGTCAATAACGGACAGGTAAACATTTCGGAAACCTCACAGGAAACCGAGAAGAAAACCGGCTCCGCACTGGATAAGGATGATTTTCTGATGCTTCTTGTAACACAGATGAAGTACCAGGATCCACTGGAGCCTGAGTCAAACACAGAATATGTGGCACAGCTTGCACAGTTCTCATCTCTGGAGCAGATGCAGAACTTAAACAGCACAGCAACCAACACGTCAGCGTACACATTGGTTGGCAAGCAGGTACGTATCATTGAGACATCCAATACAGGCGCAGAAAATGAAGTGCAGGGAATGGTTGAGTATGTCAAGATGGAGAACGGAAAGCCGTATGTATCCGTAAACGGTGAGATGTATTCCTATGATGATATTGTTGAAGTTATTGACGAGTCATATCTGATCTCACAGTATGTTCCATCAGTAAAGCAGCAGGAGATCACATATCTGCACCATGATCCACAGAATGTTCAGATTACAGGCATTAATATGGGATCAAACGGATATGAGGCAACCGGCGTTGCGGTGGCTTTGATGGCAGAAGATGGCACAACCACCAAGATCGACTCGGATAAGATGAGTTACAAGAATGGCGTGCTGACGATCCATAAGAGTGCATTCGCAAATCTTCCGGCTGGCAAGTATGTCGTTGGAATCGGTTTTGATGATCAGAATAAGACAGTAGATTATCAGAGTGTCACACTGACGATCAAGGGAAGTGTGGAAAGCGAAGAGACCGTAAAGGATGAGGGAGCTGCCAAAGGTGAGAAAACCGGTAACAGCGAAGAAAACAAGCAGGCTTAAGGCAAAGGAGTGGATGTGATGCAAAAGCTGAATAAAAATTATTCCTCCATTGATGCGATGGCGGGACAGTTGCTGCAGAGAAAAACAGCCACAGGCAGAGAGAATTCCTCGGGTAGTGAGGTATCCTTTCAGAAAATTTTAGATACGGCAGAACAGAATCGGGATGCCGGCAGACTGAAGTTTTCCAAGCATGCCAATGAACGGCTTGCAAACCGCAACATCAATTTGTCGGAGACGCAGATGGAGCGATTGGAAAGTGGTACAACAAAGGCACGGGAAAAGGGAATTCGAGAGTCTTTGGTAATGGTTGACAATATGGCGTTTATCGTCAATGTCAAGAATAACACAGTGGTTACAGCACTCGGTGACAGTTCAGATTCTGTATTTACGAACATCGATGGAGCTGTGATCGGATAATGAAAGTGAATGTCAGATGCCGGACCTTTTGGAGGCATGAGATCCTGACTGACAGACGGATCTTTGTGACATTCCTGCAGTGAAAGATGCGGGTTTTACCGTGGGAAGCCTGAGAACGCACACCTCGCTCGGGCTTTGGCAGGACAATGTGTGCAGAAAAGAGGGTTTTAATTATGATGAGATCACTTTACTCTGGTGTTGCAGGTTTGAAAATACACCAGACCAAAATGGATGTAATTGGTAACAACATTGCCAATGTCAATACCGTTGGATTTAAGTCCAGCAGTGTTAATTTTTCGGATACATTTTATCAGACACTTTCACCGGCAACCGGTCCGAATGCGACGACCAACACAGCCGGAACTAACGCAAAGCAGATCGGTCTTGGTGGTCTGGTAGCCTCAATCACAACAAATGTGACAGAGAACGGTGGTACAACAACGACGAACCGTGCACTTGATGTGGCGATCAACGGTGAGTCCTTCCTAGTTGTCAATGTAAACGGTGAGCAGTATTTCACAAAGTCCGGTGCATTGAATGTAGATCCATCCGGCAATCTCTACTGTACGACCAACAACGGTATCGTTCAGGGATGGATGGCAGATGACGATGGAAATATCGTCAAGGATATCGCAACCGACCTGAAGATCATGACAGCAAAGCAGACCTCTGCAGCGCCAACGGCGACAACGGCAGAGACGATCCTTGGAAATATTGATCCGAACGACAAGAATCTTACACCGGTTTACGGAACTGATGATCAGGGCAATAAAACAACAACGATCAAGAGCGGTGGTGTTCCAATGACCTTCAGCTTTTATGATAAGCTGGGTGAGCTTTACACGGTTAAGATGATGGTTACCAAGGATGAGGTGGCTGATGATGCGGAAGAGAATTCACTTGTACCGTATACAGTCCGTGTGGCAGATGTATATAACTCTGAGGGCAAATCTATTTTCCTGAAGGAAGAGCCACAGACAGATGGATCCATCAAGTATGTCAACAGTGGCGCAAAAATCACTTTCGGTACCGGTGCAAGCTTTGGTATTGATGATTCCGTGAAAGGAGACGGCATTGAAAACGGTGTGAATACCGAGACAAAGGAGTTTCGTCTGAAATCAACACAGGTGCCTTTGCTTTTCAACAGTAAGGCAGGTACCTTTGCGGCTGTAGACTCTAAGTACACAGTTGGAGCAAATGGTACAGAGGTGACACCAAACCGTACCAACAAGGATTATGCAAAAACCTGCATTAACTTCAGTGTCGTTCAGGGTGATGATCCTCAGCATGTCGGCAATGACAGCACATTTCCACAGTACGATGCCGCAAACGATAACGGTGGTATCGAACTTGACTTCTCCTCTCTGACACAGTATTCTAAGGGCGGTACCTGTGAGACAACCTACAAGAGAGGTGATCAGGATGGCAAAAATGCCGGAAATTATGCCGGAACCATGAGTGGTATTTCTGTTGACGATACCGGTAAGGTGTATGGTAAATACACAAACGGTGAGACAAGATGTCTGGCACAGATCTGTGTGGCAAGCTTTTCCAATCCGTCCGGTCTCGAGGCTGAAGGTGACAGTCTGTTTAAGGCATCCTTAAACTCCGGTCTTTTCGATGGCATCGGGGAGGAAGTGTCAAAGACAGGAAGCTTCACGGTAGGTGCACTTGAGATGTCCAACGTAGATCTTGCTTCTGAGTTTACAAGTATGATCACAACACAGCGTGGTTTCCAGGCAAACTCACGTATTATCACAACCTCAGATACGATGCTTGAGGAACTTGTAAATCTTAAGAGATAGTAAGCAGTAATTTAGCATTGCGGCAGCATTTCGTCAGGCGATGAAACAGCGGCGGATGTGATTCTTTAGAAAGTATTTCCGGTACACGACAGGTGATGCTGTTGATTTTGCTGTGGCAATGTGGAATATAGCGGATGATGGGCGGTATGATTTTGTGCGATACCGCTCATTTTCTGTTGTTTTACAGAGTTGCTTTACAGAAGTGAAGACAGAAAGGAGGCTGCAGATATGATTGATGTAACCAAAATGAACGGCGGAAGTATCACGGTAAATGCAGATCTGATCGAGACGGTCGAAGAGACTCCGGACACGATCATTACCCTGACCACCGGAAAAAAAATAATTGTAAAAGAAAGTAGACAAGAAGTAAAAAATCTAGTAAAATCATATAGGAGTGAGTGCAATTCATTACGAATTGACTAATCATACATAAGGTGGTGAAAAAAATGGATATAGCTACAATAGTGGGACTCGTCATCGGTATCGCATGTTGTATTATTGGTATTATTTCATCCGGTGGTGTTACCGCATTTGGTAACTTTGTGGATCCTGCTTCGTTTATCGTTACCTTTGGTGGTGCGTTTGGCTGTATGCTCACACAGGCGAAAAGTATTCCGGAGATGGGAAAGTGTATAAAGACAATCTCTCTGGCATTTAAGGTGCCGAAGGCAGACGAGGTAAATGTCATTGAAAACATTATACGTTTATCCAATATTGCACGTAAGGAAGGTCTTCTGGCACTGGAGGAGGCTGCCAATGATGTAGATGATGAATTCTTAAAAAAGGGCATCATGCTGATCGTTGACGGAACAGATCCGGAGCTTGTTCGAAGTATTATGGAGACAGAGCTTTCTGCAATTGACGGCAGACATAATGAGAAGATTTCATTCTGGGCAAATCTGGGAAGTATGGGTCCTGCCTGGGGTATGATCGGTACCCTGATGGGACTGGTAAATATGTTGTATAACATGGACGACATGAGTAAGCTTGGTCCGAACATGGGTGTCGCTGTCATTACGACATTCTACGGTTCTATTCTGGCAAACTGGCTCTGTGTGCCGGTTTCCTTTAAATTAAAGCAGAATAACGCACTGGAGATCACGATGAAGGAGATTATGGTCGAGGGACTGTTATCTATTCAGGCAGGTGAGAACCCTCGTGTCATTGAAGAGAAGCTGAAATCATTCCTGGCACCTCAGATCCGCAATAATATGGGAGATGGCGACGGAGGAGCCGCTGAAGGTGGTGAGGCATAATGGCAAAGAAAAAACAAGAGGAAGAAATCAAAACAGACCTGTGGAAGGACACGTTCTCGGATCTGATGAATCTGCTTCTGTGCTTTTTCGTGCTTTTGTATTCCATGTCTTCGGTGGATGAGGTTAAGTATTCCGAACTGGTGGCATCCATGTCCAACAGCTTCAGTATATTCAGCGGCGGAGCGCAGTCGATCGGCGAGGGTCAGTTGATCTCAAGCGGAGCGACACAGCTGAATAATCTCGACGAGTATTATTCGGATATGGGAAAGGCTTCGGAGGATACGGATTCAGAAGATCCGATGGCAGAACAGAAGAAAAAGCAGGAAAAGGATACCAGAAAGCTTTACAGTGATGTGGTCGAGAAGACAGAGAATAACCGGATCGAGGATGCGGTCAGCGTAACGATGGATGAGAATTATCAGTATGTTATGATCTCTCTGAGCGGAGGAGTCCTGTTTGATTCGGGAAGTGCGGAGATCCGAAAGGGTGCCAAAACGATTCTCAGCCGTGTGTCATACATATTAAAGAATTATAAGGACCGTCAGATCAAGATCGAGGGTCATACGGATAATGTTCCGATCCACACAAGAGAATTTCCTAGCAACCGCTGGCTTTCCACAGCGAGAGCTACAAAGGTGTTGGAGTATTTTGTGGATGAGAAGGGACTCAGCGAAAAGCATATGGAGGCTTCCGGACGAGGCTATGTTGATCCGGTGGCAGACAACTCCACAGCAGCAGGCCGGGCGAAGAACCGGCGCGTTGAGATCAAGATCTACAGTGATATTGACTAGGAAGCAGTGTCGCTGGATCATTAATAAAAGAGAAAGGTTTGGGAATATCATATTATGAAGAAAAATATATTAAGTGTTATCATCGCAGCATTGACGGTTATCAATGTGATCCTGACAGCGATCATGTTTTTTGTGATGCTTCCGACATTTCAGAAGACCAATAATCTGATCACGCAGGTCGCATCTGTATTAAATCTGGAATTGGATCAGGGGGATTCCGAGGGTTCGCAGGATTATACACTCAAGGATCTGGAGCAGTATTCGGTTGCATTTGAATCCCAGCAGACATTAAATCTTGTTGCCGGTGATGATGGTAAGATGCACTATGCGATGATTGACGGCTACACCTTATATCTCAACAAGAAGGCAAAGGATTATAAGGATGTCAGTGAGACGATCAAAGCCAATGAGAGCAAGTTTACCGATGTGATCCGCAGTGTGATCCAGTCGCATTCTGTAGATAATATTTCGGAGGAGGTTGTCAAGAAGGAGGCACTGGACAAGATTCAGGAACTTTTGGATTCCAAGGCTGTCGTAGAAGTTTCCCTGACGAACCTTGTGTATAATTAGAAGGTTGCTTTTTATACGGAATATGGTATGATTATGAATGAGTTTATACGAAGCAGCTAATTTTGACTGAGCTTTGTACGGAATCGGACAGGGTTCAGGTGTGAGGTGAAGATAATGGGAGATGTCCTATCGCAGGATGAGATTGACAGTTTGCTCAGTGCATTAAATAGTGGTGAGATTAATCCTGATGAGATTGATGATACTCCGAAGGTTACGGTGAAGGATTATGATTTTGCCAGACCTTCCAAGTTTTCGAAGGATCATCTTCGTACACTGGAGATTATATTTGAAAATTACGGCAGACTTCTGTCAACAAATTTGCCGGCATATCTGCGCAAGTCCGTGCAGATCGAGGTCATGAATGCAGAAGCCAATACATATTCTGAGTTTTCGAATGCTTTATCAAATCCGGTACTTCTTGGTGTCGTGGATTTTGCACCGTTGAGTGGAAGTATATTGATTGAACTTGCATCCAATCTTGGTTTTGCAATTGTAGATCGTATGCTTGGAGGCGGTGGCAATCCTCTGGAGAAATCAAGAGAATTTACCGAGATTGAGCTCATCATACTGGAGCGCATCATGGAGGTGTGCACAGGACTTCTTGTTGATCCGTGGCAGAGTGTTACCGAGCTTCAGCCACGACTTGAGCGGATTGAGACCAATTCGCAATTTGCACAGTTTATTTCGCCAAGTGAGATGACGGCGATTGTGACCATGAACATGAAGATTGGCACGGTAGAAGGATTGATGAATATCTGTATTCCATATTCTTGTGTGGAATCAGTTATTGATAAATTAAATACCAAGTATTGGTATTCTACGATGCGTGAGAAGGATGGGGACAATTATCAGGAAGCGATTGAGGGGATCATCAGTCGTGCCAGGATACCGATTCGTGCTCTGTTGGGAAAGAGTACGATCTCAGTGAATGATTTTATGAATATCCAGATTGGTGATATTGTAAAGCTTGATTCCAGGGTGGATGATGAACTGGATGTGTATGTTGGCAATATCATGAAATTCAGAGCACTGCCGGGTGCCATTTCGGATTCGTATGCGGTTCGGGTGACGTCAGTGGTAAAGGAGGAGCAGTAAATATATGGATGGTATGTTATCACAGGAAGAAATTGATGCGTTGACAGGAGCCGCAAGTACAATGACCGCAGCAGCTCCATCGTCGACAATGACGTTGACAGACGCAGAGCGTGACGCAATTGGTGAGATCGCCAATATTAACATGGGAACCGCAGCAACAACCCTGTCGACCCTGTTGAATAATAAGGTGACAATCACAACGCCAAAGATTTCTTATGTCACGATCAATGAGATTTCAGCGCAGTATGATAAACCATGTGTTTTTATTCATATTTCGTATATTGACGGGATTTCAGGCAATAATGTTCTGATCCTGAAGGAACATGATGTAAAGGTTATCACAGATCTGATGATGGGAGGCGATGGCTCTAACACAGACGGAGAACTGACAGAGCTTCATCTCAGTGCAATCAGTGAGGCAATGAACCAGATGATGGGTTCTGCCGCAACATCACTTTCCTCCATGTTAGACAAGAAGGTAGATATCAGCCCGCCAACGGCAAGTGTGGTTGATCTCAATGACAGCATTGATGATGTGACAGTATCCAACTTTTTATCAGACGAGCTGGTGCAGGTTTCCTTTGATATGAGGATTGGAGATCTTGTGGACAGTCAGATCATGCAGTTATATCCGTTTGATTTTGCGAGAGATTTGTATCAGAAGTTTGTCGGGGGGGTCGGAATCGGTCAGG
>OGOQ01002891.1_pt1 | contig 9993 bp, 7 predicted proteins | sample 1552691 | NCBI WGS metagenome assembly OGOQ01 (sample SAMEA2580209, study PRJEB22360) | human gut metagenome | biome: human gut; feature: human-associated habitat; material: faeces | place: Denmark | collected 2008/2010
ACCCACAGCTTAGAAGGCTGTTGCTCTAATCCAACTGAGCTACGGAACCAACACTTTAAATCGCAAGCAGTCTAACTAACCAATATCGGACAGCCATTTTCTTATTTGCGGCTGCAAAGGTACATATATTTTTTGAATACACCAAACTTTTTCTCACTTTTTTCTGTTTTTATGCTTAAATATCGCAAAAAATAACTACCTTTGCATCCGTACGAAGCAAGAAACAGCATTCTAGCTCCCAAAAAGAAGAGATTTTTATAACGCATATTGAAACATAAAACATACGCAAATGAAAAAGTTAATCTTTTCAGTAGCCCTGCTCTCGGCAGCACTCTCTGCCAGCGCAGAAGACCATCCGCTCTGGATGCGCTACCCAGCCATCTCGCCCGATGGAACTACCATCGCCTTCGCTTATAAAGGCGACCTCTACAGTGTTTCTGTCAACGGCGGTGAAGCACGACAGCTCACAACCCATGCAGCCTTCGATTCACATCCTGTATGGAGCCCTGACAGCAAGAAAATTGCCTTCCAGTCTAACCGCGAAGGAAGTCTCGACATCTTCGTAATCGATGCAAAAGGCGGTGCTCCTACCCGACTCACTACCAACAGCGGCAGCGAAACACCAATCGCCTTTGCAGACAACGACCATGTGCTCTACTCTGCCAGTCTGCAGCCTACAGCCCAGAGCATCATCTTCGGCGACAATACATTCCCACAAATATATAAGGTAAGCACCAAGGGCGGAAGACCGGAACTCTTCTCTACCCTCACCATGGAGAATATCAGCATCGCCAAGAACGGCGACATTCTCTATCACGACAAAAAGGGATATGAAGATCCTTGGCGCAAACACCAGAAATCACCTATCGCACGCGACATCTGGCTGAAGAGCAACGGTAAGTTTGCCAAACAGACTACCTTTGCCGGCGAAGACCGCTCGCCAGTATGGACATCAGACGAGAAATCTTTCTTCTATCTGAGCGAACAGGACGGCACATTCAATATCTACCGCCGCAGCCTCAACAGTTCAAGCGACAAGCAGATTACCCATCACAAAGGCAATCCGGTAAGATTCCTCACCGCATCCAGCGCCGACCTGCTCTGCTACGGATATGATGGCGAAATCTATACCGTAAAAGAAGGTGGAGAGCCTCAGAAGGTGAACATCTCCATTACAACGGACAATGATGCTCCAAGCCTCGTACGTCAGATTAAAAGCTGGGGAGCTACGGAGATTTCCGTTTCGCCAGACGCCAAGGAAGTGGCTTTCGTGATGCATGGCGATGTATACGTTACTTCTGTGGAATACACCACTACCAAGCGCATTACCGACACACCGCAGCAGGAACGCGACCTGAGTTTCTCGCCAGACGGCAGAGCCCTGGTCTATGCAGCCGAGCGAAATGGCGTATGGCAGATTTACCAGTCTAAGATCAAGAACGAGAAAGAAAAGAACTTCACCTACGCTACCGACATAGTGGAAGAGCAGCTGGTGAAAACAGGCATTACATCGCAGTATCCTCAATACTCTCCTGACGGCAAGGAAGTGGCTTTCTTCGAAGACCGTGCAGCACTCCGCATCGTAAATCTGAAATCGAAGGAAATACGCACCGTACTCGACGGCAAATACGTCTACTCTTACAGCGATGGAGACATCGGTTTCGAATGGTCACCAGACAGCAAATGGCTTCTTTCTACCTATATCGGCAACGGCGGCTGGAACAACCAGGATATTGCGCTGGTAAAGGCTGACGGCAAGGAGGTTCACAACCTGACCAATTCCGGCTACAGCGACAGCAACGGCAAATGGGTGCTCGGCGGCAAGGCAATGCTCTTCCAGAGCGACAGAGCCGGTTACCGCAGTCATGGAAGTTGGGGAGCTGAGGACGATGCCTACATCATGTTCTTCGACCTGGACGCCTACAACCGCTTCAACATGAGCAAGGAAGAGATAGAACTGGCTGACGCCAACAAGGACGAAAAGGAAAAGAAGGAAGACGAAAAGAAGGAAGAGGCTAAAAAGAAAGCTGACGAAAAGCAGAAGAAGACCGGAAAGATAGAGGTGGAAAAGGTAAAGCCACTGGAACTTGACATCGAAAACTGCCGCGACAGAATCGTACGCCTCACCGCAAACTCTTCGCACATGGGCGATGCTGTTCTCTCTAAAGACGGCGACAAGCTCTACTACCAGGCAGCCTTCGAGGATGGTTACGACCTCTGGCAGCACGACCTGAAGGATGGTTCTACCAAACTCGTGATGAAGGGCGTAGGACAGGGCAACCTGCAGACCGACAAGGATGTGAAGAACCTCTTTATCTGCAACGGAAGCAGCATCAAGAAGGTGGATCTGAGCGGATTCAGCACCAAGAACATCAGCTTCGAGGCTAACTTCAACTATAAGCCAGCCGAGGAGCGCCAGTATCTCTTCGACCACGTATGGCGACAGGTGAAAGACAAGTTCTACGACCCTAAGATTCATGGTGTTGACTGGGAAGGTTACCGCAAGACCTACGAGAAGTTCCTGCCTTACATCAACAACAATTTCGACTTCCAGGAGATGTTGAGCGAAATGCTTGGCGAGTTGAACGCTTCGCATACAGGAGCCCGCTACTACGCTCCGAACAGCGCGCTCACCACAGCCAACCTGGGTGTATTCTTCGACCCTCAGTATCAGGGCGACGGCCTGAAGATTCAGGAGATTATCAAGCGTGGTCCTTTCGATGTGAAGAATACAGGTGTAACAGCCGGCAGCATCATCGAGAGCATCGACGGCGAGGAGATTAAAGCCGGAATGGACTACTTCCCATTGCTCGACGGAAAGGTTGGCAAGAATGTACGACTCGGCATCAGAAACGCCAAAGGCAAGAAGATGGAGGTTACGGTGAAGGCTATCTCTCAGGGCAAGCTCAACAACCTGCTCTACAAGCGATGGGTAGACCGCAACCGCGCTTTCGTTGACAGCATTTCGGGCGGACGCATCGCTTATGTTCACGTTAAGGCGATGAATTCGGAGAGTTTCCGCACCGTTTACAGCGAACTGCTGAGCGACAAGAACCGAAACAGAGACGCTGTAATCGTAGACGAACGACATAATGGCGGTGGCTGGTTGCACGATGATCTCTGCACCCTGCTCAACGGCAAGCAATATCAGGAGTTTGTGCCTCACGGTAAGGTAGTTGGCCGCGATCCGTTCAATAAATGGGTGAGGCCATCTTGCGTCATGATCTGCGAGAACGATTACAGCAACGGTCATGGTTTCCCATGGGTTTACAAGGAACTCGGAATCGGCAAGCTGATCGGTGCTCCTGTAGCAGGAACCATGACAGCCGTATGGTGGGAAACGCTGATGGACAACACGCTGGTATTCGGTATTCCTCAGGTAGGCTGCCGCGACATGCGTGGTGTGTTTGGCGAGAATACCCAGCTGAACCCAGACATCGAGGTTTACAACAGTCCGGAAGACTTCATCAATGGCCATGATACTCAGCTCGAAAGAGCCGTCAGGGAAATGATGAAGAAATAAACAGAACGCCCTGCAAGGGTCAGAAGCAGAACCGCTTTTGTCCTTTGCAGGGCGATTTGTTTTTTGTATCTGGTTTATTCAAGTTTCGCAAGTTCAGAAGTTAAGGGAAGTTAAAGAAGTTATCGCTCCCTACGGTCGTTCGGGAAGTTAAGAGACAATAGTCTTCTAGCTTAAACTTAGGACATTTGTCCCTTAACTTCCCTCTAACTTCCCTAACTTCCCTTAACTTCCCCGCATGCGAAAATTCAGTGATTAACCCTCATTATCGGCTAAAAGCCTCTAAATCTTTACTTTTTTTCTTGAAAAGGGAGAAAAAGCAAGTGAAAAAGCCATAAAATAAAAAAAAATGAGTATCTTTGCAGAAGATAAAAAACAAGATTATGGGATTATTCGGATTATTCAGCAACAAAAAGAAGGAAACTCTCGATAAGGGTCTTGAAAAAACCAAGGAGAGTGTGTTCGGCAAACTGGCGCGCGCCGTTGCCGGAAAGTCTACCGTCGACGATGATGTGCTCGACGATCTCGAAGAGGTACTCATCACCTCAGATGTAGGTGTAGAAACCACTGTCAAGATTATCCGCCGCATCGAAGAACGTGTGGCTCGCGATAAATATGTTTCAACCAACGAACTCAACCGCATTCTGCGCGAAGAAATCGCCAATCTCCTCTCTGAGAATCACAGCGATGACCTGGCAGACTGGGATCTCCCTGCCGACCATAAGCCTTACGTTATCCTCGTAGTAGGCGTAAACGGCGTGGGCAAGACAACCACCATCGGCAAGCTGGCTTACCAGTTTAAGAAGGCTGGCAAGAAGGTTGTTCTGGGAGCCGCTGACACCTTCCGTGCTGCTGCCGTAGAGCAGATTTGCATCTGGGGCGAGCGCGTGGGTGTGCCTGTAGTGAAACAGCAGATGGGAAGCGACCCGGCAAGCGTGGCTTTCGACACCCTGCAGAGCGCCAAGGCAAACGGCGCCGACGTGGTGCTCATCGATACGGCAGGACGACTGCACAACAAGGTGAACCTGATGAATGAGCTCAAGAAAATAAAGGAAGTGATGAAGAAGGTAATGCCAGAAGCACCAGACGAGGTAATGCTCGTGCTCGACGGAAGTACCGGACAGAATGCATTCGAACAGGCTAAGCAGTTCTCTGCCGTAACCAACATCTCTTCGCTTGCCATCACCAAGCTCGACGGAACCGCAAAGGGCGGCGTTGTCATCGGCATCAGCGACCAGCTCAAGGTGCCTGTAAAATACATCGGACTGGGCGAAGGAATGGAAGATCTGCAGCTCTTCAACAAGACAGAATTCGTAGACTCGCTCTTTAAAAATTAGAAAATGAAGAAAAATCAGATAGATATTATAACCCTGGGCTGCTCGAAAAACCTCGTTGACAGCGAGTTGCTGATGAAGCAGTTTGAGGCAAACGGCTACCATTGTGTTCACGATTCAAAGCGCCCTCAGGGCGAGATTGCCGTTATCAACACATGCGGTTTCATCGAGGATGCGAAGCAGGAAAGCATCGACACCATCCTGGAGTTTATCCAGGCTAAGGAAGAAGGCCGACTCAGAAAGCTCTACGTAATGGGCTGTCTCTCACAGCGCTACCAGAAGGAACTGGAAGAAGAAATGCCTGAAGTGGATAAATTCTACGGCAAATTCAACTACAAGCAGCTTCTGCAGGAACTCGGCAAGGCGGAAGTTTCATCCTGCAACGGACAGCGTCATCTCACCACTCCGCGCCATTATGCCTACATCAAGATAGCTGAGGGCTGCAACCGCCACTGTGCCTACTGCGCCATTCCTATCATCACCGGCAAGCACGTTTCCCGACCAAAGGAAGAGATTCTGCAGGAGGTGCGCGAACTGGTAGCTGAAGGCGTAAAGGAGTTTCAGATTATCGCTCAGGAACTCACCTACTATGGTGTAGATATTGACGGCAAGCATCATATTACCGAACTCATCAGCGAGATGGCTGATATTCCTGGCGTGAAATGGATTCGCCTGCATTACGCTTATCCGAACCAGTTCCCGATGGATCTTCTGGACGTGATGCGCGAGAAGCCAAACGTATGCAAATATCTCGACATTGCCCTCCAGCACATCAGCGACCACATGCTCACCAGCATGCATCGCCACGTAACGAAGCAGGAAACCATCAATCTGCTGAAGGCTATCCGCGAACGCGTGCCAGGCATTCACATCCGCACTACGCTGATGGTCGGATTCCCAGGTGAGACAGATGAGGATTTCCACGAACTCCTCGACTTCGTACGCGAACAGAGATTTGAGCGCATGGGCGCCTTTGCCTACTCTGAGGAAGAAGGAACCTACAGCGCCACCCACTACGAAGACAATGTGCCTGCCGAAGTAAAGCAGCGCCGACTGGACGAACTGATGATTCTGCAGCAAGACATCAGTTCTGAGATTGAGGCTGATAAAGTGGGCAAAATCATGACCGTTATCATCGACCGCAAGGAAGGCGATTACTACATCGGACGAACAGAATTCTGCTCTCCTGAAGTAGACCCTGAGGTTCTGATACGTGCTGATGAGAAGCGTCTGCGTGTGGGCTGTTTCTACCAGGTAGAAATTACTGCAAGCGAGGAGTTTGACCTCTATGGCAAGGTGGTGAAATAATCATTCTCTCCCCCTTGCCTGGAGTTTTAGAAATTTTGACTACATATTAAATAAAATATGAACAACAAGGAATACATCGCAGAACTGGCTCAGCAAACCGGCTATTCGCAGGAAGACACTCAGAAGTTGGTGCGCAAGGCGATAGACGCTATGATTGCCGAGTTTGAGGATGGAGAAGCAGTCTCTATCCCCAATTTTGGCACCTTCGAAGTGAAGAAGCGCATGGAGCGAGTGGTGGTTAATCCTACTACCAAGAAGCGCCAGCTGGTGCCGCCTAAGTTGGTGTTGGGTTTCCGACCGGTTGCTTCGGTCAAGGAAAAACTAAAGAATGGAGGGGATGAGCAATGAGCAAATTCAGTTTAAATACACTCGGAAAACTGCTTGCTGACAAAAGCGGGCTGAGCCAAGTGGAAGCAGAACTCTTCATCCGGAAGATGTTTGATGTGTGCAACCAGGGACTCGAAGCCGACAAGCAGGTGAAGATAAAATGGCTGGGCACTTTTAAAGTACAGGCTACGAAAGACCGTGAGAGCATCAATGTGAACACGGGCGAACGCTTCACCATTGAAGGCAGAGACAAACTCACCTTCACACCCGACAACATTCTGAAAGAAATCGTGAACAAGCCATTCGCCCAATTTGAAACGGTGGTGGTAAATGACGGTGTAGATTTCGATGAAATCGATGAGAAGTTTGGAGAAGAACAGACAGAAGATGCTCCTTCAGAAGTGATTGATTTCCTGGACGAAGAAGAAACTGCAACACCCAACCCGGATGTTGTCGTAACCGAATCTGAGAAGGAAAAGGAAAAGGAAAAAGAAAAGGAAGACGAAGACGAGCTGTCTAAGCAAATTGCTCTTGAACAAGCTAAACTGGAAAAATTAAAACAAGCCAAACTGGAGCAGGAAAGAATACAGAAAGAAAAGCTTGAAAAAGAAAAGCAAGAGCAGGAAAGACTGGAACAAGAGAAACTCGAACAGGAAAGACTGGAACAGGAGAAACTGGAACAGGAGAAGCTTGAACAGGAAAGGCTGAAGCAAGAGAAACTTGAGCAGGAAAGACTGGAACAGGAGAAACTTGAACAGGAAAGACTGGAGTTAGCCAAACAGCAGCAAGCCTTGAAAGCAACTGTTGAACCTGCAGTTCCTGCAACAGACGAAACAGAAGAAGAGGATGAAGAAACTTCCAATTCTCATCATATTGTTATTCCTCGCTATCTGGTCGTTGCAGTCTGTCTCATCGTAGTAGCTTTGATAGGCGGAATGGGATGGTTTGCTTTCAACTATGGTCAGATGACTGCCCAGCGTGATCATCTAGCCATGCAGCTAAGCCAGTATCATCAGGCTCCTGCCAAGAAAGCCCCAGCTAACCCAGTTGCCGCCCCACTCTCTCAGGAACAGAAGCTTCGCCAGAAAGCGATTGAAGACAGCATACGTATGGCAAAAACTGCAGAAGCTGTCAAACTGGCGGAACAATCTGACGAAGCAAGCAACAAGGCTGAAAACGCAAAACAGGATGAGGCAAAAGCTAAAGCAAAAGCAGCAGCAAAGGAAGAAGATAAGGTTGCTTCTAAAACTGAATCTTCAGCCCATTACGACAAGGACGTACGTGTACGCACTGGAGCTTACCGCATCGTAGGAGTTGCCCAGACTGTTACTGTTGGCGCCGGTCAGACCCTCAAACAGATCAGCACCCGCTATTTAGGTTCCGGCATGGAATGCTACGTTGAAGCCCTGAATGGTACAGGCACCGTAAAGGCCGGACAGAAAATCAAGATTCCGAAACTGGAATTGAAGAAGAAAAAGAAATAAAAATACAAACAAAAAAATCGCCCTGTAAGAGCAAATATAATTTTGCACTTACAGGGCGACATTGTTTGATGTTAAAAACATTACTTGCCCAATACTTCATCAAGCAAAGTATAGAAAGCAGGATCCTCACCAACGATGGTCTTGATAATCTTACCGTTAGCATCAATCACAATCTTAGTAGGGAAACCCTGAACAGCATAGTCGCTGAGAACCTTACTGTCCTTTGGATTGTAAACATGAATCCATGGCAACTGATGCTTCTCAACAGCAGCCTTCCATTTAGCCTCTGTATCATTACAATCTACACCAAGAATTTCAAACTTACCCTTGTACTTCTCGTAATACTCCTTCATCTTAGGCATTCCCTTGATGCACCATCCGCACCATGAACCCCAGAAATCGAGAACTACAATCTTACCGCGAAGGCTGGAAAGCTTGAAATCATTTCCCTTAATATCCTTCAGCGTAAAGTCAGGAGCCTCAACACCGGCAGCCTGCACCTTCTTAGCCTTCTCCTCAGCCTCAGCACGCTTCTTAGCCATATCAATCATTGGCTGATAGAAAGCCTTCATTCTGCCGTTCTTCACATTCTCAGAGAGCAAGCCCAGCAGTTTCTCCATCTTTGCAACATCATCAAACTGCTCGAAGATAGTAGCACAGGCCTCATAATCAGGATGCTGTTTTACGAAATCGAAAATCTTATCGTCCTTTGCCTTTTGCAGGGCAGGAGCCTTCTGCTCATATTCTGCCATGATGGTCTGCTGGGTCTCACCATTCTTGATTCTCTGGTTCAGAGAAGCTTCATAATCTCTCAACTCCTTATTTGCATTCTCCAGCAGGACATCTACTTCATGATACTGCTGATAGAACTTAGAACCCGAAATATCAAAGCGGGGCTTTGCATCGCCCTTAACTTCAGCCTTCTCGCCAGGAACACAAGGCAGATTGAACATAAACTGACCTGCACCACGATAAGTTTCAGGTGAGAGGAAAACGTATCCGGCTGCCTTATCAAGGTTTGCAGAATAGGTAAACTTGCCATTCTTCACCAAAACCGTATCCATCTTAACATTTCTGCCCTTGTAAACAAGTACAGAATCGGAATTGAAATTCTTCAAATCCACCTTCAACTGAAAGTTGCTCTTCTGAGCCATCGCAACTGTTGATGCAAGCATCAACGCCGCAGATAAAATCGCTGTTTTCATTTTCTTTTATTATATTTATTCTGATTATACCTTATTATATATAGGGAACGAAGAACACCTGGCTCATCTTCAACCTTATTCTTCATACTCAGTAGTATCCTCAATACCCGCTTCGGCCAAAGCCTCCTTGCGCTCTACGCAGGTTCCGCATTTGCCACAATGCTTCTCACCGCCTTTATAGCAGCTCCAGGTTTCAGCATAATCAATGCCCAACTTCTTGCCAATCTCCGCAATCTGCCCCTTGGTAATATTCGTATAAGGAGCCACCACGCGTACATCGACGAACGTTCCTGCTTCGGCAGCCTCATCAATCGCCTTGATAAACTCCGGACGGCAATCTGGATAAATCGTATGATCGCCACCATGGTTAGCGATGAAAACTTTCTTCAGGTTGTTACTCTCAGCAATGCCGATGGCAATGCTCAGCATGATTCCATTACGGAAAGGAACCACCGTACTCTTCATATTATCAGCTGCATAATGACCTTCAGGAATCGCATCGGCACCTTCAAGAAGAGAACTCTTGAAATACTGATGCATGAAAGCCAAATCTATCGTAATATGCTTGATTCCCAAACGCTCACAATGCATCTTGGCGAAGGGAATTTCACGCTCGTTATGATTACTTCCATAGTTAAAACTAATGCCGAGTGCAATCTCGTCTTTCTTATCGTAGAGCAGCGTGATGCTATCCATGCCGCCGCTCACAATGATTACTGAATCCTTCATTTTATTTTTCCTTTGAACTTTGAATTTTAAACTTTGAACTTATTTCCTTTGAACTTATTTCCTTTGAACTTATTTCCTTTGAACTT
>OGOQ01002892.1_pt1 | contig 9984 bp, 8 predicted proteins | sample 1552691 | NCBI WGS metagenome assembly OGOQ01 (sample SAMEA2580209, study PRJEB22360) | human gut metagenome | biome: human gut; feature: human-associated habitat; material: faeces | place: Denmark | collected 2008/2010
GGGGACATACCCGTCGCGCTCGTCGAGGAAGTCGGAACCCAGCTTGCGGGCGAAACCGAAGCTCTCGACATACTCTTTCCAGGCATCGTACCCCTCCTTGACGTTCCCGTATTTGGGATTGTCCAGGATATCACGGAAGACATAGCAGAAATAGGCGTTGCAAGAAGTCGCCACGGCGAAACGCAGGTCGAGCGGCGAAGCGTGCGAGTGGCACTTCATACGCCGGCGCCCCGCCTGGTAGCCCTCGTGGCAGACATGCAGATCCGACGGCCGGAGTACCCCCTCCTGCAAACCGATCAGGCCCTGCACCAGCTTGAAGGTCGAACCCGGCGGGTATTTGGCCCTCACGGCACGGTTATACAACGGCTGGCGTTTGTTGCCCAGCATCTTCATGTAGTTGTTGCCGCGCTCGCGCCCCACCAGCTCGTCGGGATCGTACGTCGGCGAGGAAACCATCATCAGGATCTCCCCCGTGGAAGGTTCGATCGCCACGGCCGCCCCGACCTTGCCGCGCATGAGTTCTTCGCCCAGCAGTTGCAGGCGGGCGTCGATGGTGCTCACCAGATAGCGTCCCGGTTCGGGAACCGAATCGTAGCGGCCGTTCATGTAGGAACCCTTGATCGCCCCGTGGGTGTCGATCTCCTGAATCCGGACGCCCTTGCGGCCCCGGAGCTGCGGCTCGTAGGCCGACTCCACGCCGTTCATCCCTACGTAGTCGCCCGTCTTGTATTCGGGGTTGCGCTTCAGGTAGTCGGGGTTCACCTCGCTCACATACCCCAGCAGGTTGCCGCCCACTTCGCGGGGATACCGGCGGACGGTGCGGTAGACGGTGTAGAACCCCCGGAAGTTGCACTCGTCGAAGCGCAGTTTGTCCTCCTTGGAGATGTAGTTCATAATCAGCCGCGGCGCCCGCGGACGCATCCGCGCGTTGGCCAGTTCGCGTTCGAGCCGGGCGCGCGAAAGTCCCAGCACGTCGCACATGCGGGCCGTGTCGAAGCCCTGTTTGCCGATTTCGCTCGATATGACCATTAGGTCGTAGCATTCGCGGCTCTGCACCAGATATTCGCCGTTGCGGTCGAAGACCTCGCCGCGCGGCGGGTACTGCACGACGTGGCGCAGCACGTTGGCGCGCGCCAGATCGTCGTAGCGCGAATCGAAGAGCTGGATGTAGGCCAGCCGTCCGACGATCAGCGCGAAGATCAGCAGGACGACGACTTGCAGGGTGCGCATCCGCATGAAACTCTCGGAGTTTCTCATATGCGCACGGGGATTTTGGCGGTGAAGATGCGGGCGATGATCCAGATGAAGCCCGCCGATACCGCCGTGCTGACGACGATGCGCAGCAGCGTATGGAGCGCGTGGGTCCACGAAAGGGCCTCCAGCGAAAAGAATACGGCGTGATGCACGAGCGTCAGCGCCACGAGGTAGGTGATGAGCTTTCGTTCGCCCAGACGCGCCGACGAGGGGATGCCCCCTTCGCGGACGTTGTCGCGGCCGCAGATCATGCCGGCGAGGGTCGGGCGCAGGAAGGCGATCAGCAGCGTGGCGATCGTGTTGATCCCCGCCGCGCCCATGGCGAAGTCCATCGTGACGCCCAGCGCCAGTCCGGCGCCCAGAACTGCCGCGGGCGGCGTGTCGAGCGGCAGCAGGGCGATGAAGACGATGTATACGAGCGGGTTGAGGTAGATGCTGATGGTCAGGTTGTCGAACAGGAAAACCTGAAGCAGCGCCGCCGCCGCGAAAAGTCCGAGATATGGTAGTGTGCGGTACATTTAGTCGTTCCGGGTGTGTTGTTCGATTTGTTCGCTTTGCTGCAGGTTGCGGATTTCGTAGAAGTCGCGGTTGCCGACCAGCACGACTTCGTTCAGCCGCGACATTTCGGCTGCGAGCCGCACCCGTACCGTGTAGGCCGTGCGGGTCTCGTTGAGCGAGGCGCTCTCAACCCAGCCGATCAGCACGTCGGCGGGAAAATACTGCGAGAATCCGGTCGTCACGACCTCCTGTCCGGGCTTCGGGTCGGCGTATTTCGACAGCTCGCCGAGGATCACCACGTTCTGGTCCAGCCCGTCCCAATAGATCGAGCCGTAATATTCGGCGTCGGCGAGCTTGCCGCTGGCCCGGAACGAGGTGTTCAGCACCGACATCGCCACGGCGTAGCGTTCCGTGCAGTCGACGACGTAGCCGGCCATCGCGCCGTCGGGCGAGAGGACGGCCATCTCTTCGACCACGCCGTCCTGACGTCCGCGGTTGAGCGTGATGAGGTTCTGCGCCCGGTTGACCGTGTTGGCCACGACCGATGCCGTGACGAAGCGGTATTTCGATTCGCCGATGTCCTGCATATAGCTGTCCAGCCGCGCGTTGGTTTCGGCCTCCTCGTACTGGGCGAGCCGCTCTTCGAGCTGTGCGACGCGGCCCAGCAGCAGCCGGTTTTCGTGCCCGAGGCTGAAGTAACGCCTTATGCCCGCGAAAAATCCGTGCACGCCTCCCGCCACCTGGTTCGACCGTGCGAGCAGCCGGGCCTGGGTGTAGTGGGTGGAGTGGGCGTAGTAGCTGATGGCCGCGACCTCCAACGCCACGAACAGCACCACGACGTAGATGCTTCGTATGAACTCGAACAGTTTGCGCAAAGCAGTTCCTTAATTTAAGATTGCGGACCAAGGCCCGCAATCCGTATTTGTCAATTTATCCGATTCTTGTCGGAACGAACCGTATTTCGGGCTTCGCGAAGTCGGCGGTGCAGGGGCATACTCGGGTATGTGACTGCACCGGACGGCGAACGACGTGCGGAAGACGGCCGTTATCGCAAGAATCACTTCATCAGGAACGAGAACCGGTTGATATTCTTCAGCGCGATTCCCGTTCCGCGGGCGATGGCCCGCAGCGGGTCTTCGGCGATGTGGAACGGAATGCCGGTCTTTTCGTTCAGCCGCCGGTCGAGTCCCTTGATCAGCGCGCCGCCGCCGGCGAGGTAGATGCCGTTCTTCACGATGTCGGCGTACAGCTCGGGCGGCATGGATTCGAGCACCTTCATCAGCGCCGCGTCGATCTTCGTGAGCGACTTTTCCAGCGCGTAGGCGATTTCGCTGTACGAGAGCGACACGGTCTGGGGCAGTGCGGTCAGCATGTTGGGACCCGTCACGACGAAGTCCTCGGGTTCCTGCTCCAGGTCCGAAACGGCGGCGCCGATCGAACATTTGATCGCCTCGGCCGTGCGTTCGCCGATGCGGATGTTGTGCTGCTGGCGGACGTAGCTCTGGATGTCGTTGGTGAAGACGTCGCCCGCGGTGTTGATCGACTCCGAGCAGACGATGCCCCCCAGCGAGATGCAGGCGATCTCCGACGTGCCGCCGCCGATGTCGATGACCATGTTGCCTTCGGGGGCCTCCACGTCGAGACCCGCGCCGAGCGCCGCGGCCATCGGTTCGTAGATCATGTAGACTTCGCGTCCTCCGGCGTGTTCGGCCGAGTCGCGCACGGCGCGTATTTCGACGTTGGTCGACCCGGAGGGAATGCAGATCACCATGCGCAGCGAGGGTGCGAAGAGGCTGCCCGAGGTCTTGACCTTCTTGATCATGCCGCGCAGCATCAGCTCCGTGGCGTTGAAGTCGGCGATCACGCCGTCTTTGAGCGGACGGATGGTTTTGATGTTCGGGTTGGTCTTCTCGTGCATCTGGCGGGCCTGCTGGCCGATGGCCACGAGTTTGCCCGTGTGGACGTCCAGCGCCACGATCGAAGGTTCGTCGACGACGACCTTTCCGTTGTAAATTATCAGCGTGTTGGCCGTTCCGAGGTCGATGGCCAACTCCTGTGTCAGTGAAAAAATTCCCATATTCCTACACCCAACTGTTCTGTTTCGTGAAATGCTTTATTCTCAATTCGATACGCACCCGCGACGCCGCTTCGGGCTTCGGCGGATGACATATCCCGACAAAGGTAGCAAAAAGCCCCGGAACTTTTTGTATTTTATTCTGATTTTTTTTAATTACATTTGTGCTGGAAAAACTGAATCTCCGCATGGAATATAAAATCGGAACCGACGCCCGCTGTGCGGTCATCGGCTATGGAAGCTGGGCGACGGCCATCGTCGGACTGCTTGCAGCCAACGGCCGGCGCGTAAGGTGGTATGTCCGCAATCCCGAGGTGCTCGAATCGCTGTGCTCGGACGGCCGCAACCCCCGCTATCTGAACGATCTGGAGTTCGACCGCAACAGCATCGCCCCCTCTTCCGACCTTGACGCCGTGGTGCGCGACGCCGACATCGTGATCCTCGCCACGCCTTCGGCCTACCTCAAGGATTTCCTCGCCCCGCTGACCGTTCCGCTCCGTGACAAATTCGTCGTTTCGGCCATCAAGGGCATCGTCCCGGGCGACTACCAGACCGTCGTGGAGTACATCCACGACCATTACGGGCTGTCGTATAGGCAGATCGGGCTGGTGACCGGGCCTTCGCACGCCGAGGAGGTCTCGCGCGGCAAGCTTTCGTACCTCACGGTCGTCTGCGCCGATCCCGAAAACGCGCGGCGCATCGGCGAACGCTTTGCCGGGGAGAACATTCGCCTCAGCTATTCCGCGGATCTCTATGGCGTCGAATACGCCGCAATTCTCAAGAATATCTACGCCCTTTCGGTCGGCATCGCCGTGGGGCTGGGCTACGGCGACAATTTTCTGGCCGTGCTGATCGCCAATGCGGCGGGCGAGATGACGCGTTTCCTGGAGGAGAGTTATCCCGATGAGCGCAACACGCAGGTCTCGGCCTATCTGGGCGACCTGCTGGTGACCTGCTATTCGACTTACAGCCGCAACCGCCGGCTGGGACTGCTCATCGGCCACGGCTGTACCGTCAAGAGCGCCCTGAACGAGATGACGATGGTCGCTGAGGGCTATTTCGCGGCCGACTGCATCCGTCACATCAACTTCCGCCACCGGGTCGACATGCCCATCGCCGACATGGTTTACCGGGTGCTCTACGAGGGCGCCTCGGCGCGCAGGTGCATGCAGGAACTGACAACCAAATTAATTTAGTTAGCGATATGATGAAAAATGTGAAATTGGACATTGCCAAGACGGGCATTGAAATTTCCGCCGACATCGAGGCCAAAGCGCAGGCAGCCAATGCCCTGCTGCATTCGGGCAAAGGCGCCGGCAACGATTTTCTGGGTTGGGTGCACCTCCCCTCCTCGATTTCGGAGAACGAGATCGACGCCATCCGGAAGGAGGCTGCGAAACTGCGCTCGAAGGCCGACGTGGTCGTCTGCATCGGCATCGGCGGCTCGTACCTCGGCGCCAAGGCCGTGCTCGAAGCCATGAGCGATCCCTTCAAACTCCTGCACAAGGAGCAGAAGGACCCCACGGTCATTTTCGCCGGACAGAACATTTCGGAGGATTACACCGCCGAACTGCTCGCCGCGCTGAAGGAGCATTCGATCGCCGCCATCGTGATTTCGAAGTCGGGCACGACGACCGAGCCGGCCATCGCGTTCCGCCTCATAAAGGCCGAGATCGAGAAGCGTTACGGCAAGAAGGAGGCTGCGGAGCGCATCGTGGCCATCACCGACAAGGCGCGCGGGGCGTTGAAGACGCTCGCCACGCAGGAGGGATACCCGACGTTCGTCATTCCCGACGATGTGGGCGGACGCTTCTCGGTGCTGACCCCCGTGGGGCTGCTGCCGCTGGCCGTCGCCGGTGTGGACATCGCGGCCCTCGTCCGCGGTGCGCAGGAGATGGAGAAGGCCACGGCCGAAGGCGTCGCTTTCAAGGAGAATCCGGCAGCCGTCTACGCCGCCGTGCGCAACATCCTCTACGACGGAGGCAAGAAGATCGAGATTCTGGGTTCCTACGAGCCTAAACTGCAATATATCAACGAGTGGTGGAAACAGCTCTACGGCGAGAGCGAGGGCAAGCAGGGCAAGGGCATCTTCCCGGCGAGCGTCACGCTGACGGCCGACCTGCACTCGATGGGCCAGTATATCCAGGACGGCGAGCGCACCCTGTTCGAGACGATCATTTCGGTGGCCAAACCCGCCGCCGAAGTGCTGATCGAGGCTGACGGGGAGAACCTCGACGGGCTGAACTTCCTGGCCGGGAAGCGCATTTCGGAGGTCAACCGCATGGCCGAGCTGGGCGTTCAGCTGGCCCACGTGGACGGCGGCGTGCCGAACATCCGCATCGAGATTCCCGAAATCTCGGAGAGCGTGATCGGCGGCCTGCTGTACTTCTTCGAGAAGGCCTGCGGCATCAGCGGCTATATGCTGGGCGTGAATCCCTTCGACCAGCCGGGCGTCGAGGCCTACAAGAAGAACATGTTCGCCCTGCTGGACAAACCCGGCTACGAGGAGGCTTCGAAAGCCATCAAGGCCCGTTTGTAAAACGGGTTTCAGGGGCGTGGGCGGCGGCGTTTCCGTGCCGCTCCTGCGCTTCCATCCGGCTGGTTTCTAAAGCCGATACCGAAAAAGCCAATCCCCGCCGGGGATTGGCTTTTTTTATTTATTGGCCGCGGCGTTTATTGACCGCGCACCCGTCGGCCTTTCTCGGTGAAAATCTCTGTTTCGCCCTCTTTCTGCATATAGAGCAGTTTTTCCCGGAAACCGCCGTTCGGAGCCGCGACGCTCTTTCCGGCTTCTGACGTGTCGGCCTGCGTGTCGATAACGGTATGTCCCTCCTTGTAATAAACAGCGTCGTAGACGCACGGGACGATCGGTCGGCCGCGGTCGTTCAGTACGCCCCACTTGCCGTCGCGCCGGACGATTGTGAATCCGGGGGTGGCTATGAGCAGGTACGCCAGCTCATAGACGCACGGCACGACGAGGCGGCCTTTCGGATCGACGCAGCCCCATTTCCCGTCGGCGAAGCCCAGGTTCTGCAACCGGGTGTCCGCGAAATCCGTGCGACCGTCGTTCACGAACGCCACCTTGTCCCGGACCGGGAAGATGAACCCGTAGAACGGCGTGACCCGGTTGCCTTTCCGGTCGATCAGGGCCGTCGGGCAATCCGAGAGAATCGGCACTTTGAATTTGTCGACTTCGTTTTTGACCATCGCGACGCTCTTGTCGAACCCGTATTCCCCGAAACTGCCGCACCAGTCGTATTGCAGGGGGACGGCCGTTGCGCCCGAGGGGTCGATGAACCCCCATTTGCCGTTGAGCCGTACGGCGGCCCGGTCGCCGATAAACTGCCGGGCGTCTTCGTAGCGGGCATTCCCGAAAACGGCGTGGCCGTATTCGTCGGTGAAATAACACGGGGCGGAACCCCGCGTCCGGTTCATGTAAAGCTGCGGACACTGCGAAGCGGCGCACGACGACAGCGCAAGGCTGATTAATAAGATATATGGACGCATCGGTTTAATATCTGACGTGTTTCTCCGTGTCGTATTTTTTCTCAAAAATGTACTGTTCCTTCCAATTCAGGGGCGCAGCTTGCATTATATTATTTATAGATGCAGGGGGGGAGGAGACAAAAAAGGCGAACTTGAAGAGAGTTCGCCTTTTTTCATGGGAAAAAATCGGCCTATATGACTCCCTGCTCGACCATCGACTTGGCGACTTTCATAAAGCCCGCGATGTTCGCGCCCTTCATGTAGTTGAGGTAGCCGTCCTTCTCGGTGCCGTACTCCACGCAGGCGTGGTGGATCGACGACATGATCTGGTGCAGCTTGGCGTCGACCTCCTCGGCCGTCCAGTTGAGCTTCTGCGAGTTCTGCGTCATTTCGAGACCCGACGTGGCCACGCCGCCGGCGTTCACGGCCTTGCCCGGTCCGTAGGGAATCTTCGCCGCGATGAAGGCGTCGATGGCCTCCGGGCGGCAGCCCATGTTCGAAACCTCGGCCACGACTTTCACGCCGTTGGCCAGCAGCCGTTTGGCGTCCTCGCCGTCCAGCTCGTTCTGCGTGGCGCACGGCATGGCGATGTCCACCTTGACCTCCCACGGTTTCTTGCCCGCGAAGAACTGCGAGCCGGGGAATTTCGCGGCGTATGGCTCCACCACGTCGTTGTTCGACGCGCGCAGTTCGAGCATGTAGGCAATCTTCTCGGCGTCGAGACCCGCAGGATCGTAGATGTATCCGTCGGGACCCGAGATCGTCACCACCTTGGCGCCCAGTTCCGTGGCCTTCGTCGCCGCGCCCCAGGCCACGTTGCCGAAGCCCGAGATGGCGATGGTCTGGCCCTTGATGTCCATGCCGGCCTTTTCGAGCATCTGGCGCAGGAAATAGACGGCTCCGAAGCCCGTCGCCTCGGGACGGATCAGCGAACCGCCGTAGGTCATGCCCTTGCCCGTCAGCACGCCGGTGTTCTCCTGGGCCAGCTTGCGGTACATGCCGTAGAGATAGCCGATTTCGCGTCCGCCGACGCCGATGTCGCCTGCCGGAACGTCGGTCTGCGGACCGATGTGACGCCACAGTTCGGTCATGAAGGCCTGGCAGAAGCGCATCACCTCACGGTCCGACTTGCCTTTGGGGTTGAAATCCGAACCGCCCTTCGCGCCGCCCATCGGAAGGGTCGTCAGCGCGTTCTTGAAGATCTGCTCGAAACCGAGGAACTTCAGGATCGAGGGGTTCACCGAGGGGTGGAAGCGCAGTCCGCCCTTGTAGGGGCCGATGGCGTTGTTGAACTGCACGCGGTAGCCCGTGTTCACCTGCACGTCGCCCTTGTCGTCGACCCATACGACCTTGAACGTGAAGGTTCGGTCGGGTTCCACGATGCGTTCGGCGATGCGGTTTGCCTCGAATTCCGGGTGCTGGTTGTAAGCATCCTCCACGGTCATCAGAACTTCGCGCACGGCTTGCAGGTATTCGCTTTCGCCGGGGTGCTTGCGCTCGAGTTCCGCCATAATTTTGTTAACGTTCATAGCTCTATCGGTTTTTGGTTGGTTTGCATCTCCTGTTCGGATTCTATCTTTTCACAAATATAAAAATATTTCCGACAGATTGTAATCTTTTCGGGGAAATTTATTTAAAATCCTAATCGTTTTTCCCTTCGCGTACCATGCCTTTGTTCGAACGCCCGTCGATGCAGACCCACAGCGGGCTGTCGAAGCGCACCTGCCGCAGGTACGTTCCGTCGTACAGCGCCTGCCGGGCGTCGAGTTCCTTTTCGCGGAAGAGGCCGTCGCCGCGGAAGGGGTTGATCGTCAGGTAACCCACGCCCAGCGAGGTGACGTTCTGGAAGAAGTGCGTGCCCTGCGAAGGCTCCACGTCGAACTTTTCGATGCCGCATTCGACGATCACCCTGGCCTCGGAGATGTGGTTCCACTTGACCGGAACCCCGAGGAACGGGTCCGAGGAGCCCCAGCGGCCGGGTCCCACGAGGATGTACGGCCGCCCCTGGTCGCGCATGCGGTTGTTGAGCGTCAGCAGCTCTTCGGCGATCTTCTCGGTCGAGAGCGAGTCGAAGGCCTCGGATTTCACATAGATGATGTCGGCGATGTCGGTCATCTGCCCGATGCCGAGGGCCTGCTCGCCGTAGATCAGCGCGCGGGAGGCGTCGACCTCGTTCCAGTCGATGGACCGGTTGTCCTGGTTGTCGATGATCGGACGGATCTGCAACAGGTTGAAAACCTGCCGCTGTCCGGGCGCCACGTCCATGTTGACGGCGAATTCCACCTCCACGGGACAGCGCATCTCCTCGGCGCCCATCGTGAGGATGTCCGAGATGATTTCGGCCAGCGGGAAGGTGTTGTACTTGAGGATGTTGTTGAACGTGATGACCTTGCGTCCCTGGTCGAACGGGCTGTCGGAGATGCGTTCGTTCTCGCGGTCCCAGACCGAGCAGACGAATTTCGAGTTGCGGAAGCGGCCGGTCTGGGGGGGGCCCCGCCGGGGGTGGCCCGATCATCGGGGCACCCCGCCGATCTGGGTGAGTCCCAGCCGGCGCAGGTTCACCGCGTCGTCGATCGACGTGCGGAACTCCTCGGGCCGCAGGCTCAGGGCGAGCACCTCGTTCTGCGTGTCGCGCAGCGCCAGTTCGGGCGTCGAGGTCTGGAGCACCTTCT
>OGOQ01002898.1_pt1 | contig 9978 bp, 9 predicted proteins | sample 1552691 | NCBI WGS metagenome assembly OGOQ01 (sample SAMEA2580209, study PRJEB22360) | human gut metagenome | biome: human gut; feature: human-associated habitat; material: faeces | place: Denmark | collected 2008/2010
GTTTAAGGAGGCCATCTTGCTTGTCTCTTTTCAAAAAAACCTGCACTCAGTCAAACCATTTTTGTTCCAGAAGAAAAGTGAATTGGTGTTTAAGAAAGATTCGGGAATTGTAAAGATACCTCCGCGGCAATCAGGTAAACTGAACACACTATCTGAATGGAGGGATTTTAATATGAATATCCGAATTTTGAGTACAGAACAGATCACCGCTTATGACACTTATCTGCGCATAGAAGAGCGGGCCGCTGGCACCCGGGAGAAGTATCTGCGGGATGTGCAGGCTTTTGTCTGCTGGCTGAATGGAGCACCGCTTGAAAAAGCAATATCAGAAAAAGGCGCGGGAGGCGGCAAAGACCGGGGCGGCAGGCGCGGCGAAAAAGACCGCCGCCGCCACGGAAAAAGCCGGGGCAAAGGCGGTGGGCTTTGTGAAACGGCATCCTGTGGGGGTGCTGCTGGCCCTGGCCTGTCTGCTCCTGCTCTTTATGATGCAGTCCTGCTCGTCCTCTCTGGTGACGCTTGGCAATGCCGGGGCGGGCGCGGTGGGCGCGACCACTTATCCCTCAAAGGACGAGGAAATGCTGGCGGCGGAGGCAGCCTACTGCGGTATGGAGGCGGAGCTCCAGGACTACCTGGACAGCTACGAAAGCACCCACGACTATGACGAGTACCACTTCGACCTGGACAGCATCGAGCACGATCCCTATGTGCTGATCTCCATTCTGTCGGTGCTCCATGAGGGGGCATGGACGCTGGACGAGGTGCAGGACACCTTGGAAATGCTTTTTGACCGCCAGTACATTCTCACCGAGGATGTGGTGGTGGAGGTACGCTACCGGACGGAAAGCCGGACGGACAGCGAGGGCAACTCCTACACGGTAGAGGTGCCCTACAATTACTATATTTGCTATGTGACGTTGGAAAACCGCAACCTGTCCCACCTGCCTGTGGAAATGATGGACGAGGAGCAGATGTCCCGGTATTCCCTCTATCTGTCCACCCTTGGCAACCGGCCCGACCTGTTCCCGGAGTCGGCCTATGTGGGGAAATACGTTACCAACCCGCCCGCCGATTATGATGTGCCGGAGGAATACCTAGACGATGAAACCTTTGCGGCCATTCTCACCGAGGCGGAAAAGTACCTGGGCTATCCCTATGTATGGGGCGGCAGCTCCCCGGCCACGTCCTTTGACTGCTCCGGCTTCGTGTCCTGGGTCATCAACCACAGCGGCTGGAACGTGGGCCGCCTGGGGGCCCAGGGGCTTTACAACATCTGCACCCCTACCAGCAGTCCAAAGCCCGGCGATCTGGTGTTCTTTGTCGGCACCTATGACACATCGGGCGTGTCCCACTGTGGCATCTATGTGGGGGACGGGATGATGATCCACTGTGGAGATCCCATCAGTTACGCAAATTTGAATACAAGCTACTGGCAATCCCATTTCTACGCCTACGGGCGTTTACCCTGACAAGGAGGTTATGTATGGCGGCAAGCAAGAGCCAAAAAATCCAGGCCGATATTGATAAGGTCAAGGCCAAAATAGCCGAACAGCAGGCCCGGCTCAAAGAGCTGGAACAGAAAAAGCTGGAGGCGGAAAACACGGAGATCGTGGACATTGTGCGGGGCATGAGTATTTCCCTGGAGGAGCTGCCCCTGGTGCTCCAACAGCTCCGGGAGGGCACCTCTGGACAAAGTGTCCAGAAGTCCGAGCCCGTGGAAAAGGAGGAAAACGGAATATGAAACGATGGAAATCTTTGACGGCGGCCTTTTGTGCCGCCGTTCTTTTATGCGGCTTTTCGGCTGTCCCGGCCTATGCCTTTGCGGACAGCGGCGAGGGCGCGGACTACGGCGACCCGACTATGACGGAGGAAACCCCGGCCCCGGAGCCGGAGCCCACCATCGAGCCGGGCGAGAGCTTTTCGGAAGAGGGCAACCTTGTGACCCGCGATCTGCTCTATGACGAGCACACCAACAAGCAGTTTATTACGGTGCAGACGGCGGGCGGGAACACCTTTTACATTGTCATTGACTACGACAAGCCCGTGGACGAGGAGGGCGAACAGTATGAAACCTACTTCTTGAATTTGGTGGACGAGGCCGACCTGCTGGCCGCAGCCGAGGCCGCTGGCGTGGAACAGGCGGTCTGCTCCTGCTCTGAAAAATGTGAGGCGGGGGCCGTCAATACGGAGTGCGCGGTCTGCTCGGTCAATATGGGCAAGTGTGCGGGCGTGGAGCCGGAGCCAGAGCCCACGGAAACCGAGGAGCCCGCCCCGGAAGATACCGAGCCGGAAACGGGCGGCAATCCGGGGATGCTCCTGGCGGTGCTAGCTGTGGCGGTGATCGGAGGCGGGGCCGCGTTCTATTTCAAGGTGCTGCGCCCCAAACAGCAAAAGGCCGCCGAGCCGGAGGAGGACTACAGCGGGGAGCTTGAAGATTATGAGGATATGGAGGACGACGGGCCCCCGTGGGACGAGGACGAGCCCGACGAAAACAGCGAGGAGGACGAGGAATGAATTTCACAAGTAACCCGTATGAAAAAATGATGAAGCTGTTAAAGGAAAAGGAAACATTTCAACAGGCAGTCATGCAGATTGAAAGTAATCTGGGGATAAAATAGCTAAGATATCCACATGTTTAAACTTTTCATCCACAGCAAAATTTGTTAAAATAAGCCTATGTTCAAAGTGTTTTTATAGCTTTTCCTCACTTTCCACATACTTATTATTGTTTATTTACTTATAAAACATAAAAGAAGGGAGCATCACCCATGTACTTTAAGGTGTCTAAAAAAGAATTCTACAATGCATTATCTGTGGCATCCCGTGCCATCTCTACATTTTCACCACTTCCTGCGTTCTCCGGTATTAAGATTGACGCAAAAGAAGATTGTCTGATTCTGACCGGAAGTGATTCGGATGTATCCATTCAGACGAAACTGACAAAATCGGAAGAATGTGTTCTTGAGATTCGTGATATGGGATCAATCGTTATTGAAGCTAAGTATATTCTGGAAATCGTTCGTAAGATTGATGCTGATGAAATCGAGTTTGAAATGATTGACGGTTCCCTGACTAAAATCAGTGGAAACACTGCAGAGTTCAGAATCAATGGAATGCGTGCAAATGAGTATCCGGCTATCGACTTCTCCAAACCGAAGGAATGCTTTGCATTAAAAGAGGAAACACTGAAGAAAGTGATTTTGCAGACCAGCTTTGCGACAAGTGATAAAGAAACACGTCCGGTACTGACCGGTGTGAATTTCCACTGTGAAGGCAATACGCTGCACTGTGTCGCTACCGATTCCTATCGTCTTGCAAAGAAAACGATTGATATCAGCGAATCCCTGAACTTCAATATCACCATACCTGCCAAATCCCTGTCCGAGGTTGTTAAAACACTGGAAGGTGAAGGAGAGGTGGAAATTGCAGTCAATGATAAAAAAGCGCAGTTTATCATTCATGACACAATCGTACAGACGCGACTGATTGACGGTGTATATCCGGAAACAAGCCGACTGATTCCTTTACAGTTTGACTACGAGCTGACAATCGATTCCCGTGATCTTCTCAATGCTATTGACCGTGCAAGCTTTATTAAAAATGACGGGGTTTCCGTTATTAAATTCAGTCTGAGTGAGCAGGAATGCGTGCTTTCCAGCAAGTCCGTGGAAGTAGGATCCTCCACTGAGGTTTTAAGCAGTGCCAGCTTCACAGGAAGCTCTCTGGAAATCAGCTGTAACGGACGATATGTCTTTGACGCAATCAAGGCATTGAGCGGCAGTCTGGTAACCTTCCGCCTTTGTGGAGAAATGAAGCCGTTTATCATTAAATCTGTGGATGATGATAATGTTTTACAGCTGGTACTTCCAGTCAGAACCTATGCATAAACAACAGGCAGTAAGGGGAACATCCTGCTGCCTTTTTCTATGTATTTTAACAAAAGTAGACCTTTTTCAGGAATGGAACGCAGCGTTTGAAAAGCGAATAAATTTACATGTGAAAAATGATGCAGAAAAGTTTGAAAACCATAGGAAAAACTAACAAAAAACCTTTAAATATGATATAATATATAGGAATGTGAAAGAGGTTTTATAATGGATATAAAGATAACCGGTGAATACATAACATTAGGTCAGCTGCTTAAAATGACGGATTTTATCCAGAGCGGCGGTGAAGCAAAATTTGCGGTAAAATCCCTGAAAATCAACGTGAACGGGGAACAGGAAAACCGCAGAGGACGCAAGCTGTATGCAGGTGATGTCATTGACATTGAGGGCAGCGTATTTTCTTTGTCATGAGACTGGAATCACTTCGTCTTCATAATTTTCGCAATTATGCAGATGTAAATGTCAGTTTTACCGACGGCATTCATATTCTGACAGGAAAGAATGCACAGGGAAAGACCAACCTGCTGGAATCTATCCTTTATTTATCAACGACCAGATCCCATCGAACCAGTGAAGATAAAGATCTAATCAAAGAAGGTGAACAGGCCTTCTTTATTAAAGCCTTGATTGCAAAGGAACAGAAAACGGAGGAAATCCGTGTGACGGTAAATGAAAAGGGGAAAAATCTTTTTATTTATCAGAATCCCGTGAATCGCGTCAGTGACTTCATAGGTGAATTTAACTCCGTTATGTTCTGTCCGGATGATATGAATCTGTTTCAGGCCTCTCCCCGCGTCAGAAGACGCTTTGTGGACATGGAGCTGAGTAAGATAAGTAAGAAGTATGTATCAACGCTTTACGTCGCTACACGGCTCTTAAAAGAGCGGAATGCTTATCTGAAGCAGGAACGGGTGGACCGCTCCTATCTCGAGGTCTTAACCTCACAGCTTGTGGATGCATCTGTTGTCATCATGAAGCAGCGGCATTTCTTTCTGGAGGAGCTGCTGGACAAATGCAGGACATTTTACCGCCAGCTTTCCAATGATGATACGGATATAACGGTACGCTATCTTAGCTGTGTTCCTTTCTCGGACAGTGAGGAAGCGCTGAAGGAAGCTCTGCTGAAGAAATATCAAAAGCATCAGGATCGTGACCTGCTGTTGAAACAGACGACGGCCGGTATTCATAAAGAGGATTTTATCTTTGAAATGAATGGGCACGAGCTTGTCAGCTTTGCTTCCCAGGGACAGAAGCGAAGTGTATTGCTGGCATTGAAAATCGGTATGATTCATATGATTCATGAAATCATACAGGAATATCCGGTGTTATTGCTGGATGATGTATTTTCGGAGCTGGACAGCTATCGGAAACAGGAATTATTAAAATCTCTGCCCAAAGAGGTGCAGATTTTCATCTCCACAACAGATTTTGTGGAAATGGATGATATGAAAAGTGATCGCAGAGTCACGTTGTGGAATGTAAGCAACGGTACAATCGAGAGATGTTAGGAGGATGAACTATGGATGAGAATCAGATGAAAGAAATCGAAGAAATGGAAGATAAGGTTGATCATTCTTATACGGCTGATGATATTCAGGTCCTGGAAGGACTGGAAGCTGTACGGAAACGACCTGGTATGTATATCGGTTCTACCAGTGAGAGAGGTCTTCATCACCTTGTCTGGGAAATTGTTGATAACTCGATCGATGAGGCTCTTGCCGGATTCGCTACGGATATTGAAATAACGATTGAAAAAAATAACATCATCCGTGTAGAGGATAATGGTCGAGGAATGCCGACGGGAATCGTTGAAAAGACAGGAATATCCGGTGTGGAAACGATTTTTACTGTACTGCATGCCGGTGGTAAATTCGGCGGTGGTGCTTATAAGGTTTCCGGAGGTCTGCATGGTGTCGGTGCCAGTGTTGTTAATGCATTGAGTGAATGGCTGGAGGTTAACGTACATCAGAACGGACATGAGTTTTTCCTTCGTTTTGAAGACGGAGGCAAGGCAACAGGACCTTTGAAAATCATCAATGACAGCGAAAAGCATGGTTCCATTGTGCGTTTCAAGGCAGATCCTGAAATCTTTCAGGAAACACAGGAATATGATTTTGATACTTTGAATGCACGTATTCGTCAGCTGGCTTTCCTGAACAAAAGCATTCGTCTGGTGCTTTGTGATGAACGGGAAGCGGAGCCGAAACGAATTGAATATAAATACGATGGTATCCGCCAGTATGTGGAATATCTGAACAAGAACAAGACGCCGCTGCATGAAGAGGTTGTGTATGTGGAAGGGATAGAGGACGGGATTCTTGCGGAAATCGCCATGCAGTATAACGATGGCTACATTCCAAGCATCTATTCCTTCTGTAACAACATCAACACGATGGAAGGCGGGACGCATGAGGATGGCTTCCGACTCGCTCTGACAAGGATTATCAATGCCTATGCGAGAGAGCAGGGAATGATAAAAAAAGACGAGACACTGGCTGGAGATGATGTGCGTGAGGGATTAACGGCTATTATCTCGGTAAAGCACCCCGATCCGCAGTATGAAGGACAGACAAAGACGAAGCTGGGAAACTCAGAGGTACGAAAAATTGTTTCCAGTATACTGGGTGAACAGCTGGATCGTTTCTTCATGGAGAATCCGGAAACAGCAAAGATTATTGTAGATAAGGCGATTCTTGCGAGCAAGGCACGTCTTGCGGCAAAAAAGGCAAGAGAGCTGACAAGAAGAAAATCAGCCCTGGAAATCACATCACTGCCCGGTAAGCTTGCGGATTGTTCCAGCAAGGATGCCTCGGAATGTGAAATCTATATCGTCGAGGGTGATTCCGCCGGCGGAAGTGCAAAGCAGGGAAGAAATTCCAAGTTTCAGGCAATTCTGCCACTGCGTGGTAAGATATTGAACGTCGAGAAGGCGCGTTTGCAGAGAATCTTCGAAAATAATGAAATTCGCTCTATGATCACAGCATTCGGCTGTGGAATCGGAGAGGAAATGGATGTCAGTAAGCTGCGTTATCATAAAATTATTATCATGACCGATGCCGATGTCGATGGTGCGCATATCTGTACACTGATGCTGACGTTCTTCTACCGTTACCTGCGTCCGATCATTGAGGGTGGCTATGTATATATCGCCATGCCACCGCTGTTCAAGGTTGCCAAGGGAAACCGTGTGGAATATGTGTATAAAGAGGAAGAAGTGGAAACGGTACGTGCTTCTATGGGGGAGAATGTAAACGTACAGCGATATAAAGGTCTGGGAGAGATGAATCCGGAGCAGCTGTGGGAGACAACCATGGACCCAGCATTCCGTACGCTGAAGCAGGTAAATATTGATGATGCTATGGAAGCTGACAGTATTTTTGAAATGCTGATGGGAGAAGAGGTTGAACCAAGACGTGACTTTATTCAGGAAAATGCAATCTATGCAACACTGGATATCTAAGGAGGTGTAAGGGAACATGGATTTAAACAAGGAAAAACTGATTCAGGTAGATATTTCAAAAGAAATGAAAACCTCCTTTCTGGACTATTCAATGTCTGTAATCGTAGATCGTGCACTGCCTGATGTTCGTGATGGAATGAAGCCTGTTCATCGCCGTATTCTGCATGCGATGAATGAGCTGGGAATTGTGGCAAGCAAGCCGTTTAAAAAGTCAGCGCGTATCGTTGGTGAAGTAATCGGTAAGTATCATCCGCACGGTGATACAGCCGTATATGATGCCATGGTTCGTATGGCACAGGACTTCAGCTACCGCTACATGCTGGTACAGGGACATGGTAACTTCGGTTCCATGGATGGTGACGGTGCGGCGGCAATGCGTTATACCGAAGCCCGTATGTCTAAAATCGCTATGGAAATGATGAAGGATATCAATAAGGATACCGTTGATTTCATACCCAACTATGACAATGAGGAAACTGAGCCGGCTGTGCTGCCTGCCAGATTCCCGAATCTGCTGGTAAACGGTTCTGTCGGTATTGCGGTAGGTATGGCGACCAATATACCGCCGCATAATCTTACAGAAACAATAGACGCAACCTTTGCCATTATGGATAATCCGGAGATTTCCGTTGTGGAGCTGATGGACAATTATATCAAGGGTCCTGATTTTCCAACAGGCGGTATCATTCTGGGAAGAGCCGGAATTCGACAGGCATTTGAAACAGGCCGCGGCTCTATCATGGTACGCAGTAAGCATCATCTGGAGGATATGGGCAACGGTAAGACAAGAATTGTTGTGACTGAAATCCCGTATCAGGTGAATAAAGCGAATCTGATTACCAAAATCGCAGACCTGGTAAGAGAAAAGCAGATTGAAGGTATCACCTATCTGAATGACGAATCAAACCGTGAGGGTATTCGAATCGTGATTGAGCTGCGTAAGGATGCTCAACCGGATGTTATTTTGAATCAGCTGTATCGTATGACACAGCTTCAGACCTCTTTCGGTGTCAACATGCTGGCACTGGTAGAGAAAACACCGAAGCAGATGGGAATCCGGGAGGCACTTCAGCATTATGTGAATCATCAGATTGACGTTACGGTACGCCGTACAAAATTTGAATTGAAAAAAGCTGAGGATCGTGCTCATATATTGGAAGGTTTGCGTATCGCACTGGATCACATTGATGAAATTATTCATCTGATTCGCTCCAGTCAGAATGATGCGGAAGCAAGAACTGGTCTGATGGAGCAGTTTAAACTCACGGAGATTCAGGCAAATGCAATCCTGGAGATGCGTTTGCGTCGTTTAACAGGCTTGGAACGCGATAAGATTGAAAATGAATATCGTGAGCTGATGAATACGATAGCAGATTTACGTGATATTCTTGCAAACCATGATCGTGTTCTCGGGATTATCCGTGATGAGCTGACTGAGGTTAAAAATCGCTTTGGCGATGAGCGTCGTACAGAAATCAGTGAGGCAGATTACGATATGCAGGATGAAGATTTAATTCCTGTTGAGGATGTTGTTATCACAATGACAACAAACGGTTATATCAAGCGTATGCCGACAGATACCTATCGTACACAGAACCGTGGAGGCCGCGGTGTGAAGGGTATGTCTGTAAATGAGGATGATATTGTTGATCTGCTGATTACAATGTCCACTCACGACTATCTGATGCTGTTTACCAATCTTGGCAAGGTTTACCGTATCAAGGGGTATAAGGTGCCGAATTCTGGTAGAACGGCTAAGGGCCTTCCGGTCGTGAATCTGTTAAATCTGGACAAGGAGGAGAAGGTGCGTGCACTTGTTCCTGTTCGTCCGGATAGTGAATCCTCCTTCCTGCTGTTTGTCACAAAGAACGGACTGGTTAAGCGAACACCGATGAGTGAATTCGATTCTATACGTCAGAATGGTAAAATCGCCATTACACTACGTGAATTTGATGAGCTGGTTGGTGTGAAGGAAACAACCGGAGATGATGAAATTATTATCGCAGGCTCCAATGGTAAGGCAGTTCGATTCCATGAAGATGATATTCGTGCTATGGGACGTACGGCAAGCGGTGTGAAGGGCTTTAATGTTGATGGCTCAATCGTAGTAGGTGCTGCCACTTCTAAAGAGGGAACACATCTGCTGGCTGTTAGTGAAAATGGTTATGGTAAGCGTACCGCTATTGAGGAATACCGTCTGACAACACGTGGAGCGAAGGGTGTAAAGACAATCAATGTTACCAATAAAACCGGTGAGCTTGTTTCCGTTCGCGCTGTAAATGGTGATGAGGATGCCATGATTGTTACAAACTCCGGTATTATTATCCGAATATCTGTTGATGATATTGGTATTTACAGCCGTAATACTCAGGGTGTTAAGCTGATCAACGTGGCAGATGAAGAATCTGTTGCCAAGGTGGCTATTGTTGAAAAGGAAGAAGAGGAGCCGGAAGAGGCTGCAGCTGGTGAAGCTTTGGAAAATAATGAAGAAACTACGGAACAGATAATTGACAATCCTGTAGAAGAATGATATAAAATAATAAAACGTTGAAAAGGTCAAGTAAGAAAGCAGGCTACTTTCAGAGATATAACGGTAGGTGTGAGTTATAATAGCTGCTTATGAAATCCGCCTTT
>OGOQ01002899.1_pt1 | contig 9977 bp, 3 predicted proteins | sample 1552691 | NCBI WGS metagenome assembly OGOQ01 (sample SAMEA2580209, study PRJEB22360) | human gut metagenome | biome: human gut; feature: human-associated habitat; material: faeces | place: Denmark | collected 2008/2010
GGGGAGACCGGAGGTTGTCGTGGCCGTTATTGACGGCGGCATACAGTACGACCATCCCGACCTGGCGGCCAACATGTGGACAAACGAGGCCGAGATGAACGGTACACCCGGCGTGGACGATGACGGTAACGGTTATGTGGATGACATTTATGGATGGAATTATTATACCGATTCGGGAACGATAACCCAGCATTTCCACGGTACACATGTGGCAGGTACGGTAGCTGCGGTCAATAACAACGGTATCGGTGTCTGCGGCGTGGCCGGCGGTACGGGTGTGGGTGACGGTGTCCGGCTGATGTCGTGTCAGAATTACGATACCGATGCCAACGGTCAGGAGGTGGGCAGCGTTACGGAGGAGTCGTTCATTTATGCTGCCGATAACGGCGCCGTTATCGCTCAGTGCAGTTGGGGATACAATGGTATCGAGACGCCGCTGTCGATGCAGCGGGCCATTCAGTACTTTATCCGGGAGGCCGGTACGGATGAAAATGGGGTTCAGACCGGACCGATGAAGGGCGGTGTGGTCTGCTTTTCGGCTGGTAACAGCAGTTACTCCCATGTAGGCAATCCGGGCGATATGGAAGAGGTGGTCGGTGTGACGGCCATGGGCCCCGATTATAAGAAAGCCGGATACTCCAATTATGGCTCGGCGGCCGACCTTTTCGCTCCCGGAGGGGCGAGTTCGGCCAATCCGGAGGACCCGAAACAGGTTTACAGCACCTATATCAACGGCGGCTATGCCTATCTGTGGGGAACGTCGATGGCATGTCCCCATGTTTCGGGCGTGGCGGCGCTGATAGTGTCCTATTACGGTGTGGATACGCCCGGTTTTACGGCCGAACGCTGCCGGGAGATTCTGCTGCGCAGTTTCCGGCCCGTGGGAGAGTATGTCGCCGGCGAACCGTATGCCGACGGATTGGGTGCCGGGTTGGTGGATGCTTCGCTGATTCTGCTCGAAAATCCAGGCATAAAACCGGGAAGCGTCGAGGAGCTGACATTGACGCCGCTGCCTGACGGGATGGCGATAGCCGCTGCGATGCCCGCCGATGGCAATGGGGATGCCGTGTCGAAAATCAGGCTCGGGTATGCGCCGGTCAACGGAGATGGTACGACGGGCGAGTGGAGGGAAGAGACCTTTCCGAATATCCAGCCTGCAGGAGGAATCTTCACGACCGAACTTCAATTGGCGGCCGAAGAGACCTATCGGGTGCGGATGAGCGTGGAAGACCGGTACGGAAACGTGTCGGATGAGGTGACGGATGAAGCTACTACGCTTCCGCACGTCAATGTGGCACCTTCGTATCGCGGCATAGAGACGCAGTTGTTCACTTCGACCGGTAAAGGGTTCAGCAAGACGGTGGCGCTGGACAGCTATTTCAGCGACCCCGATATTCCGTATGGCGACGAACTGACATTCGCGTTCGATGACGGAGAGCAGGAGATACTGGAAGTCGTACTCGAGGGGGCGGAGCTTCTCTTGACGCCGATATATAAGGGCCAGACGGAAATTGTGGTGACGGCTACCGATAGGGCGGGGGAAAGCGCCTCGGGTACTTTCAGGGTGCGTATCGTATCGGGTGACGAACCCCCGGCAGAGCCGGAACCCGACCCGGAACCCGACCCGGACCCGGACCCTGACCCTGACCCGGTGCCCGGATTCGACGGGGACACGATGGTGGTCGTCCCCAATCCTGTCGGTGAAGCGTTGACCGTGTATGTCCCGCATGTCGCGTCGATGGAGGGAACGGCTACGATATACGATGCGGCGGCCCGTAAGGTATTGGAGACGACGATAACGGTGGATGCGGAAGGAAAGGGTACCCTGCAGGTAGGCGGACTTTCCCCCGGAGCGTACTCGCTTTCGGTAGAGGTCGGGGGTAAAAGTTCCAAGGTATCGTTCATGAAGCGGTAGATAGTGTAGAAGAAAACGGAAAGAACGAATAATGTATGAAATACAGGTATTGGTTGGCAGGGCTTTGTGCGGGATTGCTGATTTCCTGTGCGAAGGAGAGTTTTACAGTCGGTGTGGAGCCGGAAGACGGCGACCGGATATATGCCGACGGCGATGAGGTAATCAGGGGCTGGATACGGATAAAGCTTTCGGAAGAGGGTCCCGAAGCGCTCCGGACTGGGCAGTTTACACGCGGCGAAGCTGCGACGGGCGACGGAGATATCGATGAGGTGGCGGCTGCGCTCGGTGCTACCGAGGTGCGGCGCGTTTTCCGCGACGGAGGCCGTTTTGCCGAGAGGCGCCGCCGGTACGGTCTGCATTTGTGGTACGATATACGTTTCGACGAGGAGATTCCCGTATCGCGGGCCGGGGCTGAATTTGCTGCGCTTCCGGGAGTGGCTTATGCGGACCCGGTGTACCGGATACAGCGCCTTGACGCTGCCGCGATTCCTGCCGAAGCGCTGTACGAGCCGCCCGTGCCGGCGGCAGAGGAGGGACAGTGGCCTTTCGACGACCCGATGCTCTCCCAGCAGTGGCATTATTATAACGACGGTACCATCAGCGGAACGGAAGCCGGTGCCGACATGAATCTGTTTGAAGGGTGGAAAACCACCGCGGGCAGTCCGGCCGTGATAGTCGCCGTGACGGATTCCGGCGTGCAGTTTGACCATGAAGACCTGGCTGCCAACATGTGGGTGAACGAGGCCGAACTGAACGGAACGGAAGGTGTGGATGACGACGGAAACGGCTATGTGGATGACATATACGGATGGAATTTTGTCCGGGACAGCGGAACGATAGTTCCGGAAGACCACGGTACGCATGTAGCCGGTACGGTGGCGGCAGTCAATAACAACGGCATAGGCGTCTGCGGCGTGGCCGGCGGTACGGGCAACGGCGACGGAGCCCGCATCATGTCGATGCAGATATTCGAGGGCGACGAATCCGTAGGCGATACGAATGCGGAGTGTTTCGTGTATGCCGCCGATAACGGGGCCGTGATTTCGCAGAACAGTTGGACGTGGACCCGGCTGTCGTCGCTTCCGAGAGCCTACGACGAAGCTTTCGACTATTTCATCGAAAATGCGGGAATGGACGACAGCGACGGCGACGGGGTGAATGACCGTCAGACCGGCCCCATGAAGGGAGGTATCATCATCTGTGCGGCGGGCAATTCCGGCGGGAGAATAGAGTATCCTGCGGCCGATGCGAGGTGTGTGGCCGTCACGGCAATGGGGGCGACTTTCAAGCTGGAAGCCTATTCCAACCGGGGAGCGGAAGCCGATATCATGGCGCCGGGCGGCGTGAAGGCCGCCAATTCGAAACGCCGGGTGTGGAGTACGGTTGCCGATAACGATTATGCCGCCATGTACGGTACGTCGATGGCGTGTCCGCATGTATCGGGCGTGGCAGCCCTCATAATCGCGGAATACGGACAGGAAGGGTTTACGGCCGAGCAGTGCCGTGAGATACTGCTGCGGGCATACCGTCCTGTCGGCGGTCTTGCCGACGACGATGCGGAACTCGGCGTACTGGGCGTGGGACTGCTCGATGCGGGGGCCGCATTCGTGACGGACCCCCAGTCGCAGCCGGGTGTCGTGGAATTCGGTTCCATGCAGGTGTCGGGCAATACGGTGAGCGTGCCGTGGCGCGTGCCTGCCGACGGCAACGGGAATGCCGTCGCGCAGTTTGTCGTGGAGTATGCCCCGAAAGAAGGGGGCGGCACGCCGGGTGGCGGAACCGTTGCGAACCGTTACGACGTGGGGCAGACCATGGTGTACACCTTCGAAGGGCTGTACAATACCGATTACGAAATAAACGTTCGTTCTATAGACCGGTTCGGAAACAGTTCGGAGGCGGTGTCCGGTTCGGTATCCATAGGCAATTTCGAGAATCGTCCGCCGGAGAGGACTTCCGAAAGGATGGCGGATGTATCCATGCCCGATACGGCGGAGACGAGTATCGTGAGCATAACGCTCACTCCTTATTTTACCGACCCCGACCTTGAATACGGCGACGAGCTCTCCTATTCGGCGACGAGCGTGAACGAGGATATCGTCGCCACAGAGGTGGCAGGGGAGGTGCTGAGGCTGATTCCGCGTGCCAAAGGAACGAGCCTGGTGACAGTGACGGCATCCGACCTTGCCGGGGCGACGGTGGGTTTCTCGATATATGCTACGGTGGCCGGAGGTACGGGTCCCTCGGGCGATGACGGGGCGGTTGCAATAAGTCCCAATCCGGTGGCTGACAGGCTGAATGTCCGGTTGGGTGACACGGAGGGCGAAGCGGTCGTACGCATTTATGACGGTGCTGCCCGGCTGGTGATGGAGGCCAGGGAAGAGATAGTCGGCGGCGGTGTGGAGCTCGATGTCAGCCGTCTTAGTCCGGGAGCCTATTCGCTTGTTGCGGAAGGTGGCGGACGGACGGTGCGCGGTACTTTTGTGAAACGGTAGCGGTCGATGGAACCGAATGGTGTCCGGCGGGTTCGGACACCGGAGCGGAAGGGCGGGATGTCCGCCTGAGGAGACGGAACAAACATTTAATACATAATAACAAGGATGAAAAAAGTACAATATTTATTGATGTCCGTATGTGCCCTTGCGGCGGCTTCCTGTACCAAGGAGGCTTCCTTTACGGAAGAAACCAAACCGGAGGCCAAAACCGAGATGGGGGCAGGCGAAGTGCGCGACGGGTGGATAAGGATAAAAATCAAGGAGGATGCCGCTCCGCTGCGTGCGGGGGTGTTCACCCGCGGTGCCATGGAGTCCGGAAATGAGGATATGGACCGTATCGCGGCCGAACTGGGTGCTACCGAGGTGCGGCGCGTATTCAGCGACGGCGGCCGGTTCGCGGAGCGCCGCCGCCGGTACGGCCTGCATCTGTGGTACGACGTGCGTTTCGATGAAAGTGTACCCGTGTCGCGTGCTGCAGACAGGTTTGCGACCATCGACGGAGTGGAGTATATCGAACCCGTCTATGTCATCAAGAGTACGGATGCCGATGCGGTCTATGTGCCCGACAATGTCATCTATACTCCTTCGGTAGCGGTTACGCGCACTGAGATGCCGTTCAACGACCCGATGCTCTCCCAGCAGTGGCATTACAACAACGAGGGGGAGAACGGATTTACGGCCGGTGCCGACATCAACCTGTTCGAGGCATGGAAGGTCGAGACCGGCAAACCGAACGTCATCGTGTCTGTGCATGACCAGGGAATCGTGCTCGACCATGAAGATTTGGCGGCCCATATCTGGGTGAACGAGGCCGAGATGAACGGTGCGGAAGGTGTCGATGACGACGGCAACGGCTATAAAGACGATATTCACGGGTGGAATTATATAAACAATTCCCCGGATATCATTCCCGAAGGACATGGTACCCATGTAGCGGGTACTATCAGCGCGGTAAACAACAACGGCATCGGTGTCTGCGGCGTGGCCGGCGGAACCGGTGAGGAGGACGGCGTGCGGATAATGAGTCTTCAGATACTGTATCAGCCTGTGGCCGGCGGTTCGTCGCAGTTTTCGGAACGTGCCCCTGAAACGTATGCGTATGCCGCCGATAATGGGGCAGTGATTTCGCAGAACAGTTGGACTCTCGGCGTGACGGGCAAACTTCCGTACTCCTACGAACAGGCTTTTACCTATTTCAATGAGAATGCCGGTATGGACGATACGGACGGCGACGGCGTGAACGATGTACAGACCGGCCCGATGGCGGGCGGAATCATCATCTTCGCAGCCGGCAATGCAGGCGGTCCGACGCTTCTGCCCGCTGCGAGCGACAAGGTGATAGCGGTGGCCGCATCGGGTCCGAACTATGAGAAGGGTTCCTATTCGAGCTGCGGTCCGGAGATAGACATCCTTGCCCCGGGCGGTGCCGGTTCGCAGGGCGGAAAGGGGAATGTGCTCAGTACGTACAAGGACTCCTACACCGGAGAGGTCGGTTATTCGCATCTGTGGGGAACTTCGATGGCCTGCCCGCACGTTTCGGGTGTGGCTGCACTGATAGTGTCGCACTTCGGCGGCGAGGGCTTTACGGCGGAGGAGTGCAAGAAACGTCTGCTGAACGGTTACCGACCGATGGGCGGCCTGATTCCCGACGACCAGCTCGGTGACATAGGCGTCGGACTGCTCGATGCCGCAGCCGCTCTGATGGACGACCCCGGTACGGCACCGGCCAATGTGGACGATGCGGAGGTCTCTTCGGAACTCAATAAGATAAACCTGACGTGGACGGTGCCGGCCGACGGTAACGGAGCGGCGGTGGCTACCTATTGGGTAACTTACGGTGCCGAAGGTGAGGAACCCGTCGAGCAGGAGATAAGGAACCTCTACAATGTGGGTACCGAGGTGACCTATGCGTTGGACGGAAAGTACAATACCGCTTACGATATCAGTATCCAGACCGAAGACCGCTGGGGAAACAGGACGACCGAAGCCAAAGAGCTCTCCGTGACGCTCGGTACGTTCGAAAACGTGGCTCCTACGGTCATGGAGAAAATCGGCGACAGCAATATCGCGGCTCCGGGCGAGGAGAATATCAGACAATATACGCTTTCGGATTACTTCACCGACCGCAACCTTTCCGACGGCGACGTGCTGGCCTATACGGCAAGCAGCAGCAATGAAGCCGTGGTTGCCGTGTCCGTAGCCGAGGACATCCTGACTCTGACGCCCAAGGCAAAGGGGTCGGCCAACATCACCGTGACAGCTACCGACCTGGCGGGAGCGTCCGCCGAGCTGAAGTTCCGAGTGTCGGTAACCAGCGGACCTGCACCGGGCCAGGCCGTATCCGCCCTGACCGTAACGGAGAACCCCGTGGGCGACGCACTCGGATTCTCGCTTTCGGAGGCGTCTGGAGCAACGGTGGATGTAACGGTTTATGATGCTGCGGCGAGAAAGATTTACGGCGGCAGCGTGACGTTGGATACGAACGGTGCAGGTAGTGTGGATGCTGCGGCATGGAGTCCCGGCGCCTATACGCTCGCTGTCGTACACGGGAATCAGACGCTCAAGGCATCGTTCGTGAAGAGGTGACGGCAGCCGATATGTATGAATGAGTTATGCGATACAGGTTCCTTGGCGGTGTGCCACGGAACCTGTATTGCGATGGGAATGTCCGGCCGGTATAGCGGCCGGGATTCGAAAGAGCGGATTAAAGTTTTGCATTGCGATGAATTATAAATATTTGTTTTTGGGAGTGGTTTCGTTGGCCGCATTGTCGTGTGTCAGGGAGCCTGCGACGGACTCCGGAATCTGTCCCGGCCGGGAACCGGAAGCGGTGGCCGACGACGGGTCGGTTATCAGCGGCTGGATAAGGATAAAGCTGCAGGAGGATGCGGCACCGCTCAAGGTGGGGGTGTTTACGCGCGGTGAGGCCGATTCGGGCAATCCGCTACTCGACGAACTTGCGGCCGGCCTCGGGGCGACCGAGATACGGGAAGTGTTCCCGACCGACCCCCGGTTCGAGGAACGTCACCGGAAATACGGGCTCCATCTCTGGTTTGATATCAGGCTCGGCGACGAGGTGCCCGTATCCCGTGCGGAGCAGGAGTTTGCTGCACTGCCCGGCGTGCGGCATGCACAGCCGATTTATCGGATAGTCGCACTGGACGGTGCCGATTATCCGCTGCCTTCGGAGGTGAGCGAACCTTCCTCCTGGGAGGGCAGTTCCCGCGAGATGCCTTTCAATGACCCCGGTCTGAAGATGCAGTGGCATTACGACAACGACGGTACGATGACCAATGCCGAAGGCGAAACGGTCGCTGTCGAGGGGGCCGATATCGGGCTGTTCGAGGCATGGGAGATGTACGGTGCCGGCGACCCGTCGGTAATCGTCGCCGTCATGGATACGGGAGTTTTCTCCGGACACGAGGACCTGCAGGGCAACATGTGGGTGAACGAGGCCGAACTGAACGGTACGGCCGGTAAGGATGACGACGGCAACGGCAACGGGTACAGGGACGATATACACGGCTATGATTTCTACAAGAAGTCGCCCGATGTGGAGCCCGGTGAGCACGGTACCCATGTGGCCGGTACCATCGCTGCCGTGAACGATAACGGCATCGGTGTCTCGGGTGTGGCCGGCGGTACGGGCAACGGCGACGGCGTGCGGATAATGACCTGTGCGATATACGACTATATGGGGTATGGTACGGCGACTCCCACGGGTTATGTTTACGCCGCCGACAACGGGGCCGTGATAAGCCAGAACAGTTGGAACTATCCCATGATTAATATTCTGCCCGAGGACATGTCGGTGGCGTTCGACTATTTTATCGACAATGCGGGTATCGGGCCCGACGGCGAACAGACCGGGCCCATGAAAGGGGGCGTCATCATCTTCGCCGCGGGGAATGAATTCAGTCCCAAGGTGGGGTGTCCTTCGGACGACCCGAGAGTCATTACGGTGACCTCCATGATGGCCGACTATGTGAAGGCGAGCTATTCCAACTACGGAACCGAGGCGGATATCTTCGCTCCCGGCGGTGCCGGTGAACGCGATGCGGCATTTCCGCAGCAGGGGCAGGTTTACAGCACCGGCTTGGACAATACCTATACCTACCACAGCGGTACCTCCATGGCTTGTCCGCATGTGTCGGGCGTAGCAGCCCTCATCGTGTCGCATTACGGTGCGAATGCTTCCGGTTTCACCAACGAGGAGCTGAAGACGATTTTGCTGCGGAGTTACCGCAATGTGGATATGTGGCAGACTCGGCCGGACATTGCTGCGGGGCTCGGTGCGGGGCTTGTCGATGCTTCCCTGATGGAACTGGAAAATCCCGGAGTGCCGCCCGAAGCCCCGGCAGGGCTCGAAGTGGCCGAAGGTACGGTGGAGGAGCGGCTGGCGGGATCCGTTACGGGGCCGCCCCCGATTGATATGGTATCCGTTACGGGCCTGCCCGCTGACGGGAACGGTATGGGCATCGCTTACGTGAACCTGCGTTATGCCCCCGAGGAGGCGCGTGCGGAGTCCGAAGCATGGACCTCCGTGACGATACCCTGTCGGATGTCGCCGGGCGAGGCGCTGGAATACGAGGTTTCCGGATTGGCGGATGCGACGACCTATGTGTTTGAGGCCGGTGCGATAGACCGGTTCGGAAACGAGTCCGGCTATGTCGGCGGCGAGGGTCGGACGATAGACCATATCAATCGTCCGCCGGCGATACAGAAGCCGCTGCCTGGCGTGGAACTGCCCGATGCTGCGGGAGAGGAGCCTTTCGTGACTGCCGTGGAGCTGAGCGATTATTTTACGGACCCCGACCTGCCGGTGGACGAACTGTCGTATGCTGCGAGGAGCAACGACGAGAGTGTGGCTACGGTCAGCGTCAGCGGTTCCATGCTGACGGTCGAAGGCCTGAAGCTGGGGGCGACCTATGTTTCGGTGACGGTGACCGACCTGGCCGGAGAGAGTATCGTCAAGAACATGTCGGTCAAGGTACTTGAGGAGCGGTTCCCGGAGGACCCGCCGACGCCCATACCGCCTGAGGAGGGCGTGGAACTGACCGAGGGCGCACTGACGCTCTTCCCGAACCCGGCTCCGGATGCGCTGTTCATCGGCGTCGGCGGCGAAGCGGGCAAACGGGCCGATATCAGGGTGTACGATTCGGCTGCACGGGAGGTTGTCCGCCTGGACGGTGCGGCCTTCGGCAGTGAAGGCGAACTGAAGGATGTCATCCGGTACGACGTTTCCGGTCTCGTTCCGGGCAGCTATACGGTGCGGGTGAAACTGGCCGACGGACGCGAGCTTCGCAGTACGTTCGTGAAAGCATGAGAGCGTGCGGACGGCAGGCTTCAGCCTGCCGTCCGCTCTCTTTGTCGTCCGGCTGCGGATACCGGCGTTTGTCCGTTTTCGGAGTCTGCAGCGCGGGACCTGAAAGGTTCCTGCGGTCGGGAGTCCGCCGCGGAATGCGGTGCTGTGCTTCGGGAGGCGTATCCGGAGACGGGCTGTGAGGAACAACCGTGAATAGGATGCTATTGCCATGAAAAAAGTTCTGATTATCTTTATGGCGGGGTTT
>OGOQ01002900.1_pt1 | contig 9975 bp, 7 predicted proteins | sample 1552691 | NCBI WGS metagenome assembly OGOQ01 (sample SAMEA2580209, study PRJEB22360) | human gut metagenome | biome: human gut; feature: human-associated habitat; material: faeces | place: Denmark | collected 2008/2010
GAATATTTTGTGGTTGGTTTGAACCTCTCAAATCAACCACTTATTCCGAATACCCGAAAAATACTGTACAACAGCGATATTTGTCGATTAGCTTTTTGTGGCTAAAGAGGTGGAAAAATACCTTCCGGAACCGTGTGTTCTACCGCGTGGGAATGGTGTTTTTTGCTCTCTTAGCGTACGCCCTCACGAGACACCTCCGCCTGCGCTCAAAAACCGTCTTAATTAAGTCCGGTATGAGATAATCGACACATGTGTTTCGCAAAGATCTCTAGAGGACACCATGCGCATCGGATACGTCCGGGTAAGCTCGCTCGACCAAAACCCGGATCGACAGGTTGAAGATTTGAAGACTCAACAGGTTGAGAAGATCTTCATGGACAAAGTCTCCGGTAAGAACACCGATCGTCCGGAGCTTCAAAAGATGCTCTCCTTCATCCGAGAGGGAGACACCCTCATCGTGCACAGCCTCGACCGACTGGCCCGCAATCTCGCCGACCTCCTCACGATGGTGCAGGATCTGACTGGCCGTGGCGTCAGTGTTGTCTTCATGAACGAGCGCCTCTCTTTCGATGCAGGGGCCGACGCTTCTCCCACCTCCAAACTGATGCTCTCGATGATCGGGGCGTTCGCCGAGTTCGAGCGTTCCATGATTCGCCGCCGGCAGGCCGAAGGCATTGCGCTTGCCAAAGAGCGCGGCGTCTACAAGGGGCGTCCCCGGTCAATCTCCGACGAAACACTTGAAAAAGTTAATGCCTTGGTGGAACAAGGCGTGCCGCTCGCGAAGGCGGCCAAGATGAACGGCATCAGCCGTTCCACCGTCTACCGCTATCTCAACACTCCGGCAAAGGAATGAAAATGTCGCTTACTGCAAGAGATCTCAATGCAGCCTTGTGGGCTGCCGCCGATGAAATGCGTCAGGTCATGTCGGCTGACGTCTACAAGGATTATCTGCTTGGCCTGGTCTTCTACAAGGCGCTCTCTGACAAGATTCTTGTTGAGGCTTATGAGCTGCTCAATGACGAGAAGCCAGAAAGTCTCGAGGCTGCGCAGACGGCCTATGAAGAAGCCGGGGACGATGAAGAGACTTGGGTCGACCTTAAGGCGGAATTGGAAGACCGCTTTGGTTGCGCCATTGCTCCCAACATGACGTTCTCTGCGTTCTATCAGCAGATCAACGGCAGGACGTTCATGCTTGACAGCCTGAGTCAGGCCTTCCGAGACGTTGAGGCAGCTAGTGGCGGCGTCTACGCCGGCCTCTTTGATGACTTTGACATTCAGTCGAAGGACCTCGGCAAGACGCCCGACAAGCGCAACAGCATGATTTCCGCTGTGATTTCCAAGCTGGCGGCCATTGACTTCAGCCTCTATCCCGAAGATGCGTTGGGCGATGCCTATGAGTACCTGATTTCGCAGTTCGCGTCGGAGTCCGGTAAAAAGGCCGGTGAGTTCTACACGCCGCAAGCAGTATCGACGCTCATCGCTCGCATCGTTACCCATGGTCAGGATACGAAGTATGGATTTTCGGTCTATGACCCGGCATGCGGGTCTGGTTCCCTGCTTTTGCAGATCCGAAACTTCATCAAGGACGATGAAGCCAGTGGCATCGACAAGAAGCATGCCGTTCAGTTCTTTGGTCAGGAGCTGAAGAATCAGACCTACAACTTGGCACGAATGAACATGATGCTTCACCGTGTGCCAGGGAGCCTTCAGCATTTGCGTAATGGTGACACGCTTGACGCTGACTGGCCAACGGATGAACCGACGAACTTCGATGCCGTGGTGATGAATCCTCCGTACTCTCAGAAGTACGATGCTGTTGAAGGCCTTTTGACCGATCCACGTTTTGCCCCGTACAAGAAACTTCCTCCTGCAAGCAAGGCTGATTTCGCCTTCCTTCTGCATGGGTTCTATCACCTGAAAGATAGCGGAACGATGGGCATTGTTCTCCCACACGGGGTTTTATTCCGTGGTGGGGCAGAAGGTGTGATTCGTGAAGAATTGCTCAAGAAGGGGAATATCTATGCAGTGATTGGTCTTCCGGCAGGGATTTTCTTCTCCACCGGTATTCCAACTTGCATTGTTGTTTTGAAGAAGGACAATCCTGATCGTAGTGTTCTTTTCATTGATGGTTCCAAGGAATTCCGCAAAGAACGCGCTAAGAACTTCCTTGACCCTGAGCACATTGAAAAGCTCTTTACGACCTATGTTGAGCGCAAGGATGTTGAAAAGTATGCTCACCTCGCAACCTACGCCGATATTGAGAATAACGGCTTCAACTTGAATATTCCTCGTTATGTGGATACCTCCGAAGAAGAGGAAGAAATTGATCTTCAGGCGACGTTTGCTGAATTAGCGAAGCTGGAAAAGGAAGAGAAGGAAGTTGATGCGAAGTTGGCTGAGTTCTTTAAGGAATTGGGGCTTAACCTGGGTGAAGAGGGAAACAAATGACAGCACCTATTCTTAGATTTAAAGACCAGGGGCGTTCTTATCCTGATTGGGTTGAAAAAAAATTAAAAGATTGCGTCACCTTTTCTAAAGGTGGTTCTTTATCTAAAAGTGATTTAAGTCCCCATGGTGCTACGCCCTGCTTACTCTATGGTGAACTCTATACGACATATGGAGAAGTTACGAAGGCCGTAATAAATAAAACGGATTCAACAGAAGATTTGGTGAAAAGCCAGATGAATGATGTGATCCTGCCCATGTCAGGAGAAACCGCTGAAGATATTGCTAAGGCTACATGTATCAAGCAAGAAGGCGTAGCGTATGGCGGCGATCTGATGGTGCTACGAAGCAAGAGTTTGGACGGATGTTTCCTTAGTTACTCATTAAATTCGGTAAATCGTCGACAGATTTCGAGGATTGCACAAGGTAAAACTGTTGTTCATATCAATCCTTCCAGAGTTTCAGATATTTCTATCAATATTGCTTGTTTGGAAGAACAACAAAAAATCGCCGCGTTCTTCACGTCGTTGGATGAGAAGATTCGACTATCAGAGCAGAAGTTAAATCTTATTTCTAAGCTTAAAAATGGTATCTTGCAAAAGATTTTTGCACAAGAACTTCGCTTTCAATCGTATAACAAACCTTGGAAAGAAAAAAATACTCTCTCACAAATTGCAGTTGTCACAATGGGGCAGTCTCCTAGCTCTGAGTCCTATAACGAAGATTCCGAGGGGCTACCTTTAATTCAAGGAAATGCAGATATCGTTGACGGTTTTACAAAGCCGCAGAGATATACAACAGAAGTCACTAAAAGGTGTCAAGAGGGCGATGTAATTCTATCTGTTAGAGCACCTGTTGGTGAATTAGGAATTGCGTCAGAGGAAAGTTGTATTGGCCGTGGTGTTTGTGCAATACGTGCAAATGATAAGAGTAATACAGTTTTTATCTATCAGTTCTTACAAGCAAAAAAGAAACAGTGGAAAACATTAGAGCAAGGTTCTACTTTTACAGCTGTTAGTGGAGAAGACATTAAAACGTTTGAAGTGCTTGTACCTACAAAAGAAGAACAACAAAAGATAGCCGCGTTCTTCACGTCGTTTGATAAAAAAATTGATATAGAAAAGAAAAAGCTGAATGAGCTTCACAGATTGAAAACTGCTTTTATGCAACAAATGTTCGTCTGATCTTTGAAGGGTAATTGAATGGCAATGCTCGAATCTGAAATGGAAGATCTGCTGATCAAGCAGCTTACTTGTGACGTGTCTCAGTGGACGTACCGTCCGGATCTGACGACTGAAGAGGCGCTTTGGAACAACCTTCGAGAGAAGTTGAATCGAAACAATATCGACAAGCTCCAGGGTATTCCGTTGACCGATGGGGAGATGTCTCAGGTTAAATCGTTCCTGCTGGATCAGGCCGCAACGACCTATAAGGCCGCACGTTGGTTGTCCGGTGAACATCAGGTCGCACAGATCCCGATTCTCCGTGATGACGCTTCATTAGGTGAAGTGAGCCTCATGGCTGTGAATAGCCGTGAGGTTGCCGGTGGCAGTTCGAGCTATGAAGTCCTCAATCAATTTCAAGCTGTGAAGGGGGACGGATCGGAGCGAAACCGCCGATTTGACGTGACACTGCTCATCAATGGCCTTCCCCTCATTCACATTGAACTCAAGAATCGAGATCATCCTTTCATGGATGCTTTCCGTCAGATCACGAAGTATTGTGAGGAAGGTAAGTTCCGTGGCTTGATGGGATTGGTTCAGATGTTCGTCGTAAGCAACGGCGAGCAAACGCGCTACATTGCCGCTGACAATCACGGGAATATGAACGAAAAGTTCCTGACCCGTTGGGTTGATGAGAACAACGAACCGGTTGAGAACTATTTGTCCTTTGCAAAGGCTGCGCTCAATATTCCTGCGGCGCACCTGATGGTTGGCAAATACTGTGTTCTTGACAATGACTCCAAGCGGGTCATCCTTTTGCGCCCGTATCAGATCCATGCCATTGAAGCAATCAGAAGAGCGTCCCGCGAGCGCGAGTCGGGTTTTATCTGGCATACCACTGGCTCCGGCAAAACCTTGACCTCGTACACGGTGACGAAGAATCTTCTTGACATCCCGTCGATGGACAAGGCGATCTTCCTGATTGACCGCAAGGACTTGGATCAGCAGACCACCTCCTCCTTCTTGTCCTATGCGGACAGCGACGACGTGGATGTTCGGAACACGGAACACACAGGGGATCTTGAAGACAAGCTTCGGTCCAAAGATCGCTGTGCGATTGTGACAACCATCCAGAAGCTCCAGAACATTATTCGACGATGCACGGATGAAGACGCGCCACCGAAGTATCAGAAGCTCAAGGAGCTGATTTCCAAGAAGACGATTGCGTTCATTGTGGATGAATGTCACCGTGCGGTTACGCCTGAAAGCAAGCGTTTGATTGAGAAGTTCTTTAATCGCAGCTTGTGGTACGGATTCACCGGTACGCCGATCTTTGATGAAAACAAGCGCGCTGAGAAGGGGAACTTGCCGAGAACCACGGCAGGCATGTACGGTCGCCCGAAGGATCCGAACAAGAAGTGTCTTCATGCCTACACCATTAAGGAGGCCATTGGGGACGGTGCTGTTCTTGGCTTCAAGGTCCAGGGGATGGGCTTTAGTCGAAGCAAGCTCGAAGATCTGGCGTCGAAACTTCAGATTATGGATGAGCTTGAGTTGGACGATATTTCCGATAAGGATTTGGAGTCCGCTGTTGTCAAGGCTTACGCCAGCCAGACAAAGAGAAACATCTACGATGACGACGGTCATCGTCTGGAGGTTGTTGATTACATTGTCAATCGTTCGGCAGCAAAGCTTTGGCTGGATGCTCCGACTGGGGAATCCTTTGAGGGGCTTCTTACGGTTGGCTCCATTCAGGAGGCTCAGCATTACTACAAGCTTTTCAAGCAGTTTGTAGCGGATGGCAAGGTTTCTGAGAATATTCGGAAGATATTGCCGGATTTTCCGAAGATTGCCATCACATACACCGTGGGCGAAAACGAAGACGGCGCAACCGCTAACCAGAGCGAGATGGCTGCGTCTCTGGCGGACTACAACGCCATGTTCGGAACGTCGTGGGATTTGTCCACGCTTGGGGCGTACAACACCGATTTGAATGATCGTCTGGCCCGCAAGAAGTCGAAGTATCGTGATCGTAGCCAACAGCTCGATCTGGTAATTGTTGTTGACCGCCTTTTAACCGGCTTTGACGCTCCATGCTTGTCGACGATCTTTCTGGATCGTCCTCCGATGAAGCCACAGCATCTCATTCAGGCTTTTTCGCGCACGAACCGCATCTTCAACAAGGTCAAGCGCTACGGTCAAATCGTTACGCTCCAAACGCCGGAACTCTATGCGGCAAAGATCGATGAGGCCTTGCGACTCTACACAAACGGTGGAATGGATGATGTCCAGGCACCAGCATGGTCTGAAACTTCTGAACGTCTTACGCGTGCGGTTGAAGCTCTTAAGACTGTTGCGGCGACAGAGGAACAAGTCGACGACCTTCAAATGCATGGGTCGCTTGAGGAGCTGCAAGCCTTTGTCAAGGCATATCAGGCCGTTGACAGGCTGATTGGTGAAGCTCAGGTTTATGACGAGTTCCGTGAGGAAATGCTCAAAACGACATTCGACATGAGTCGTGAAGAGTTTGAACGTTTGACCGGCCGCTACCACAACATCATTGAACGCATTAAAGAGCTGACCGAAAAGGAAATAATCGAGGTCGTTGACATTGATGTCGACTATGAACTGGAGTCCGTGAAGCGCATTGAGGTGAACTATCGCTATCTGGTAGCTCTTCTTCAGGCTCATATGCCGGAAGGCAATGATGCGCCCAAGGTCGCTTCCGATGCCGAGGATCAGCGCATTTCCAAGTTCATTGAGGATTACAAGAAGAACAATCCGAAGGTTGGCGATGTCTTGAGCCAGCTCTGGTTTGAGGTTAAGTTCAATCCTGAAGTGTTCCGTGACAAGGATGCTTTCTCTGTCATCGAAGAACGTGTGGACGAATTGATTGCCAAAGAGATTCAGGACTTCTCGGCCAAATGGGGCGTTAATCCTGAGGCCTTGAAGATGTATGCAAATACGGTTCCGGCCTCCGAGATTTCGTCCAAGACTGTGGATGCGTCCATGGGCGATTATGCGGCATACAAGGCTGCTGGCGGTTCAGTTACGAAGCTCAAGTATCTGCGCGAGCTGCGTGAGGCGGTAGCAACCTTCGTGAAGGATGAGATCAAGCCGTTGACCAAACGTTAACCCTGCATTGAGACAGTTGCACCATGAGTCAAGTTGGATATGTATACATCCTCACGAATCCGAGCTTTCGTGAGGATTGGATCAAGATCGGAAAAAGCGGCCGCTCGGTGGATGTTCGCTCGAATGAGTTGGATAACACAGCTGTGCCATTGCCGTTTGAGATCTTCGCAACGCTAAAAACTGTGAAATACCATCAGGTCGAACGTCTTGTGCACAAGACCATCGATCGCCTGACGGATCTTCGAATCCGACAGAATCGGGAATTTTTCAACATTGAACCCCATGTTGCGCTAGACATTCTCAGAGACATTGCTTTGACGATTGATGATGCGGAAATCACCGTCTACCGGAACAACATGCCGGTAGTGGAAGAAGAGGCTGCGGTCGTAGCGCCCGTTCAGACCGTGCCGACCAAGCCGCGTCGCAAGCGCTTCAAGTTCAGCATGATCGGGGCATCGATTGGTGAGGAAGTGGTGTTTGAGCCTACTGGCACGGTCGTCAAGATTGCCAGCGATGATCAGATCGAGTTCGAGGGACGACTTTACAAGCTCTCTCCGTTTACTGGAACCTTCCTTCCAGAGGAGCAGAGATGCAAGTCGGGGGCGTATTGGGGTCCGGCTTACTTCTCGTACAAGGGAAGGAATTTGGTTGAGCTGCGAGCGGAACGAGAAAAGCTGACAGTGGACGAAGCTATGAAAGAGCTTGAGGAGGGCGAAGAGTCGCCCGAAGAAAAATAAGGTCGTAGAACTGTCAAGGAAATGTCTTCACCAAGATCGGAGCCGAATGGGGTTACGCCCAATGACAATAGTGGGATCGTGATCAAAGAGGTGAATGAGTAGCTCACTAGCGGATAACCGCAATTAAGGTAACAGCCTGTCGATTCTGCGACATAACGTAGTAGAACAAAGCATTCAAGATTTGGAAAACTTTTATGAAAGAAGTCATGCAAGATTGTTTAAATGGCATGTTTTGGGATGTCGGGACTCTCACTTTTGACATTCCATACATCGGAGACAGTAAAAAGGCGGTCTTCATCTATCAGCAAAATCGTGCAGCCATTACATGGAATGCCATGAGCACGTTGGAAAATAATCCAACGACTTTGCCTCAGACGGTCACGATCTTGAACGGTTACACCGTTGGCGGTCTCGATCAATATGAAATGATGCAGGTCGTCAACTACGGTAAGGCCGGTAAGGAGCTTGTTCGCTTGATTCGTGCTGATGAGTTTGAGTTGAGCGAAGCGTGTGCGTCTCATCTTCACAATTTTGCAGGGAAAGAAGACGCTTTGGTTTGGGGAAGTTTTCGCAATGGAGACGTCGGCATTCAAGGCTGTCAGTACACGCCACCCGATGCGAATAATCTGCCAGAGCTTGCTGCCAGAGGTTTTGAGTTCTTGGAGACGCAGATTAAGGATCCGAAGGAACGAGCCATTGCCGTCTTTCTGTTCATGTCCAGAAGTCAATTTTTCTATGACGCAAACAAGCGGACAGCTTCTATTATGATGAACGGTTGCTTGATGAGAGATGGCTATTACCCAATCACGGTGATGAATCGTGATGCGGAAGAGTTTCATGAGAAGCTGGGACAGTTCTATGAAACTGGCGATGCAAATGACATGATGAAGTTTTTCCAAAAGCAAGTCAGCACCATGTACCCTCCAAAAGAAAAGCTTCCAAAGGTTGAGTAACACATAACGTCGTAGAACGGCTGTTCTGAGCGGATAACTGCCCCCCTCGGCGTGCTTGCCCGCTGAGGGTGCTTCTGCAATTAAGTCAGCCTCTTAGCTCTTAGAGCACAGCTGGATAATGATTTCATCTGCCCACAACTTTCTGAGGAACTCTCTTGCAGGCCAGATCTCAATATCTTTATGCCGACGAGGTCTCTGCTCCATGCTAACAATGATCAGACGAGCGCCGGGATGCTCCTCAGAAAAGGCACGCAGTCCCCGTGTTTCTGAAGAATCGACAGTCTCAGAGGACTTCACTTCAATAGCGACTTCCGCATCGCCGATGATGAAATCTACTTCATAACGATGGTCGGATGTTCGCCAGTACGAAAGGATCTTGTCAATGCCTCGATACGACAGATATGCCTTAAGTTCTTGGCAAATGAGGTGCTCCAACGCATGCCCGTACTCGCTAGAACCTGGTTTGAGAGGTATGCGTTTCATCAAATAGTTCGGGATACTGACGTCGAAAAAGTAGAATTTCGGAGCAGCGACGAGCTTTCTTCGCATGACTTTCGAGTAGGCAGGGATGTGGTATCCGAGCATCGTTTCTTCAAGGATCGAAAAATATTCCTTGACCGACTTTGCACTGACGCCGCAGTCGGATGCGATTTTTGTGTAATTCAGAATTTCCGCATCGCTTAAGGCCGCTACTTGGAGAAACCTGGTAAACGAATCGATCCGTCTGACAACAGCCTCAGCCACGATTTCCTGTTGCAGATAGTCGCCAACGTACGCTTCAAGCCGCTGACGGGGATCTTTGATGAGATAGTGCCTCGGCAGCATGCCATTGTTGAGCGCAACTTCTATATCGAAGTCTGGAATTTCAGCGCTGACCAAAGGGAATAGGTTTTTTCGGATAGCTCTCCCTCCAAGCAGATTAGCACCGCATCGGCGCAGTTTCCTTGCGCTGGAACCGCAGAGGATAAAGCGAAGATTACGTTCCGTTATGAGCCAATGAACTTCATCAAGCAAGGCTGGGATTTTCTGAACTTCATCAATAATGACGAGTTCTCCTTCCTCGAGCATTTCGCATTCTTCCCTCAGCAGAGCCGGCCGGAACCTGAGGCGTGAATATTCGTCACTCAAAAGCAAATCGTAGTAATGCGCATCAGGGAAAAGCTGTTTGAGCAGTGTACTTTTCCCTGTCTGGCGAGCTCCCCAAAAAAAGATGCTTTCCGTACTAGCTTCGTTAAGCGAGAGGATTCGACTGAACATGGCGAGAACCGTAAATAGAAGAATTCTTTGCGAACAATGCAAGAATATTTGAAGTAAGGCTTCCGAATTTCCCATAAATACGGAAGTTGTACTTCAGATTATCTCATAAAATTTGAAGTAGCACTTCAGATTTTATGACATGAACGGATTCCCCGTTCATGTGGCACACAGGGGACGGGAAGCAGTTACATTTTCTGCCAGACGACAGGATGTCGCCGACGACCCGGAAGAAACCATCCCTTCCGAATCCTTTGAGGCCGACTATCTGCTGGTGACTGCTCCCCG
>OGOQ01002906.1_pt1 | contig 9965 bp, 13 predicted proteins | sample 1552691 | NCBI WGS metagenome assembly OGOQ01 (sample SAMEA2580209, study PRJEB22360) | human gut metagenome | biome: human gut; feature: human-associated habitat; material: faeces | place: Denmark | collected 2008/2010
TTTTCTTGATGATCGATAGGTATCGGAAACAAGAATATATCGGCTTACAGAAATCTTTAATGAAAAAAAGAGGAGAGATAATGAAGATGCAGGAGGAACTGAATAACATGGATGTGAACCATTCACCAAACTCTATACAAGAGAAAGAGAACAAACAAAATATTCTAAAACAATTACAAAAAGAGAAATTTTATTATAGTATCCAATTATTTCAAAAGACTCCCTATTACAAAATCATACAAGAACTAAAACAAAAAAGAAGAATTGAAGAAAAAGTCTTCACCTCAGGAGAACGTGAACTTCTATGGGATTGCATTTATCAGATTTTCTCAGATACAATGTCAGATCTGAAAGCACAATGTCCTGAATTGACTAGAGAAGATTTATTATATTGCATCTTATACCTATTAGGATATCCCAATTCAATCATTATAATTTGCACTGGAACCAATACAAATGCCTTAAAGTCCCGAAAAAATCGATTAAAAAACAAAATGAGTAAAGAACTATATTTATTTATCTTTGATGCCGATAAATAACTGCCAGACTGCATATTAGACTTCTAAAAATTTCTATATTACTTTTCTATTACCTTAATACATTCGCAGATAAGACAATTATGACCTAATTGTTACCAAAAAAAATATGCTTTTTCCGGCAAAATTTAGTCCTTTACCCAAAAATTAACCCCGTAAAATATAAACTTATGAAAACTAAATTTTTATTATTATTTTTCATTACTCTGGCTATTTCAGGAATAGTATTAGGAGAGACCCTAAACAAAGGAATAAGGATTGAGTTAAAACATCATCTCAGAAAAGATCATCGCTCTGTTATTGAGCAACCATTTCAAGTCTTTTTAAACACCCCCCTTATAAGTATAGAGCAAGATCCTTCTTTATCGGATGAGTTGTTCTACACTGTAAGAATCAAAGATGTAAACACTGGCAAAATTATGGAGACATTGACAACCGCCGGAACTACATATATTAACATAAGCAATTTGATTCCAGCAGAATATAACATAGAGATTGATTTAGAATCCATGTTATTATATGGAACCTTTGTAATACAAAAATAATAGCATTTTTTCACACAGCCTTAAATATAAAAATTTAACTTTAAAAAAAACATCATGAAAAGCAACTTAAAAAAATTATCAACATTGTTGATTCTACTAATGATTGTATCATGTTACAATGACAGATTTGATACAATAGACTATTCGTTATCAGTCGAAGACAATAATAATGAACTCAAAAAAGAGGTTAATCTAAGAAGTGAATTTTCATTGGCTTTAGCTAAGGTCTTTGCTGAAAGTAAAGATGTGAGAGAACTTATAAAAAAGGAAGCTTTAAAGCAGTTTGATTATGATTACGATGTTTTATACATGTTAGTCAAAGATAAAAAAATAGGAAATAATAAAACATTGGAAGAACTTTTATTAAAATATATGAATAAAGAAAACCTCCTTATTCTAATACAAGAAATTCCAACTTTGACTATATTCGTACCTTCTCTTCCTGAAGAATCCTTTTCTGCAGAAAAATGGGATATTAAACAGGAAATACCTTTTGTTGCATATAAAAACGAGGATAATACAATATCATACGTGAATAGTGCAGGAATAGTTAATACTTTTGAGGAAGATGAAATTCCAGTATTCCCTATTGTAGTAATAAAGCCATCAGAAAGAATTGTTTTGCAAAAAGGGACTCGAAATTCAAATTCGTCAACAGTACTACATGCTGAGAATGGAATCAATTTTGTGTTTGAATTCGATGAATTTGATAACGTTACATCACCACAAATTAAAACCAGAACATCTACAACAACAATTCCCGATCTTTTCAAAAAAATTTATGACGCTAAAAAGTTTTCTGATCAAAATGATATTTGGCAAAGAGATTACATTTACTATAATATTTCAAAAAAAGACGGAAAAGGCGTATTCCAAAAAAACATTTCTGAGTGCATCTATTCTCTTGAATTATTAGGAGATCCCAATAATATGTTTAGACTAATAGCAGATCAGGAAGGAGACCCTCACTATTCTGAAACAGAGTCATTGAGACCGGGATCAGGATCGTCTAGGCCGAAGCCAAAATCAAGAAGTGAAGACTACCATAGAACACAAGCCGGTTTTTGGTATGGAGGAAACTTTGAGTTTTTAGTAAAAACTTATATTAGCAACAAACAACTGAGTTCTAATGAAATTATTAAAGCAGTATCTATCCACCCACTGCATTTGTTTGATCTAGCCATAGAACGAAACGGACGGAGACCTGCAAAGGTAGTGGGAATTAATAAGATGAAAAAGTATTATTTACCTACTCCAATACCTATTTTCGATTGGAATATAGAAAACTATTCTACATCTATTAAAATATCTATTGAAGAAAAAGATAATCAAGAGACATCTATGAAAACATCAGAAACAACAAGTACATTTGCTACAAATTTTGAATTTAATGCAGGCTTTAAAGATATAGTCAAAGTAGGTGCTAAAGTTTCTACATCCACAACGCTAAAAGTTTCTACTGTAGTAACAACATATTTGAATAGCGATCAACTAGGAGATGTCATAATCAATTTTGGAGATGACATTGTAGTAAAAGACGAAATGGAAATTATTAATTCCCTTGTCGAGTACGATCAAAATGGAGTAAGGAAAACCACTGACTCTTACGGACCCGTATTAAATCCTAGATATAATTCTGGATATTATAAATTGGGAATCCTTCCTTTACCACAATACTAATCTAAATTATTGAGGGTGTGTATTCTATGTTTCTACGCAAGAAAAACTTTGTTTTTGCGTAGAAACATAGAATACACACCCTCATAATCCCATATTCATGCTTATCTTTCACTTTTCTATAAAAAATTAAAAATCTTCTCTCCTTATCGTAAGGAAAGATACTAAAATAGAACACTTTTTCATAGCCGTCTTTTGTTCCTACCGTATAAGTATTGTCCTTTCCTAAATCAGAATTTACTTTTACATCAATAGCTGCGGAAGTATCGAATAGTTCTCCGTCTTGTCCATTTACTAAAACCTTGACATCATAACCAGCCATAACATCTACATAGAAAGAAGTAACATTTTCATAACTATCTCTCCATGTGATTGTTCCTGTTTTACTCTTTACAGACGTATTCGGTTTAATTTCGGTGCGACAGTACCGTTCTTGTCCTGAACATAAACAGACTTAATCCCCTCTGCTGTTTCCGTATAAGTAAATGTTTGCGAAGCCTGTGCTCCATCTCTCCAATCCATAGCGTGAACAGGGAGTGCGAAAGCTGGCAGGCAGAGAGTGCTTACGGCCATAGCAATGATAAATTTATTTGGTTTCTTCATAATAACCTCCAAAAATCAGATTTTATATTTCTTGATTGTGTATCAATGTTTATAGCCGATTTATGAGTGGCTTTTCCTTCTTTTAATAAACAGAACTGTAACCACTCCAGCAAGTGAAAGTATTGCAATCGTACTCCATAACAAAACATTTGATGTATCTCCCGTCTTTACGGTCTGTCCTGTCTTACTGGCATCTTTCTTAGTATCTGTTGACGTGCTGTTACCGTTATCTGGCTTCGTCGGAACAGTAGTCTGTTCTTCTTTGTCTTTCTCTTTGACCGTAACTGTAATGCTCTTTGTTACAGAGGCTCCGTCCTTATCTGTCACCTTGTAAGTAACTGTATAAGTGCCGACCTTTGATGTATTTACAGTATTGTTGATAACTTCGATCCTATCTGTGAGACTGCCATCTTCCTTGTCGCTGGCTGTTACGTCTTTCTTAGGGTCAAAGCTATCCCCAACTGTAATTGTCTTATCCCCTGCTGTAATCGTTGGAATATGGTTGATTGTTACTGCATTTTTTGCAAATGTCCATGTTCCGGTAAACTTTACATCGCTTGTCACTGTTTGATTTTCCTTATCATAGCCTTTGAATGTCCATACACCATCTGATACTTTTACTGATGTTGAGGTTGGTTGAGTTGGAGTTACCTCTGTTCCATAGGTATATGTAGAACTGCTAGGGCATAAGTTACTTACCTCTTCTGGAAGTGCTTCGCCCGCTGTTCCGCTGACAAATTCATAAGAAACAGTATGGATTTCGTCAGTGAAAGTTGCATGAATAGTATGAGGCTCTGTTACATTTTCAAAAGTATAGGTAAATGAGTCTTTCTTTGTTTCTGCTAAAACACTATTACCGTCCACTGTAACCGAAGCTATATCTTTTCCTGTATCAGCAGTAACGGTATATTGCTTGTTTGTGCCATATTCCACCTCTGTAATGCCACTATCTTCAATCGTTCCGCCTGTATCGGCAGTGGCGTTGATTGTAGGATTAAAATCCGCATAAAGATTGTATGTGATTTTATTTCCTACTGTTTCGCCTGTAGTAGTCAGACGATTGACAGAGATAGTCTGTCCTGTGCCATCGTACGGACTTCTCCAATCAGAGCCATCATTTGAGAAAGAATATCGCCATCCCAAAACATAGTCTGTACGGTTGCCTAAATTATTCCCTCGATATAACTGTTCATAAGTCCAGCCTTTCCATCTCCAGCCGTCCGCAGGAGTTGCCTTGTATTCTCTATAACCAATTCCTTGCGAAAATGTCGTTTCGATCTCGTTGCTATCTGTTAATTGCACTGTTCCGCCATTTTTTGTAGTATATACATGAACTTCTGCATCTTTAACGATAGCCTGTGTGCCATGTACTTCTTCATAGCGGTCTGTATTACCGCCGCTGGCAAGAACAGTTTGTGGACTTATAGAAGCCAACATGGACAAAGATAAAACGAGTACAAATGCTTTTTTTGTTCTTTTCATTTCTTGTTCTCCTCTCACTTTTTCAAAATATTATAGAGAACGATTAAAAAGTTTCTGTTCCTCCCTCCTTTTCTTACCATTATCAAAATGTACACTTTTTAATAGTCCACTATATCATTATACAGTATAAACGAAATTTCCAATTATTTCAATATTTTCTAGTGTTCAGAACAGTTTTGAAGCCATTATTTTTTAATTGCGATTGGCTGTTTTAACTAATCTATATCTTTTTCAAAAAGTGTACATTTTGATAGTTCATCGCAGACTATTTTTGTTCCAGCAGACGATATTCTCTTAATTTCCTATAAAATGTTGCTTTACTCATTTTGCATAATTCCAAAACTTCCGGCAGAGGGATTTTTTTCTTTTCCCAGTCATGGACAAGTTCTCCAAAGTTTTCCGGGAGTGCGATTTCTGGTCTGCCGAATTTTATGCCTTTTGCCTTTGCGACAGCAATACCCTGTGCCTGCCTTTTTCTGATGTTTTCACGTTCATTTTGTGCCACAAACGATAATATCTGTAACACAAGGTCAGCAATGAACGTTCCCATCAAATCTTTTCCGTTTCTTCCAGTAAGGGCATATCTATTACACAAATATCAACTCCTTTTTCTTTAGTAAGCATTCTCCATTGTTCCTGTATTTCAAGATAATTTCTGCCTAGACGGTCAATACTTAGAATATAAAGTAAATCGCCGTGTTTTAATTTTTTGATGAGTTTTTTATATTGCGGACGCTCAAAACTTTTTCCAGACTGTTTATCTATGTAAATATTTCTAGAAAGTACGTTTCTTTTTGATAATTCAACAATCTGTCGTTCTTCATTCTGGTCTATGCTTGAAACTCGTACATATCCATAAATTTGTGCCATTTTCTATCAATCCTCCTTTTGATATGGATATATGAGAAGTATCATAAATAAAAAAAGCACCTTACCATAAAAGTAAAATACTTCAGTACTAAATATTTTCTTTTTTCAGTCTTATTCTATATTCAATTTCTGCTATTTTGAAAATACGTCTTATCGCACAGCTTGTAAAGAGTGCTAAAGCATTGCTTTTCAACAAGTTCTTGACAAGCAATGAGATAAAACGTTGATAACAAACAAGCAGAAATGAAATACTATGCTGTTTCACAGCAATAAAAAAAACACTCTATTTCAAGTGTCATTTTTCCATAGCGTTTTATTTCACTTTATAAGTCGTTACATCAGGTTTTTGTTATAAAAGAGATACCACCTTATTTAAGCAATATCTCTTATTTATAATCAATTATTTCTTCGCAAGCAGATAAACATGAGTTGTTTCTTAATATCCTTTTGTTTGGGAAACTCCTAATACCCATTTTGACATAGCCGCTTGGCCTGCTCTCAGGCTTGTCTATTCCTCAATATCCTTTTGCATTGCCTCTTTGATGATTTCTATCCCTTCCACCTCGAAGCAGGTGACCCAGGGATATTCTACATACTTTACGATAATATGATCCGGGATTTCTATTCCCTCCTTTGGGTAATATACGTTTCCCAACTCGCTTTGGTCTGTCTCATACCCCTTCTCCAGCATCGCCTCTTCATCCTCATCGGTAAAACTTACCGACATCTCCTTATATGGAGGCGCGCATCAGCTGGTTATAGTCTCAATATTAAGTACCACATGCTTCCATCCGAACCTTTGCATGTATTCTTTTGCTTCTTCGTTTAATTCTACCACCGTTGTTCCTCCTTTTGCATCGCTATGACAGGAGCCATCCGCTTATTATACCGGCTTTATCATATGTTCTTCAAAGAGCGTCTCAAATGTATTGACCGCGCCTCCATGCTCAACCATCTTCCCGTTAACGACTTTATCAATATCCACGCCTGTAAAGCGCAGCCTTTTATTCGTAGGCTTCATGCCCAGCCACTCGCCCATATGGGTGCCTTCCATTATAAATTCCGAGATTACATAGTCTCCTTCGCAAAACTGGCGAAGGATCTTCATAGAATAATCAGGATACGTCTTTTTCACTTCTATCAAATGCGTCTTCATCCCCTCATCCCCCAGAGGTATGTCGTCATCCCCTATCTTAAGCACGCATTCCGGTGATACGAAGCGGCATACTTCATCCAACAGATTTTCGGTAACTACCGTCTCGTAAAAATATTTTATCATCTCTTTATTATTCATATACTTCCTCCAGCCAGCATGTTCCGTTAGTCGTATTCTACCACAGCCATGAAAAAAAAGAAATGGTATCGCTATTCCAGCAGTAAGATCTTCTCCTCCGGCATCATAAGGAAGTCCGGCATTCCCTTCCTGTCGATCAAAGGCCATTTATCCCTTTGCAGAAACCAGCAGATATCCTCCTCGCTTCCCTCTGCGCCCGCCAGGAAATACTTTCTTTCAAAAGGCAGGATCGCACTGCTTTTAACGTTCACAGGAATACAGTTGCTTCCTGCATCTCCCCAGACAGGGATAAATTCATGGGCCCGAACCCCGACGAACGCCACCTTTTCCGGGATGTTTTCATTCAAGCACAAAGTAATCCCCCATTCCGGCACTTCAAGATGACGGCCGTCTATCCTTTTCGCCTCTGCAATGTTCTTACACCCGGTCAGACGTGCCGTCTCCTTCCTCCCTGGGTTCGCAAAGATCTCCCGGGTGCCTCCGTAACTGATCTGCATCCCATCTGCCATGGTCAGAAGTTCCCTGGTAAACCGATAGATCTCGTCCCGGCTGTGGGATACGAGAACGACCGTTCCCCGGTAATCTTTCAGCAGATCCAGCATCTCCTGCGCAAGCCTGTCTTTCAAGAAGTCATCCAGCGCGGAGAACGGCTCGTCCAGCAGGAGGACTTCCGGCTCATAGGCCATGATTCTTGCCAAGGCTACCCTTTGCTGCTGTCCGCCAGAGAGTTCTCCCGGCAGCTGCTTTCCAAGTCCCAGCAGTTGGAACTTTTCCATCATCTCTACGACCCTTCTCCTTTTCTCCTCTTTTCTTCCTTGCAGTCCTGCCGCTATATTCTCCTCCACCGTCATGTTCGGAAACAGTGCATAATTCTGGAATAAATAACCGACATGTCTGTCCTGCACGCGCAGATTGATCTTTTTGCCGGAATCAAACAATACCCTGCCATTCAAAACAATTTTCCCACGGTCCGGTGTCTCAATGCCGGCAATGCATTTTAACGTCATGCTCTTGCCACAGCCGGACGCACCGAGGATTCCGGTGATCCCCTGTTTTCCTTCGGTATCAAAAGAAACAGACAACACTTTGTCATTTAGTTTTTTTTCGATCTCCACCTGTAAACTCATCTTTTCTTCTCTCCACGCAGATTCATTCCTGCCACGATGAGCAGGGAAAAAGCAACAATGATCAACACGTATTTTACTGCGGTATCCATATCCCCGGCCGCCACCTCAGAATAAATGGCGAGTGGCAGTGTCCTTGTTTTTCCTGCAATATTTCCGGCGATCATCGCAGTCGCTCCGAATTCGCCGAGCCCTCTTGTGAATGCGAGCACGCCGCCGGAGAGGATTCCCGGTCTTGCCTGTGGCAAAATAATTTTCCAGAAAATGGTGCGTTCACTCATGCCAAGCGTCCTGCCCGCATAGATCAGATTTGCATCGACCTGCTCGATCGCGCCTCTCGCCGAGCGATACATCAGTGGAAACGAGATCACGACAGCCGCCAGAACGGTTGCCTGCCAGCTGAACACGATTTTATAATGAAATACTTTTTCTAAAAAGATACCGGCCGGTCTTTTTGCTCCAAACAGATAAAGCAAGAAAAAGCCCGCTACGGTCGGAGGCAGTACGAGCGGCAGTGTCAGCAATCCATCCAGCCATGCTTTTGCTTTTGGGGAACGGACAGACACAACGCCCCGTGCTGCCCAAAGCCCCAGAAAAAATGTGATGATGATCGATACGACCGATGTTTTTAACGAGATCCATACCGGAGAAAGATCCATTTTTTATGCCTCCTGAACTACTATCCTGTCTTATTGCTGTGAATTGACAGTGAATCCTGCTGCCTTGAATACGTCAAGCGCTTCATCGGACTGTAAAAACTCCATGAATGCATCTGCTGCGTCTCTGTTCTTTGTCTCTTTTAACTCTGCCACCGGATAAATGACTTTGGAAACACTTCCCTCCGGTGCTTCTGCCACAACCGAAACCTTGTCAGTCATGGAAGCTGCGTCTGTTGCGTAAACGATCCCGGCGTCTGCGCTTCCCTCAGCCACCCAGTTTAATACCTCTGTCACGTTAGTTCCAAGACTTAATTTACCTTCCACACTGCTCCAGAGATCCAGATTCTCCAATGCCTCTTTGCCGTACTGTCCTGCCGGAACACTCTCCGGATCACCGATTGCGATCATATCTGCATTCACGATGTCCTCAAAAGAAGTATAACCGCTCTCTTTTCCTGCCGGAACGATCAGAACGATTTTATTTTCCAGAAGATCCACAGATGCATCCTCTGCGATATAGCCCTCCTCCTGCAATGCCTCCATCTGTTTTAACGCTGCGGAAAAGAAGATGTCCACATCTGCGCCAGCCTCGATCTGTGACTGTAATTTTCCGGAGCTGTCATAAGTCCCTTCAATGGATACTTCCGGGTACTGTTCCTCAAACATTGGGATCAGATGCTCTGTAAAAGATTTTTCCAGACTTGCGGCTGCCGCCAGTGTGATCGTTCCCTGGATGTCTGCATTCTGTGCTGCACCAGATGTTTCTGTTGTCACTGTTTCCTCTGTGCTTTCATTCTGTGCCGGAGCATCTGTGTTTGTATCTGCTCCTTTATTGCTGCCACAGGCTGCAAGTCCTGCGGTCATAGCAGTCAGTAATAGAACTGCTGTCCATTTTTTCATCATTTTTCCTCATTTTGCTTCTGATTATTTTTATACAAAACTGCAAATTGTTTGCAAATTTATGGTTCTTTTATTTTCCCGCACAATTTCCGGTATTTCCCTTTAAAATATCAATTCCATGCGTCAGTGCACCGATCGCATATTCCAGACACTCTCTTACCGCCTTCGGGCTTCCCGGTAGGTTGACGATCAATGCCTCTTTCCGGATTCCCGACACGCCTCTGGAGAGCATCGCCCTCGGCGTGATCTGCAGGGAATAATAGCGCATGGCTTCT
>OGOQ01002908.1_pt1 | contig 9959 bp, 9 predicted proteins | sample 1552691 | NCBI WGS metagenome assembly OGOQ01 (sample SAMEA2580209, study PRJEB22360) | human gut metagenome | biome: human gut; feature: human-associated habitat; material: faeces | place: Denmark | collected 2008/2010
AGGAGCGGAAGGAAGCGGCCGCCTCCGAAAAGGGGAGCGATCTGGAAATGGATAAACAAGGCGACAGGCCGGATAACGGTGCCTTTGTCGATCCGTCGCTCACGCCGGCCCAGCGTAAGGCGCTCGACAAGGAGAATCCGTGGTTCGCTCGCAACTTCCGTATGGAACTGACAGCTAAGTCAATGGGGAACAAGGTGAACGTGGAAATACAAAAGTCGGGCAAAATCCTTTATTACCATTTCTGGAACAACTCTGGCAATGTCGAGACGCTTATCCTGCTTGACGAAGGCGATTATAAGATTTACCAGATTTCGTCTAAAAACAAGGTGGCGCAGCTAAAGGCGACTTCCGACTCGGACTATTATGCGTTCTTTTGCGACAAGATAGGGAATGTGTATGGCATTGTCCATACTGCTCAGAAAGAGAAAAAGGTGGAACAGGACGATAGCTTTGTCCAGTCCAGCACGCAAGAATCTGTCGGGGTAGAGGACGTGCGTTGGGGCGGCTTCGATTGTGAGAAGATCACCCGTGTCACTGGTACCGAGAACGACCTGAGTGCCGGGATGAAAGCCATAGGAGACCTCTTTGGCACTAAATCCAGCATGGACAACTCGATTAAAGACTTGAAACATATCGAGACGACCGACATCGTCTGGATTGAAAAGAATAGCGGAGCTGTGGTACACCGCAAGTTCTCCGTGAAAGGAGGAGCCGGAATGGGTAACTATGCGGAATGGATGAAACCGCAACCCTCCGTCACGTTGCTCACCTTCTCGCCCGATCCGTCGTTGATACCGACCTCTCAGGAGGGCTATAAACTGGTGAAATAGGTATTCATATATTATAGAATGTATAACACGCTCAAATAAGAAAGCCATGAAGAAGCTATCGATTCTACTACTCAGTCTTGCCGCTATGGGAGCATTCGCTTTCGTCTTGCCTTCCTTGCCCACCGGGCAAAGTGGCGCTTATCCTACGGAAACGGCTTTTATGGCCGAGGCCGAAGAGATGTTCCAAAAAGGGAACAAGCTTTACGAGCAAGGCTATATGCTACAGGCGAACTACTATTACGGGCAAGCCGTGGTAGCCGTGGCCAGCCTTCGCTACGGGTTGAGCGAGCTGATCTACGTAAAACAGCGCGACGAGAGGGCCGCCGCCAAGAAAGCCGCCGAAGAGAAACAGCGCAAGGAGGACGAGGAAGATATGGAAGATTGGGGATGGGAAGATGAGGGAGGACTCCTTACTGCGCTTACCAACCTAATCGGGAAGCTGGATACGATGACCGAAAAACTGAGCCAGGAGCTTGTCAATATGGAATTGGATGAGGACAGCGAGCGGAGCGAGGCTTGGGACTTGTTGGCTACCCAAAGCATAGCGTCGCCTTACCCTTACTTCTTCGAGGCCATCTCGTGGGATTACAAGGGAAAGGAAGATAAGGCGAGAGAATGCTACGCCAACGCGATGTGCAACCCCGCTTTCCCGTCCACCGTATGGGATTTCTCCTATTGGCAGGACCTTACGAGCGGCGAGCTCAGGGCCATTGCCCGCAGGCTGCTCCCCAAGGAGGAGGAATACCGCAAGTATTTTCACCTGAGCACCTATAGCTGCCCGCACCATTACCTTAATTTCGACGATGACTACCTGACGGCGAAAGCCGCCGACACCTTGGTCGTATTACCCACGGCCGTGGGAGCGGCGCTCATGCTGTATGAGACGGCCGTACAGGCGAACCCCTTCAACGCACGCAATTTCGCCGGTGCCTCGTTGCTGAGCGTACAGAACGGCGATAGCGTAAAGGCCGCCTACTACCTGAACGAGGGGCTGCTGATAGATCCGGAGAATAAAGGATTGCAAACATTACTGAACGTATGGAAAGGAGGACACAAATGAAACGCATAGGATTCATATTTACCGTGATAACGCTATTCTGCTTGTCCGCTGTTTCCCGGGTGATAGCGCAATCGGATTGGAGCTTGATAAACTTCGACTTGATCAACCTGCCTTGCGAGCCGGGAAGCCATTCGTTGACCTATACCATGTATTACGGAGTCAACCCGTTTAAGGTTAAGTCGTTTAACGATATAGAGCGCCCCATCATCTTCGGGGGAGAGTTGGTCTGCACCAGATCCATCGACCTGAAAGAAAAGAAGGAGGCGGTAAACCGGGCCCTAAGCGACCTGGGCTGGAATTTCGCCACGCTGCGGCAAGTGATCGAAAGGGCGGCGCAAGCCAAGCCGAACGATATAACGAACGAGCAATTCTGGGACGACCTCGTGAGCATGAGCGGGTTGAACGGCCTGGCGGGAGACGCGTTGGCGCTGATCAGCGGCGTGAAGGATCGCGACAAGTATTACGAGGCGGAGAGGATACAGGGACGGCTCAAGAGCGAGGCGTACAAATACTTGGTGAATAAGACACTCAGCACGGTGGGTAAGATCTTCAGCCTGAAAGGGCGTATCGAGATCTTCTTGAACGCTCGAGAACGGGATAAGCAGAAATGGATCAACTGCGTGGCCGAGGACAATCTGGTCTCGCTCGCCCGTTTCTATCGCATCGCCAACAACCGCTTGTGGCAGATCGCGCAAACGAAAGGACAGACGTGGGTGCTGCGCATGAACGGTTCGGCCAACGCTCCTTTCTTTTATGAGGGAGAGCTCGAATTTCCAGGGGAAGTTTAGGAAGATCAAGATGAAGCTGGAGAAGAGTTATCACGGGGCCAACGAGAAACTGACGGAGCAGCAGTTCTACGGGACTTTCGCTGGTGAGTACATCGGGTGGCTGGACGCCGAGGTGTTGTATGCAGAATTGGGATGCGCACTATTTTGTGGATAAGGAACTGCTACGTTTCGGACAAACAACGATCGTTGGAGACGCCCCGATGTTCGCCTCCGATATAAGGATAAACCAGTCGTATATGAAACTATGGGCGGAGAGCTGGGGCCTTGGCTTCAAGCACAGCACGAAACCCACGCAGGCCCACAACATATACCGCCTGCCGGTGAAGGTGGTGGTGAATATGCCTAAGAAACCGACCAAATCTGTTTACGCCAGCACGGAAGTATTCATGGGAGACAGGGAATGGATGCCGGGCGACAAGCCCCAGCCAGAGATCGAGACCTATTTCCAGTTGCAGCATAACGTGGCGGTATCCGGTACGGTCAGCGATGAGGGAATATCGTTCAAAGCCGATCACTACCTGAATTATTACGCCACGCGAGATTTCATCGTCATCGATGGGAACATAAACGACGGGCTTAGCATCAGCGGATTGGGAACGATCCCTTTCCGCAGCCAGGGTAGCGTGAACGACCCGATCCCCAAGGAGGGATTCGGAGGCAAGCCCGACGGGAGCATCCAGATACATATAGATCAAAGCTTGGATGACGTGGAGAAATGGGAGCGTATCCGATACGAATAGACGACAGAATATTCACCTTATAAACAAATACAACGATGAGAAAGATCTTGAACATCATGGCAATCGCCCTTGCGATATTCTGCAGGATACCGGTGGAGGTGCACGGCCAGAGTTTCTTGAAGAAACTGAAACAGAAAGTGGGCAACGTAGTAGGTACCAAGGATGATACCGCCGAGATAGGAGAGGAGCCTTTCGTCGGTGGAGATGGCGATCAGCCGACACGATCTGTCACCCCCACGGATAAGCTACAAAAACGTCGCACGGCTACCGCCACGTGGGACGAGATGATCGCTCCCAGCAGAGCCAACTCGCCGGAGGCCTTGCTGAACGAGCTTCCCCCGTTGCCTTCCGTCGAGAGCATCGTCTACCCGGAGGAAACCGCCCGTGCGACCTACTACCGCAAGATCGTAGCCGTGGATATGCGTATAACGGAACTGGATTCGATACATACCTGCTCGGACGAGGAGATGATCGCCCTCCGGGATAAGTTCTATGTAGAGTTGGCCGATATCAACGGGATTACGGTGGAGGAAATGAAAAGCTTGGAAGACCCGAACCTCCCCGAAGCGGAAAAGGAACGCTTGATCGAGAAGATGAAGAACGCCTTGGTAGGCGATACCCGGGGGCTTGAGGCCATGGGCGCCGATCTGGAGAAACGTGAGGCAGCCAAAGGAGGCAAGTTGACCAACGAGGAGAAGATGGCCTTCTTAGCGGAGAACCAAGGCAACCTGAGCGACCTAGGTTCCATGATGGAAAAAATGCAGGCGACGAACGAGAAAACGACAGCCTTCAACGCCAAGTTCGTCAAGCTGGAACAAATGACCGTGCAGCAAACCGAGAAGATGAAAAAGATACTACAGGCGAGCGATGGCGCGATCACGAGTTGCGAGAAGATCGCCGGGGAATACGAATCGGAATTAAAGACCCTCTATGCCCAGATCTATGAGACCGACGACAGCCAGAAGGTTGAGGAACTTTATGCCCGTGCCGACGAGCGGATGAAAAACTATCGCCTCCGTGCCGCCAAGCTCTGGCGCAACAGCCTGCAAACCCAATTGGATGGGGTAAAGGCCATGTATCCGGACATCGTGAAGTTGCAGAAAGAGATGATGCAGGAGGGAATCATCCCGGCCTGCGCCGAGAAACGTGCCTCGTTCAACGCCGTGACCAATTACACCAATATCTTGCACAAGGCGTATTGCGACTTCCCGCAACCGCGGGTGTTGCCGGTCTACATGGAGACGATCATTGAGATTCCCGAGGGTGAGCACCTGTTTTACGCGGAGAGTGGTTTCGCCACGTCGGTCGACGGCTTCTTGAACAACAGCCGCGTCTACACCGCCGACAATGCGGGCAAGAGATACCTTTACGAAAACGGCAAGAAGCGGGAACTGGGGCCGAACGATCCCGGCGATTTCCAAGCGAAAGGGGCACGGACGGAACCCACCTACGGAGCTTGGACCTCGGCTAGCGGCACACGCAAGGTGACCTACACGCGCGACGGATCGCTTACCCTGCATGACGGCACCTCCTTCTATCCGCTGGCTTTCAAGAAGGAGAGCGACAGGCTGGTGTGGATCATCGCCTCGTCTGCAGGTGTTGAAAAATGCACGTACAAACTATAGCGGTATTCCTCGTTGCGTTGTTGGCGCGAGCTCTCAGCGGATCGACCGCCTTGGCGCAGGATTACCAAAAGATCTTTGAAAAGGAATGGATAGAAGCTGATAAGTACGTGGCGGGATAACGGGAGGTCTGGAACTTGATCTTCCCGGAGTTCGGTATCCGGACGGAGTTGGCCGTGGCGGTTGTCTTCCCCGAATTGGTTCGTTACTCGGCCTTGATGGACTTTATGGAGACAACAGCCGTCAAGGCGCTTTACCAGCAAAAGGGGGTAAAGGGAGCCGATTTCTCCATTGGCCGCTTCCAGATGAAGCCTTCCTTCGTGGAGGATCTGGAACGACAGTGGATGCGAACGGAATGGCGACACGAGTACGGGATCTATTTCGATCTCTCCGAGACGTTGGAGGCCCACCGCATATGCGTACTCCGGCTGGACGACCGGAACTGGCAATGTATTTATCTGGCCATGTTCTTGAAACTGTTATACCGCCGTTTCCCGGAACTGGCCGAGGAGGAGGATATCGAGCAAGTCCGCTTTTGCTCCACCGCCTACAACGCCTCGTTTTACGGCACCTACGAGCGCATCCGTAGCAAAAGCGCCCGCCGCTTCTACCATACTGATTTCATACCGACTCCCGGAACGAAGCGTTACGCTTATTCCGAGATAGCGGTCTTTTATTACAAGATAGCTCTCTGACATGCTGGAATGATTTTTATTTCCCTCCCTTCAAATCGTTCCAGCACTATGTGAAAGCAAGACACAAACGGGGATAGATTCTGGTAGACCCGTCGGAGACTCCGGAAGCGCAGGGATTCCTTCCCTCTGGCTTCCGGGGAATCCGATTCCCGACACCGGCTTCCCCTTATGAAGTGACAAGAATTAAAGAAACGAACGATAAAAAGAATGACTATGGCCAATTACGGTAAATATGGATTCCTTCCCGCCATCGCCCTCTGCCTTCTTTGGGCGACGGAGGTATCGTGGGCGCAGGTGAAGCTCGTGCGGATGCCCGTCGTTGAGAAGAGCGGTTCAATATCCTCTGGGAAGAGTATAATACGCTTATGGAGAATCAATTAAACACCGAGACGAAGCAAACACCCGCACAAATGCAAGGCGAATCGGGCGACGGTGGCCAGAGGGGAACGCTGGGGAGTCATCGACGAGCAAGACCATCGTGCGACGTTAACGGTGTCACACGTATGACATCAGCTGCCTCACACGTGCGACACCTAGAGCCTCACGCCTGCAAGACCGGCAACGAGAATAGAGAGAAATAACAATTATCACATTATCAACAATTTAAAACAAAACAAGATGGCAAAGTACAAGTTAATTAAGAAAGTGAATCCGCAGAAAAGACAGGAACCTGGCAAATGGTACGCGACCCCCAAAAGCGAGACCCCGCTCTCGGGCAAGGCGATGATGTGCGCCGCCACCGCCAACACCACTACTGCTCCCATCGAGATGGAGGCCTCGCTGGAGCTTCTGGCCAAGTTCGTGCCCCAACAACTCCAGCAGGGACACACGGTGAAGATACCGGGCTTGGGTACTTTTCGCCTCACCTTCAAGAGCGATGGCGTGGAAGATATTAACAGTTTCCGGGCGAACAGCATGATCAAGAACGTCCGGATCGTATTCACTCCCTCGAAAGAATTGCGGGAGAGCGTGCTCAGCGGCCTTACGTTCGAGGACGGCGGCGTACTGGAGGACGACATCAGCTACGCTTCTATAGCCGATTACCGTTTGGCCAAAGGTGTCCCGGAGGGCGGCGGAGACTCGGAAAGCCCGGGTGAGATTTAAGGTAACCATTAAAACAGGAACGGGATGAACATTTTCTCTTGCCATATACGCCGGATCGTGTTGTTGCTATTGGCACTCCTCTGAGTGCCGATGGCGACGCTACGGGCGCAGGAAGAAAAAGCGGACGGCACGAACCGGGTGATAGTATCCAAACAGGATATGCGGATAACCGTTCTTTGTCCGCAAGGCGATACGCTCGCCGTTTTTCCCATCGCTTGCGGACGCAATTACGGCGACAAGCAGCAGGAATGGGATTTCCGGACACCGGAAGGGCATTTCGTGATAGAGTCCGTGGAAGATACCTCCCTTTGGCCGCGAGACTCGACGAGGCAAGAAACTCCCGGCGAGATATACGGCCCCCGCTTCTTCCGCTTGAAAGCACCCGGCTTCACGGGCATCGGCATACACGGGACCGCCAACCCCCAAGTGATACCCGGACGGATAACGATGGGCTGCATACGCCTCAGCAATGAGGACCTGAAAGCCTTCTCCCGGCTGGTGGACGTAGATACAAGGGGGGATATCCTGCCCGACAAAGGGAGAGAACGCGGCTCGCTTTCCAAGCTAGCCCGGGACGATGATTACTAACAACACTAAAAGGAATGGACATGAAAAGGTTAATCTTATTATTGATATGCGCGCTGTACGTAACGACGGCGGCGCAGGCGCAAATTTCTTTCTATGGTGAGTGGTGCCGGAAAGGGGGTGGCGAAAAGACCATCATGATCTTCGATATGAAGGAAAAGAAAGCCTACGTGATGAACGAGGCCCGGAAGACCTGCATGGTGATGGAGGAGATCGACAAGTTATCCACCAATAAGCTGGTGGGTTACGACTGGGAAGTGTCTCACTCTACCTCCCGAGAGTTTTTGGGCATGGAGGAGATAGACGGTAAGGAGTGTGCCCACTACTATGTCAAGAGCGAATCGATCTACAAGGATGGCGGCAAGGATGGCGCCGGCTATCACGAATGGATTTACTCGCCCATGAAGGTATCGAACTACAACGGCTGCATCGCCCACGACAATACGGTGTATGTGATGGACAGGACCATCGTGCTTCGCTGCGTCAAGATGGGGCCGCAACCGGCGCACCTCTTCCAAGTGCCCGAAGGGTATCAAATGACTGTGATGCCTGCCGGCGGCCTGCTGGAGATGATGACGGGGAAATCGTGCGAGGAGAACACCCAAAAAGTGGACGAGACACGCGATGCCATCCAAAAATCCAATGAGCAGATCAAGGAGCAACTGAAAGAGGTCAACGACAAGAGCAAGAGCGACGAGGAACGGATGAAGGCCTTGCTCGAGATGCTGGGCGGACAGAAGAAGAAATAGAGAAAAATTATTCACTTTAAAATAACAACGATTATGAAAACGAACATTAGATTTCTAGTTATGATCGCCGTTTCCTTGCTGACGGTATTGGGAATGAGCGCGCAAGAACCTTTCTTCCTACATAAGGAAGGCGTGAAACTGACTTACGCCGACAAGGACAAGAAAGGAAAGATCAACAGTTACACGGAGACTACCGCTACAAAGGTGACGGGAGATGCGGACAACTGCACCGTTACCTACTCGATGATGGTGATGGACAATAAAAAGAACCCGGTGCTCAAGCAACCGATGACACAGACATTCGAGGTGAAGAATGGCACGGTGACCTACGATCCCAAGTCGTTGGTAGGACAGATCATGGAGGGCATGCAAGTAACCGTGACCGGAACACCCTTCCAACTTCCCTCCAATGTCAAGGTAGGCGATACCTTCGGCGACTATACCATCACCTTGAACTTGGCCGGCATCAAGACCAATACGGAGGTGACGGGCGTGAAGGCCGTGGCCGAGGAAACCCTCGACGTGAACGGGACGAGTATCGACTGCGTCGTGATTGAGAACACTACCGTATCGAAAGTGATCGGTATCAAGCAGACCACTATCCAGAAGATCTGGTATGGCCACGGCATTGGCCCTGTGAAGACAAACATGTATAACAAGAAGGGAAAACTGATGACAAGCCAAGAGCTAGTTTCAATAGAAGGATTGTAAACCATTAAAAACATACGTATCATGAAACAGACATTATTTACATTCATGTTCATCATAAGCCTCGTGCTTATGACGGCATGCGGAGGTTCGCCGGTAGATAAAGCCTTGGCAAAACTGGATGATGCCATTGAAAAGCTGGAGAAAAAAGGAGATAAGATGACCAAGGACGAGATGGATGCCATCATGAAAGACTTGGAGGAACCCGTTAGCGTATTGAACAAAACGATAGAAGACAACGAGGTGGGAGGTGTCACCAAGATCAAGATAATCGCCAAGGTGACGAAACTGACGGCGCTGGCCACGAAGGTCGGGATAAAGAATCTGGATATGGGAGATTTCTCGGATAAGGCGAAAGGAACTAAGAAAGAGTAAGGTGGTATGGGAGATATTTTAACAGGAATCGGAAAAGGCTTGTCCGGATTCAGGCTGCAGGATGATCCCGACGTGAAGATATTCAATGCCCAGACCGAGATGAAAGAGTTCTCGGAAAGGGAGGGAAAAATCTATGCCCGTCTCGGACGGCAAGTATATGAGACGGATGGCGGCGAGAACTATCCGGAGATAAGGGCAGAGCTAGATTTACTCGCAGCCAACAAGCAGGCGGCGGAAAGCCGCCCTCGAACGTGCCGAGGCCGAGGAACGTGCCCGCCGGGAAGCCGAGGAGCAGGAGCATAGCTGCCCCAATTGCGGGGCCTATAATCCGGAGGGAACCAACTTTTGCCAAGAGTGTGGAACCCGTTTGACGCAACCCGTGCAACAAGCGCCTGCGGCGAAACGTTTCTGCCCGAACTGCGGCACGGAAGTTATCGCCGGGCATCGTTTCTGCAGCGGTTGCGGAACAAAAATGGAATGATGTATAACAGTTACTTTAAAGAAAGGAGAAATCATGGCTTTTTGTACAAACTGCGGGACAAATGTCCCGGATGGCATAAAATTCTGTACCTCATGTGGTACGCCGATGTCGGTACAGGCACAACCGCAAGCCCCGCCACCGCCCCAGCAAACCTATGTGCAGCCGCAACCTGCGCCTCAGCCACTACCGCAGCAGGCTTATGCCCCGCCATCGCAACCGGCT
>OGOQ01002919.1_pt1 | contig 9927 bp, 8 predicted proteins | sample 1552691 | NCBI WGS metagenome assembly OGOQ01 (sample SAMEA2580209, study PRJEB22360) | human gut metagenome | biome: human gut; feature: human-associated habitat; material: faeces | place: Denmark | collected 2008/2010
TATAAAAAAAGCGAGATGTTTTTCATCTCGCTTTTTTTATTATATAGATTCTTTGCTATCTGACATATTTACATGATGTAATACCAATTTTCATCACCTCTTCATCCTTTCGTATCTTTACACCTGAGGGAGCTAGATAATTCGTGATGGCTGTTGTAACAACTGTACTTTGACCGTAACTGTTACCTGTGGTCGTTGTCCGTTGAACAGGGATAAGAAGTAAACTCAAATCTTTGTCCGGATTATTCTCCATCTGATATTTTAATAAATTGGCAAGATTCGGGAATGAGTACGTACGAGTAGTCGCATCGTAAGCCTTGGATAGAAACGAGGTTACATTATTGTCAATTTGACTACCCTCAAAGAAACTCTTTACAGAATCCTCCGGCAAGATCAATAAATAAGGAGGAGGAGCCAGCGCATATTGCCAATCTTCTTGCGGCATCGCTTTTAACTCTAGTGGTAAATTATTCACGATACGTTTTTCCATGATCGGAGTAATTTCCTGTGTCGGAAGAACGATGCGTGTACAAACGCCGGCAGGAGTCTTAAAAAATGCATAGCTGTCGTTCGGTTGTAGCAATTGACTCATATCCGTATTTTTGAAACGACTTAGCTGAATGACCTCTTTAGTGACGGAGAAAGCTTCCCACGTGGTTATTAAAGAGTCTTTTCCTGCTGTGCTTTTAACCGCATAATTATAATATATCTTAAGGACAGAGCTAGCCACGGACAATATATTACCACTACCGAAGGTAGTTGTTACATAAAGCCCCGGGAAAAACTCATTGAAAGTTTCTTGATTCTTGAATGTACCCGGATTATTAATCGTTTCATCATAAAATTTTTGTCCGAACTCAGTAGGCATTTTAATGCTTACATGAGGGCTGTAACCATCAGAGTTTCTAAGGGAGTCGGATATACTTGTGTTATAAGCTGTATAAGCTTGAGCACCCATTGACTCTTGCATATTGCAATATTGCTTAGGGTCAATATTTGTATAAAAATTCTTTTGTAACGGACTTGTAATTTTAAAGATCTCCGCACGCATAGGCGCCAAGGAGTCTCCTACCCATACACCGTTTTTATTGGAACCATTATAATATATATTGAATTCCACCGAATCAATTTTTCCCTCATAAGGTGTATGCTTAAATTGAAAATCACTCGGACAATAGAATTGGCACATATAATCCGATACAAGGTTACCATACAGCGGATCGTAGAGTTCACCCAACTGGGCGCTAGTAGACCTTGCGTAAATAGAATCTAATTGCACCGTAGTGGCTTGTATCTGGAACGTGTCCATATATACCGCAATTGTATCGTCGCCTGGCTGAATACTTGTTCCTATCGAACTAAAATCATCATTACACCCGGCCAAAATGCTAGCACCAAGGCCAAGTCCAAGTATTAAAAGCTTGATTTTCATTACTACATTTATTATTTCGTGTTAGAATCCAATACCACGTCGTAGAACTTATTGAACTCGTCCATATAAGTTTCCGGTGACTGATAGGGAAGGAAAGGAGTATCTTTCTTGGCAGAGATATAATCAAGGACTTCTTGATTGATCGTCTCGCTACCTTGGATTACACCATCAGCGAAATCAATCGCTAATTTGGTTAGGCCCACAAAACTTGTATCTGCCTTGATTAACTTCAAGTCAGCTTCTTTGGCTCCGTCCGCCTTCAGTTTTGTCGCGAAATCTTTGTTTAGCGGGTTCTTGAAGTCATCGTTGTAGATCGAATAAACGATTTTCGCATTACGCAGGCACGGGTCATCGGCATACATTCTCTTGATGTAAAGAGCCGTTAACGCTGACATCCAGCCATGGCAATGGATTACATCAGGAATCCAACGCAATTTTTTTACGGTTTCCAATACTCCGCGTACATAGAAGATCGAACGATCGTCATTATCTTCATACTCATTTCCATTCTCATCGCTGACCGTGGATTTCCGTTGGAAGAAATCCTCGTTGTCAATAAAGTAAACCTGCATCCGGGCCGATTGAATGGATGCTACCTTAATGATCAGAGGATGGTCCGTGTCGTCAATAATAAGATTCATACCAGACAGACGGATAACCTCGTGCAACTGATTGCGGCGCTCGTTGATATTTCCGAATTTTGGCATGAATGTCCTGATTTCGCGACCACGCTCCTGAATTCCTTGCGGCAAATTTCTACATATTGTCGCAATCTCGGATTCGGGAAGGTAGGGAGTGATTTCTTGGGCTATAAACAAGATTTTTTTTGCATCCATTCTGTAAACTAGTTTTATAAAGACGCTACAAAGATACGAAAAATCTTTTATTTACGGTAATTATTTAGTTGCTTTGCACCGTCAATTAAGCATCTATCTGATGAAAATAGTAAATAGTATTAAAGATTTGAAGGCTTATCTTGCTGAGGCAAAGCAGGATAATAAGAAAATTGGCTTTGTTCCTACCATGGGAGCACTGCATAATGGACATCTTAGCTTAGTACAACATTGCGTGAAAAACAATGATGTATGTGTAGTCAGTGTTTTTGTAAATCCAACCCAATTTAATGACAAACACGACTTGGAAACGTATCCCCGTACGTTGGAGGCTGATTGTGTGTTATTAGAATCTGCCGGCTGTGACTATGTATTCGCTCCCTCTGTAGAAGAGATGTATCCGGAGCCAGATACCCGTACATTTGATTTGGGAACGGTATCTGAGGTAATGGAAGGCGCTAAGCGTCCGGGGCATTTTAACGGTGTAGCGCAGGTAGTAAGTAAGTTGTTCTATATCGTAGAGCCGGATAACGCTTATTTCGGGGAAAAGGATTTCCAGCAGATCGCTGTGATCCGGGCGATGGTGAAACAATTGAATATCCCTGTAACGATCAATGCTTGTCCGATCGTTCGTGAGGGCGATGGCTTGGCCTTGAGTAGCCGGAATACCCGTTTGACACCGGAACAACGTCAAAAAGCTCCGTTAATTGCTCGTACGTTAAAAGAAAGTACTACCTTTGTGCCCGGAAAAAGCGTACAAGAAGTGATTGACTATGTTGTCAATACGATTAATAGCGATCCAGTCATGGAAGTTGAGTACTACGAGATCGTAGATGGCAATACGTTAGAGTCTATCAAGAACTGGTCGGATACCGATTATCCGGTAGGTTGCATCACGGTATATTGCGGAGAGGTACGTTTGATCGACAATATCAAATACTAATTATAAGTCATACATGTTTATAGAGGTAGTAAAGTCAAAAATTCACCGGGTAACGGTAACGGAAGCTAACTTAAACTATATCGGTAGCATCACTATCGACGAGGATTTGTTGGACGCCGCTAATTTGATTGCGAACGAGAAGGTCTCGATCGTGAATAATAATAACGGAGAACGTTTTGAGACGTATATTATCAAGGGCGAACGTGGCTCGGGAGTGGTTTGCTTGAACGGAGCGGCTGCCCGTAAGGCTCAACCCGGAGATATTATTATCGTTATGTCGTATGCCATGATGGATTTCGAGGAGGCGAAAACATTCAAGCCTTCCGTGGTATTTCCCGATACGGCGACAAATAAGTTGATATAGTAGACACTAGACTTTGTAGAGATCTCTAATCATAAGAAAAGCTCGTCGGGATGCGGCGGGCTTTTTTTATCTTCATAAATTTAAGTAATAAGCGAGTTATGTACACGAACAGGAATATATGGAATGTTAGCTACCCGATCTTTTTGAGCTTGTTGGCGCAAAACGTGATAAACGTGACTGATACGGCTTTTCTAGGTAGGGTTGGTGAAGTCGAGTTGGGGGCTTCCGCTATGGGAGGACTTTATTATATCTGCGCTTTTACGATCGCCTTCGGTTTTAGTACGGGATCTCAAATCGTGATTGGCCGTAGAAACGGAGAGGGACGTTATGACCAGATAGGGCCTGTCATGATACAAGGCGTTTTCTTCCTATTGTCGCTGGCTGCTATATTGTTCTTGTTTTCTCGTTTTTTCGCGGGAGACGTGATGCGTGTATTGATTTCTTCGGACGCTATCTTGAATGCCACGGAGGAATTTTTGGATTGGCGTGTGTTTGGCTTCTTCTTCTCTTTCGTGAACGTGATGTTCCGGGCTCTTTTTATTGGTATTACCCGTACAAAGGTGTTGACATTGAACGCTGTCTTGATGGCAATGACGAATGTCTTACTGGATTATCTTTTGATTTTCGGACATGCCGGATTCCCAAAGATGGGTATTCAAGGGGCGGCTATCGCTTCCGTCATAGCCGAGGCGGTATCGATTCTCTTTTTCGTGGTTTACACGAGACTTACCGTAGATATACGTAAATATGCGCTTAACCAGATTCGTTCTTTCGATTTTGGCTTGTTGAAACGGGTGCTGGATATTTCCGTGTTCACGATGCTGCAATATTTCTTGTCTATCGCTACTTGGTTTATGTTCTTTATCGCTGTGGAGCATTTGGGGCAACGGGAGTTGGCGGTGGCGAATATCGTACGTAGTATTTACGTCGTGATGTTGATTCCCGTTAATTCCTTGGCGACCACGACAAACACGTTCGTGAGTAATAGTATCGGGGCGGGAGCGATCAATCAAGTTATACCGACTATCTGGAAGATCTGTAAGTTATCGTTGGGCATTATGGTCGTGTTTGCCGCTATTGTCAGTTTGATGCCGGGATGGGTCGTGTCTGTTTATACGAATGACGCTTCATTAGTGGCGGCCTCGGTTCCATCCGTCTACGTGATTGTCGGTTCTTTATTGATCGGATCGGTAGCTAATGTGGCGTTCAACGGGGTGTCGGGTACGGGAAATACACGTTCTGCGCTTTTTATGGAAGTGGCGGTATTGATTCTGTATGTGCTTTTTGTATATGTCGCGGGGATACGTTTGCGTTTGTCGGTAGCCGTATGCTTCTTGACAGAGGCTATTTACTATAGTGGATTGCTCGTCGCTAGCGTAATCTATTTAAAGAAAGCCTCTTGGCAAAATAAGAGAATATAAGTATATGAGGGGAAAAAAACACGTACGTCTTTTTTCGAAAACACGTACGTGAATTCTGAAAAACACGTACGTCTTTTTTTGAACTGTGAATATTGGGAAATTGTTCGTATTTTTGTATTGTAATCAAATAAGAAAGGTAACTCATGTCCACGAAGCAATGTGAAGATATGTTGGTAGGAAAAGGAGTACGGCCTACTGCCGCACGGATCCTTGTCTTGCAAAAATTATCAGAACGAACCAGCCCGGCTTCCCTGTTCGAATTGGAGGCGGAGTTGGAGACGTTGGATAAATCGACCATTTCCCGTTCATTGGCCTTGTTATTGGAACATCATGCGATCCATTCTTTCGAAGATGGTAGTGGCTCTATAAAATATGAGATATGCCAGAGCCGTTCGGAGACATGCCCAGTGGGTGATAGGCATATTCATTTTTTCTGCGAGGTATGCCGTAAAACCTCTTGTTTGAATAATATCAAGATCCCGGTCGCTCAATTGCCGGAAGGATATATAATGGATACCATTAATTATACGGTAAAGGGTGTTTGCCCATTGTGTAATAAGCGACGTTCCTAGAAACCCTGATAATTTGCAATCAAGTTGCAACTCCCTTCTCTTACCTTTGTACCGTAATCAAGAAGTAAATAATTAAAATAGATAAGATTATGAGTACAACATGTGGATGCGAACATTGCCATTCGCACGGAAGTTCCGGTTTATGGATGCCGACGGTTTCTTTCGTTTTGTTGGTGATAGGACTTATCGGGAAGTACTCGGGGATAAGTTGGTTTGCTGAGTCTTGGATAGAGGCCATTTGGTTTCTGGTCGCTTTTTTGCCGGTAGGACTTCCTGTTATGCGAGAAGCTTGGGAAGCGGCTTTGCGGAAAGACTTTTTTAGTGAGTTCTCGTTAATGGCGATCGCCTCGATTGGGGCGTTTTGTATTGGGGAGTATCCCGAGGCCGTAGCCGTGATGCTTTTCTATACGGTAGGAGAGAGGTTGCAACTTCTAGCCGTGAATAAAGCCTCGAAGAATATCAGTGACTTGTTAGATGTCCGGCCGGAACGAACGGATGTATGGCGGACGGGTACATATATGAATGTATCTCCGAAGGATGTAAAAGTAGGCGAGCGGATCGAGGTGAAACCCGGCGGACGTGTGCCTTTGGATGGCGTTTTATTGGAAGCCGAGGCACAGTTCGATACCTCGGCATTAACCGGGGAAAGTATGCCTCGTTCTATCCGTGAGGGTGAGGAGGTGCTTGCCGGAATGATCGTGCAGGGGCAGGCGGTACGTATACAAGTGAATCGGCCGTACGAGCAAAGTGCCTTGGCCCGTATTTTGGCTTTGGTGAAAGATGCCTCGGAGCGGAAAGCGCCGGCGGAATTGTTTATTCGGCGTTTCGCACGGATTTATACCCCAATCGTGATTCTTCTGTCGTTTCTAATCGTGTCGGTTCCAGCCTTGGTAGGGATGGTGACGCCTTCTTTCCAGTATGTTTTCTCGGATTGGTTATATAGGGGATTGGTTTTCTTGGTTATTTCTTGTCCTTGTGCCTTGGTTATAAGTGTTCCGCTCGGATATTTCGGTGGTATAGGCGCCGCTTCTCGTGCCGGGATATTATTTAAGGGTGGTAATTATTTAGATGCGATCACACGGGTAAATACGGTAGCGTTCGATAAGACCGGTACATTGACTACCGGGCGTTTTGAGGTCACAATGGTGGAAAGCACGGGTATCCCGGCTTCTGATCTTTTGAGTGTTTTGTTATCAGTAGAGCGGAAAAGTACCCATCCGGTAGCGCAGGCTGTAGTTCGCTATGCGGAAAAACAAGATAGCGTGCCGATGGAAATCACTGACATGCGGGAATTGGCAGGGCATGGTGTCGAGGCTATCGTGAACGGTCGGCAGGTGCTTGTCGGTAACATTCGTTTATTGGCCGAACGTGATATTCCTGTCCCGAAGGAATTATCCGATAGTATTTCTACCGTGGTGGTTTGTGCGATCGATGGGAAATATGCGGGGCATCTTCTCCTTTCGGATACCTTGAAGAAGGATGCCGTGGATGCGATTCGTCGGTTAAAGGATCTGGATGTTAAAGATATTCGCTTGTTGTCCGGGGATAAGCAAGAGATCGTGAATCAATTCGCTGAGCGTTTGGGTGTCGATAAAGCGTATGGTAATCTGCTGCCGGAGGATAAAGCCGCTTATATAGAGCGATTAACGGCGGAGACGGATAAGTCGGTTGCCTTTGTGGGCGATGGGATGAACGATGCGCCGGTACTGGCTTTAAGTGATGTCGGTATTGCGATGGGTGGATTGGGATCGGATGCGGCCATCGAGAGCGCGGACGTGGTTATCCAAACGGACCAGCCCTCTAAAGTAGCGGAAGCTATTTCTATCGGACGTGCTACCCGGAATATCGTCCGTCAGAATATCGTGGGATCTATTGGCGTGAAGGTGATAGTCCTTGTGGCGGGAGCCTTCGGTTTTGCCACGCTTTGGGAAGCTGTTTTCGCGGATGTAGGTGTATCTTTGCTGGCGGTTCTTAATTCGATCCGTATACTAAAACGTTGAGAAGTGAAGAATTTCGAGATCGCTTTCATCGCATACTCATCTCTTTTTCGTACCTTTGCCCCTTAATCCAGTAGAAAATAATATAAATACACATACGAATTATGTTTGAGAACTTAAGCGAAAGGTTAGACAGATCGTTTAAACTGTTGAAGGGCGAAGGCAAGATTACCGAGATCAATGTGGCGGAAACATTGAAGGATGTGCGTAAAGCGTTGTTGGATGCCGACGTCAATTATAAGGTTGCCAAGAGTTTTACGGATACGGTAAAAGAGAAGGCTTTAGGACAGAACGTGCTTACATCGGTTAAGCCTAGTCAGTTGATGGTTAAGATTGTTCACGATGAGTTGGCCAGCTTGATGGGAGGTACGGCAGTCGACGTGAATTTGCAGGGAAATCCCGCCATTATATTGATGTCCGGTTTGCAAGGTTCGGGTAAGACTACTTTCACTGGTAAACTAGCGTCTTTATTAAAGACCAAGAAAAATAAGAAACCATTATTAGCCGCTTGCGACGTGTATCGTCCGGCAGCTATCGAGCAGTTGCGTGTAGTCGGAGAACAGGTGGGTGTTCCGGTATACATGGAATTGGAGAATAAGAATCCGGTGGAGATCGCTATGAACGCTATCCGCGAGGCACGGGCTAAAGGCAATGACGTCGTGATCGTGGATACCGCCGGTCGTTTGGCTATCGATGAGCAGATGATGAACGAGATCGCCGCTATCAAGAGCGCTATCCAGCCGGATGAGACCTTGTTCGTGGTAGATGCCATGACGGGTCAGGATGCCGTGAATACCGCGAGGGAATTTAATGAGCGGCTGAACTTCGACGGCGTCGTACTTACGAAGTTGGATGGTGATACCCGTGGTGGTGCCGCTTTGTCGATCCGTACGGTTGTTGATAAGCCGATTAAGTTTGTCGGTACGGGCGAGAAGATGGATGCCTTGGATATTTTCCACCCTGAACGTATGGCGGATCGAATCTTAGGCATGGGTGATATCGTGTCTTTGGTGGAACGTGCGCAAGAGCAATATGACGAGGAAGAAGCGAAACGTTTGCAGAAGAAGATCGCTAAGAACCAGTTCGATTTTAACGACTTTATCTCCCAGATCCAACAGATCAAGAAGATGGGTAACTTGAAAGAGTTGGCATCCATGATCCCGGGTGTAGGAAAGGCATTGAAAGATGTGGATATCGATGATAACGCGTTCAAGAGTATCGAGGCTATCATTTATTCGATGACTCCGGATGAGCGCAGCAACCCGGCTATCTTGAATGGCTCACGCCGTCAGCGTATCGCCAAAGGTAGCGGTACGAGCATCCAGGAGGTAAACAAGCTGATCAAGCAATTTGATGAGACCCGTAAGATGATGCGTATGCTTACTTCCGCGAAGTCGGGGAAGATGAAGCTACCTTCGATGAAGCCCTCGTTCAGACGTTAATTAACAGGAGACAATCAATAATATGGAAGAACAACATTATCAATTGCTGGATGGTAAGGCCGTTTCCGCTCAGATGAAGAAGGAGATGGCTGAGGAGGTAGCCCAGATCAAGGCTGCCGGAGGTAAGATCCCTCACTTGGCTGCTATTTTGGTGGGCCATGACGGTGGTAGCGAGACTTATGTGGCTAGTAAAGTCAAGACTTGTCAGGAGATTGGTTTTAAGTCTACCTTAATTCGCTTTGAGGAGGATGTTACGGAGGAAGAATTGCTTCGTAAGGTCGATGAGTTAAATAATGATCCGGATGTGGATGGCTTTATCGTACAGCTTCCGCTTCCGAAACATATATCCGAGCAGAAGGTGATCGAGGCGATCGATTATCGTAAAGATGTGGACGGTTTCCATCCGCTCAATGTGGCCTCCCTCTGGCTCAGGCAGGAGTGCCTGCTGCCATGTACTCCGAAAGGCATCATCCGGCTGCTGAAGAGTACGGGCACGGAAATAGCGGGAAAGCGTGCGGTCGTCATAGGAAGAAGCAATATCGTCGGCCTGCCGGTCGCCAAACTGCTGCTCGACGAGAATGCGACCGTGACGATAGCCCACAGCCGGACGAAGAACCTGCCGGAAGTGACGCGCGAGGCCGACATCCTGGTGGTGGCCATAGGCCGTCCGAAGTTCGTCACGGCCGATATGGTGAAACCGGGCGCCGTGGTGATAGACGTCGGCGTGAACCGCGACCCGGAAACCGGCAAACTGTGCGGTGATGTCGATTTCGCCGCCTGCGAACCGGTTGCCGGCATGATAACGAAAGTGCCGGGAGGGGTGGGCCCCATGACTATCACGATATTGTTGGAAAATACGATAGAGGCTTTTGAACGGCGTATGAGAGGCTGATTGGCGGCAGGGCCTTGTCTGCGGCTAAGGC
>OGOQ01002922.1_pt1 | contig 9921 bp, 4 predicted proteins | sample 1552691 | NCBI WGS metagenome assembly OGOQ01 (sample SAMEA2580209, study PRJEB22360) | human gut metagenome | biome: human gut; feature: human-associated habitat; material: faeces | place: Denmark | collected 2008/2010
GTTCGGTAGTGGTGGTTTTGCCCGCGTCAATGTGGGCGGAAATACCGATGTTGCGATAACGCGAGATCGGAGTTTGACGAGCCATTTAAGGTTCCTCTCAATTTGCTGCTGCACGTTGCTTGGGTTTCAGAGCTTCGTGCAGCCGATATGCGGAGTTAGAAGCGGAAATGCGAGAAGGCCTTGTTGGCTTCAGCCATACGATGGACTTCATCGCGCTTCTTAACGGCACCGCCGCGGTTTTCAGCGGCGTCGAGCAGTTCGCCGGCGAGGCGCTGCGGCATCGACTTTTCGGAACGGCCCTTAGCCGATTCACGGAGCCAGCGCATCGCGAGAGCGAGGCGACGAACGGGACGGACTTCGACCGGGACCTGATAGTTGGCGCCACCAACGCGGCGGGACTTGACTTCCACCAGCGGACGGACGTTGTTGATGGCGTTGTTGAACACTTCAATAGCGCTCTGGCCGGTCTTTTCTTCGATCTGCGCAAGGGCACCGTAGACGATGCGTTCCGCAACCGCCTTCTTGCCATCGAGCATGATCACATTAATGAACTTCGTGATTTCCACGCTGCCGTACTTAGGATCGGGCAGAATTTCGCGCTTCGGTACTTCGCGACGACGGGGCATTTTGATTCCTCTTTCGTATCTTCAGTCTTGCATGCTTCTCAAAATGAAATGCTGTGAGATGCATGCTTAATGTTTTCTCTCGGACGCAGGGTCCGTGACTTACTCGGCCTTCTGCAGAAAACTCTGTTTAGGCCGCTGCTTGCGGCAAAGCCGCCAAGCGCTGTTAGGCTGCCTTCGGGCGCTTGGCGCCGTACTTGGAGCGAGCCTGCTTGCGGTCCTTGACGCCCTGGGTGTCGAGAGAGCCGCGAACAATGTGGTAGCGAACACCAGGAAGATCCTTTACACGACCGCCGCGGATGAGCACCACGGAGTGTGCATCTCACGGAGTTTTCGTGGAGGTTGTGCCCTCCGCCGCCAATGTAAGAAATGACTTCGAAGCCATTCGTGAGACGTACCTTAGCGACCTTACGCAGAGCCGAGTTCGGCTTCTTCGGGGTCGTGGCATACACACGCGTGCAAACGCCGCGCTTCTGCGGGCAGTTCTTGAGAGCAGGGCTCTTGCTCTTATCGTGCGTGAGTTCACGAGGCTTGCGAACAAGCTGGTTGATAGTAGGCATATCGTCCGTCTAATGATATTAAGCAGTGCTCAGGCTTCCCCTGAAGCACTAGGTTTGAACGTCTTTTCGGGCCGCCTATTCTTGCCGAACAACCTACTCGGAGTAGGCTTTTACAGAGTGCAAGAGCGGCTCGGACGCCCGAAAACACGTGATTTTCGTCTAATCAGTCTGCGCTGTCAAGGCGGTTGGGCAATTTTTTCAATACGAAAAAGCCCGACTCCCTCTGAGGAGGATCGGGCTCTTTCGCGCGACAGTCAGATCAGCTTGCGCTGGTCTCAGTCACTTTGCTGTTTATTCAGCACCTTTGCTATCCGCATCAGGCTCGGAAGGCGCTGCTGCGTCGGAGGGTTTAACTGACAGCTTCGGATCAGCTTCAACCGGAGCTTTGTGGTCAATGAAGGCGAACGGATCGACCATCGGACGAACCTCCTCCTCACTGTCCGCATCTTCAGCTGGCTCAGCCGCTGATGCTGTCGTCATCTGTTCCGTTACCGGCGGTTCTTCAAAGGCCTGAGTAGCACGTTCAAGACGTTCTGCCAGCTCCATCGCCTTATGAGCCTGATGGTAGGCAAGACCCGTACCTGCCGGAATCAGACGGCCAACGATCACGTTTTCCTTCAAACCACGCAGGTCGTCTCGCTTGCCCATGATGGCGGCTTCCGTCAGTACTCGCGTTGTTTCTTGGAAAGACGCTGCCGAAATGAAGCTGTCCGTCGAAAGCGATGCCTTCGTAATGCCGAGCAGAACGTTTTCGTACGTTGCCGGACGTTTGCCCAGCGCAGTAACTCGATCGTTCTCATCGAGCATTTCGGAACGTTCGACCTGTTCACCCTGGATGAAGTGCGTATCGCCCGGATCGGTGATCTGGACACGGCGCAACATCTGACGAACAATCACTTCAATGTGCTTGTCGTTGATCTTCACACCCTGCAGGCGGTAAACGTCCTGGACTTCGTCGACAATGTAACGCGCGAGCTCTTCAATACCGAGCAGTCGCAAAATGTCGTGCGGATCAACGGGACCATCCACCACTTCTTCACCCTTCTGCACGACCTGACCGTCATGAACGAGGACCGTCTTGTCTTTGCTGATGAGTGTTTCGTGTGAATTACCTTCCTGATCAGTAATGATCAAGCGCTGCTTGCCCTTTGTTTCCTTACCGAAGGTCACAGTACCAGTCACCTCGGCGAGCATGCCAGCATCCTTGGGGCTGCGAGCTTCAAAAAGTTCAGCCACACGCGGCAAACCACCCGTAATATCACGGGTCTTTTGCGATTCCGTCGGAATGCGAGCAAGCACCTCACCCATACCGATGTCCTGGCCGTCGCGAACAACCACGAAAGCGCCCACCGGCAGCTGAATCGTCACTGCGTGATCCGTGCCCGGGATCTTCACTTCATCTCCGTTTTCATCGATCAAGTGAACCAACGGGCGCAGGATGCCAGCAGAAGAGCTCTTTCCGCTCTTCGTAGCCTTCTTCGGATCGATCACAACAAGGCTCGAAAGCCCCGTCACTTCATCGACCTGATTCATCACGGTAACGTTTTCAATAACGTTCTCAAACTTAACGCGGCCGGCGTACTCCGTAATAATCGGACGGGTCATCGGATCCCAGGTAGCAAGCTGCTGTCCGGCCTTAATCGTCTGCCCATCTTGGATCAAGAGCGAGGCGCCGTACGGTACCTTGTGGCGTTCACGTTCACGACCGTGATCCATCACAATGATTTCACCGGAACGAGAAATCACCACGAGTTCACCCTTGGAAGACTTCACGAAGCGCATTGCTTCATTGAAGCCCACCGTGCCGGCAGACTTGGCCTCGATACTCGATGCAACTGCAGCACGGGACGCCGCACCACCAATGTGGAACGTACGCATCGTCAGCTGCGTACCCGGCTCACCAATCGACTGAGCTGCGATAACGCCGACAGACTCGCCTGCGTTAACCAACGTGCCGCGGCCGAGATCACGACCATAGCACTTGGCGCACAAACCGTAGCGGGTATCACAGGTCAGCGGCGTACGAACCTTGACCATGTCAATACCAACTTCGTCAAGTTTGTCGCAAAGCCGCTCATCCAGCAGGGTACCGGCAGCGATCACAACTTCATGCGTATCAGGATTGATGACGTCAACAGCAGTGACACGACCGAGAACACGATCACGCAGCGCCTGAATGACTTCACCGCCTTCCACAAGCGCACGCATCTCAACGCCGCGAGTCGTACCGCAGTCGTCCTCGACCACCACAAGATCCTGCGTCACGTCAACGAGACGACGGGTGAGGTAGCCAGAGTTTGCTGTCTTCAACGCCGTATCAGCCAAACCCTTACGAGCACCGTGGGTCGAAATGAAGTACTGCAGAACGTTGAGGCCTTCACGGAAGTTCGCTGTAATCGGCGTTTCAATAATGGAGCCGTCTGGCTTAGCCATCAAACCGCGCATACCGGCGAGCTGTCGAATCTGAGCTGCGGAACCACGAGCACCAGAGTCAGCCATCATGTAAACGCTGTTAAAGGACTCCTGAGAAACCTTCTTGCCGTGACGGTCGATAGTGGGCTCCGTGGAGAGCTCTTGCATCATCACCTTGCCGACCTGGTCCGATGTACGACCCCAAATGTCCACCACCTTGTTGTAGCGTTCACCTTGCGTCACAAGACCTGACGTGTACTGCGCTTCGATTTCCTTAACTTCCTGTTCGGCGGCGCGGACGAGCTGCTCCTTCTGCACAGGAACCTTCATGTCGCCCACACAGATAGAGATGCCTGCACGTGTCGACAGACGGTAGCCGTTGTCCTTGAGTTTGTCGGCGAAAATCACCGTTGCGCGCAGACCGCAAAGACGGAAGCAGCGGTTGATCAGCTTGGCAATTTCCTTCTTCTTCAAGGTAATGTTGAGCTCCTTGAAGCTCATGCCTTCCGGAAGAATTTCGGAAAGGAGCGCACGACCGACAGTCGTTTCGTAACGAACGATCTTCGGCGTCTTCTCACCGGTTTCACGGTTGAGCGAATACTCTTTGATACGAACCGTGCAACGCGTCTGCAGTTCGACAACGCCACTGTCCCAAGCACGCTGAACCTCAGGAATGTCTGCAAAAAACATGCCTTCGCCACGGCCATTGATCTTCTCACGCGTAGCGTAATAAAGACCCAGCACCATGTCCTGTGACGGCACAATCGACGGATCGCCGTTAGCCGGGAAGAGCACGTTGTTCGAGGACATCATCAGTCCGCGAGCTTCGAGCTGCGCCTCCAGCGAAAGCGGGACGTGAATAGCCATCTGGTCACCGTCGAAGTCGGCATTAAATGCCGCGCAGACGAGCGGATGCAGCTGCATGGCCTTGCCGCCAATTAGCTTCGGTTCAAATGCCTGAATACCGAGACGGTGAAGCGTCGGAGCACGGTTGAGCATTACGGGATGCTCGAAAATCACCTCTTCGAGAATATCCCACACTACCGGTTCCTGGTTTTCCACCATCTTCTTGGCAGCCTTCGGTGTCGGCGCAAGCTGACGCTGAACGAGCTTATTGAAGATGAACGGCTTGAAGAGTTCAAGCGCCATCAACTTCGGCACACCACACTGATGCAGGCGCAGTTCAGGACCAACTGTAATCACAGAACGACCGGAGTAGTCGACACGCTTACCGAGCAGATTCTGACGGAAACGGCCGCTCTTACCCTTGATCATGTCAGCGAGAGACTTGAGCGGACGCTTGTTGGCGCCAGTCATCGCCTTGCCGCGACGGCCGTTGTCGAGAAGCGAATCCACAGCTTCCTGCAGCATACGCTTTTCATTGCGGACGATGATATCGGGAGCCTTGATCTCAAGGAGACGCTTCAAACGGTTGTTGCGATTGATGACTCGACGATAAAGATCATTCAAATCTGACGTTGCAAAGCGGCCGCCGTCAAGAGCAACCAGCGGTCGGAGATCCGGCGGCAACACCGGAAGGACCGTCATGATCATCCATTCAGGCTTGATGCCAGATCGCTGGAAAGCCTCAAGCACTTTCAGACGCTTGGCGTACTTTTTGATCTTAGCTTCGGAATTGGTCGTCGAGAGTTCATCGCGCAGGCGCAAAACTTCAGCATCGATATCAATCGTGCGTAAGAGTTCGCCAATGGCCTCGGCACCCATCATGGCCTTGAAATCGTCGCCAAATTCAGCAGTCTTCTGGATGAACTCTTCATCCGTGAGGAGCTGACCGCGAGAAAGCGGCGTCAATCCCGGATCTACAACGATGTAAGCCTCGAAATAAAGTACGCGTTCGATATCACGCAGCGGGATATCGAGCACCATACCCATCCGGCTCGGCAGGCTCTTCAAGAACCAAATGTGCGCCACCGGGCTAGCGAGGTCAATGTGACCCATTCTTTCGCGGCGCACTTTGGCCAGCGTCACTTCAACGCCGCATTTTTCACAGATTACTCCGCGGTTCTTCAGACGCTTGTACTTACCGCACAAGCACTCATAGTCTTTCACCGGGCCAAAAATCTTGGCGCAAAACAAGCCATCGCGCTCAGGTTTCTGAGTACGGTAGTTGATCGTCTCCGGCTTCTTGACTTCGCCGTAGGACCAGGAGTGAATCTTCTCGGGACTGGCAAGGCCGATGCGGATGGCATCAAAATGCTCGTCCTTATTGACCTGATTCAAAATGTCATTAAGCGCAGAATTCATTTCGCTTAAATCCTCTCTTAGTTCTTGACGAGGTCGATGTCGATGCCGAGCGAGCGGATTTCCTTCACTAGCACGTTGAAGGATTCCGGCATGCCGGCTTCAATCTTGTGTTCGCCCTTGACGATGTTTTCGTACATCTTCGTACGACCATTGACGTCGTCGGACTTGACCGTAAGCATTTCCTGCAGCACGTATGCGGCACCGTAGGCTTCGAGTGCCCACACTTCCATTTCGCCGAAACGCTGACCGCCGAACTGGGCCTTACCGCCCAAAGGCTGCTGAGTAACAAGCGAATACGGACCCGTCGAACGAGCATGCATTTTGTCATCGACCAAGTGGTGGAGCTTGAGGTAATGCATGTAGCCCACAGTAACCGGACGTTCAAACGCATCACCGGTACGACCGTCGTAAAGCGTGGCCTGCGTCTTGGAAGACGTAAGCTGCAGACGTTGAGCTTCATCATCCGGGAATGCAAGGTCAAGCATCATACGAATCTGCTCTTCGTTTGCACCGTCGAACACTGGCGTTGCGAACGGCACACCGTTTTGCAAATTGCGGGCCATACGCATGAGCTCTTCATCGCTGAGGCTATCGAGGTCTTCATGCTTGCCGGTGCGGTTGTAGATCTCATTCAGGAAAGCGCGAATCTGACGCGCAGTTTCCGTCTTGAGCATCTTCTCAATGCGCCAGCCGAGACCTTTTGCTGCCCAGCCCAAATGCACTTCAAGCACCTGACCGATGTTCATACGAGACGGCACACCGAGCGGGTTCAGCACAATATCGGCAGGACGACCATCCGCCATGTACGGCATATCTTCAACCGGGCAGATCTTTGAAACCACACCCTTGTTGCCGTGACGACCGGCCATCTTGTCACCCGGCTGCAGGCGACGACGCTCAGCAATATAGACCTTGACCATCTTCAAGACACCCGGGGGCAGTTCGTCACCACGGGTAAGCTTGTCGTTCTTGATCTCATATTTGCGCGCATTATCTTCACGGGTATGCTCGATAGCCTGCTTCGTGAGGTCGATGCAGTGCTGCGCGACTTCTTCTTCCATACGGAGACCGAAGAGGTCGTACCCCTGCACCGAGGCCAAAAATTCAGGCGTAAGCACACCGTCGGCAGGCAATCCGTCGAACTTCATCGTGCTCACAACCTTGTGGCCCGCAAGTTGACGGCGCAGACGATCAAAAGAGTCGCGTTCAACGATACGCAGCTGGTCATCAAGGTCGCGGCGATAACGCTTGAGTGCATCGGCAATGATGCTCTCGGCACGCTTGTCACGCTTGACGCCGTCGCGAGTGAAGACCTGGACATCGATCACTGTACCCGTCATGCCAGACGGTACGCGCAAAGACGTGTCCTTCACGTCGCTAGCCTTCTCACCGAAGATGACGCGCAAAAGCTTCTCTTCCGGAGTCAGCTGCGTTTCACCCTTCGGCGTCACCTTACCGACGAGCACATCACCGGCTTTAACTTCAGCGCCGATAAACACGATGCCGGAATCATCCAGACGGGCGAGTTGGCTTTCTGAAAGATTCGAAATGTCGCGAGTGATCTCTTCGGGTCCAAGCTTCGTGTCACGCGATACAACCGAAAGTTCCTCAATATGAATTGAGGTATAGCGATCATCGGCAACCACTCGTTCGCTGATGAGGACGGAGTCTTCGTAGTTGTATCCGTTCCACGGCATGAAGGCGATCAACATGTTCTGACCGAGCGCGAGTTCGCCGGTATCGGTCGAGGCTCCGTCAGCAAGCACATCACCCACAGCAACGTGGTCGCCTTTGACGACGATCGGACGCTGATTGATGTTGGTTGACTGGTTTGAACGCGTGAACTTCTGCAGATTGTAGATATCCACACCCGTTTCACCCGCCACGGATTCGTCGTCGTTGACACGAATAACCACACGGTTGGCGTCGACATAGTCAACGACGCCACCACGACGAGCCTGAACAGCAGTCTTGGAGTCAACCGCCACCGTACGCTCAATGCCCGTACCTACAACAGGCTTCTCGGGACGCAAACAAGGCACACCCTGACGTTGCATGTTAGCGCCCATCAATGCTCGGTTCGCGTCGTCGTGTTCCAAGAACGGAATCAAAGCCGCTGCGCAGGACACAATCTGAGCCGGCGCCACGTCCATGTACTGGATGCGTTCGGGCGAAGCCAGGATTGTTTCCCCATTGTCACGGGCAGAAACGAGTTCCTGCGTGAGGCGACCGTTGTCATCCATTTCTGCATTGGCCTGAGCAATGATGTACTTGCCTTCTTCAATAGCCGACAGATAATGGATTTCTTTGGTTGCCACGCCGTCAACAACCTTGCGATACGGCGTCTCAAGGAAACCGTACTCATTCAAACGCGCGTACAAGGCGAGTGAATTAATCAGACCAATATTCGGACCTTCAGGCGTTTCGATCGGGCATACGCGGCCATAGTGAGTCGAGTGCACGTCGCGAACTTCAAAGCCCGCTCGCTCACGCGTCAAGCCACCCGGACCAAGTGCAGAAATACGGCGCTTATGAGTAATTTCCGAAAGCGGATTCGTTTGATCCATGAACTGCGAGAGCTGGCTCGAGCCAAAGAATTCGCGAATAGCAGCCGAAATAGGCTTGCTGTTGATCAGATCCTGCGGGGTAAGACCATCGCTTTCCGCCTGATTGAGACGTTCCTTGACCGCACGTTCGACGCGCACCAGACCTGCGCGGAACTGATTTTCCGCGAGTTCACCTACGCAACGAACACGACGATTACCGAGGTGGTCAATATCATCGACGCCGTTTACAACACAGGTGCGAACTTCGCCCTTTTCATTGACGAGGTCAACATTGTCCTGGCCATTTCGCAGCGCAACAAGCATCGCCATAGTGTCTACGATGTCTTCCTTCGTCAGCGTGCGCTCCCCTTCTGCCGAAGGACGGCCGAAACGAGCGTTGACCTTCATACGGCCAACACGTGACAGATCATAGGCATCAGGATCAAAGAAGAGACGGTCAAAGAGCGACTCCACAGCCTCTTCCGTTGGCGGCTCACCCGGACGCATCATGCGGTAGATGGCGACGGGAGCCGAGAACTGGTCGGGCGTGTCGTCTAAACGCAGTGTGTTGGAGATATACGCGCCGTGATCAAGCTCATTCGTAAAGAGAGCATCGAACTTGCGAACCCGGGCAGCACGCATCGCGGCGAGCACGGTTTCCGTGATCTCGTCGTTAGCGTTGGCGATGACTTCACCCGTTTCCTGATCGATGATCGTCTTACCCAGCACACGGCCCAGAAGATAGTCATCGGGAACCGTAATAGTCGTGACATTGGCCTTGTTCAGGTCGCGCAGATGCTTAGCGGTAATACGCTTGTCATGCGGAACAATCACCTTGCCTTCAGCATCAACAATGTCGAAGCTCATCGTCTGAGCCTTGAGACGCTCAGGAACAACGGGGAGCTTAGCGCCGCTCTTGAGCAGCGTGAAGCTGTCAAAGGCAAAGAAACGGGCAAGAATATCCTCAACCGAGTAGCCGATTGCCTTGAGCAGAATCGTGCCCGGCATCTTACGACGACGGTCGACGCGGAAATAAAGAATGTCCTTGGCGTCAAATTCAAAATCAAGCCAGGAGCCACGATAAGGAATTACGCGAGCAGAGAACAGCAACTTGCCCGAGGAATGCGTCTTACCCTTGTCATGCTCAAAGAAGATGCCAGGAGAACGATGCAACTGACTCACGATCACGCGTTCGGTACCGTTCACAATGAACGACCCCTTTTCCGTCATCAGAGGCACTTCGCCCATATAGACGTCGTTCTCACGAATTTCCTTAATGGTCTCAGGCTGAGCAGCCTCGCGATCGTAGATTTCCAAACGAATCTTCGCGCGCAGACGGCTCGAATAGGTAAGACCACGGAGCTGGCATTCGGCAACGTCGAATTCCGGCTCAGCAAGCTCATAACCGGCAAAACGCAAACGCGCGAAACCGTTATGGCTCGTGATCGGGAAAATTGAGGTGAAGGCGGCCGGAAGGCCGAGATTGTTGCTGCGTGCAGCAGGCTTCACATTGAC
>OGOQ01002934.1_pt1 | contig 9896 bp, 8 predicted proteins | sample 1552691 | NCBI WGS metagenome assembly OGOQ01 (sample SAMEA2580209, study PRJEB22360) | human gut metagenome | biome: human gut; feature: human-associated habitat; material: faeces | place: Denmark | collected 2008/2010
CAGAAATACTTCGAGCAGGACAAGGCCCTCGAACGCCGTTTCCAGAAGGTGATGGTCGACGAGCCTTCGCAGGAGGACGCCATCTCGATCCTCCGCGGCCTGAAGGAGCGTTACGAAAACCACCACCAGGTGCGGATCAAGGACGAGGCCATCGTGGCAGCCGTCGAGCTTTCGACGCGCTACATCACCTCGCGGTTCCTGCCCGACAAGGCCATCGACCTGGTGGACGAGGCCGCCTCGCGGCTGCGTCTGGAGATGAACTCCGTGCCCGAGGAGATCGACACGCTCGACCGCCGGGTCCGCCAGCTCGAGATTGAACGCGAGGCCATCCGCCGCGAGAAGGACAAGGAGCGCGTCGAGCACCTGACCAAGGAGATCGAGGAACTGAAGGCCCGTGACGCCGAGATGCGTGCCAGGTGGCAGGGCCAGCGCGATCTGCTCAAAAAGATTCAGGCCAACAAGGATAAGATCGAGTCGCTGAAAGTCGAGGCCCGGCAGGCCGAACGGCAGGGCGACTACGGCAAGGTGGCCGAAATCCGCTACGGCAAGATTCAGGAGGCCGAGAAGGAGATCGCCGCTTTCCAGGAGGAGTACCGCCTCGCTTCGGCCAGCGGTTCGATGATCAAGGAGGAGGTCGACGCGCAGGACGTGGCCGAGGTGGTGTCGCGCTGGACGGGCATTCCCGTGACGCGCATGCTGGCCTCGGAGCGCGAGAAACTGCTCCACATGGAGGACGAACTCCACAAGCGCGTCATCGGGCAGGAGCAGGCCATCGCGGCCATTTCCGACGCCGTGCGCCGTTCGCGCGCCGGGCTGAACGATCCCCGCAAGCCGATCGGTTCGTTCATCTTCCTCGGTACGACGGGCGTCGGCAAGACCGAGCTGGCCAAGGCGCTGGCCGAGTTCCTGTTCAACGACGACCAGATGATGACGCGTATCGACATGAGCGAATACCAGGAGCGGCACGCCGTGTCGCGGCTCGTCGGGGCGCCTCCGGGATACGTCGGTTACGACGAGGGCGGCCAATTGACCGAGGCCGTGCGGCGCAAGCCCTATTCCGTGGTGCTGCTCGACGAGATCGAGAAGGCGCATCCCGACGTCTTCAACATCCTGTTGCAGGTGCTCGACGACGGCCGGCTGACCGACAACAAGGGCCGTACGGTGGATTTCCGCAACACGATCATCATTATGACCTCGAACATGGGTTCGCAGGTGATCCAGGATAACTTCGCCGAGGCCTTCGACGGCAGGAAGCTGCCCGAAGAGGTTGTCGAGCGGACCCGCCTCGCGGTGATCGACCTGCTGAAACAGCAGCTCAAACCGGAGTTCCTGAACCGTATCGACGAGATCGTGATGTTCGAGCCGCTGACGCACAAGGACATCGAACGCATCGTCGACATCCAGTTGGGCATCGTGCGCAGGATGCTTTCGGAGAACGGCATCCGGCTGGAGTACAGTGACAAGGCGCGCGAATGGATCGCCTCGGCGGGTTACGATCCGCTCTATGGCGCACGTCCCGTGAAGCGGGTCATCCAGCGCTATGTGGTCAACGACCTTTCGAAGCGGATTCTTGCCGGCGAGGTCGACCGCTCGAAGCCGATCGCGATCGACGCCGGGCAGGACGGGCTGACGTTCTCGAACTGACGCCGCCCGGCAGAGTGAAAAAGGGTTCCGACGATTCGGAACCCTTTTTCGTTTACCGGACGTATCTGCTGAAAAACTTCCACAGCTCTTCGCCCGTGTCTACGCCCGTCTCTTTCCAGGAGTGCTTTCCGCCGACGGTCTCGTAGAGCCAGACCTCGTTTCCGTCCGTGCCCTCCGTGTAGCGGTGGGCGATGACCTGCAAGCCGCCGGGGCGGGAGGGCAGGGTGTCGATCCGCTCTGCGAGGCATTTGTTCTTGGCGGCCCAGTAGCCGACCGCGGTCGGGACGGAGACATAGGCGCCCCAGCCCCCTTCGTTGCCGAGGTCGCCTTCCCAGCGGGTCGTCCGGTCTTCGGTGCCGTGGATTTCGAACAGCGGAATCGGATGCGGATTGCGGTCCGAGCGGAGGATTTCGACGGACATGAACCCGGCGACCGGTCCGAGGGCCGCATAGGTCTCCGGACAGCGCGAGGCCAGCAGGTAACACATGTCCCCGCCGTTCGACATACCCGTGCAGAAGACGTTGCGGCGGCTCAAACCATGTTTTTTCTGAAGGTGCCGGATCAGTTCGGAGAGGAACCGCACGTCGTCGACGGCCATATCGGCCTGAAAGGGGTAACCCACGTTCCAGCACGTCTTGCCGCGGCCGTCGCGTTCGCCCTGCGGGTAGCAGACGGCAAAACCGTGGCGGTCGGCAACGCGGTTCATGTCGAACCGTTCCGGGTCGCCCTGTCCTCCGTAGCCGTGGAGGACAATGACCAGCGGCGCGCCGTCGGGCAGCCCTTCGGGCAGGTGTAGGCGGTAGGTGCGGTCGATGCCGCCCGAACGCAGCGTGTGGCCGGGCGTCTGCGCGAGACAGGTTCCCGCTGCGAAAAGCAGCAGGCAGGAAAGGGTGTGCAGGAGGTATTTCATCATTTTGAGCATTAGAGTCCTTTGCGGGCGAGGCGCCAGGCCAGCGCGTTGTAAAGCCGGATCACGGGACCGCGCCAGCCGGCGGGCAGGGCGTTCAGGGCGCGGACCTTGCGCAGCGTGCGGCGGTAGGTCCGCGTCCAGGCGAAGAACCGGGCGGCGCGGGCGGCCTCCTTCGTGCCGCCTTTGGCGCTGATGATAAGCGCTTTTCCCAGTGCGGCGCGGGCCACGAACTCCCGGTCCTCCTCGGGGGCCAGCGGGTCGTACAGCTCCTCGAACGAATGGACGGTCTTCTCGGGAGTGTAGCTTGCCGCCGAGCGGTTCGAAGCCACCCGCGAGTAGCGGACCAGCCGTTCGGGCGAGAAGCAGACTTCGTAGCGGCGGGCAATCCTGATCCACATGTAGAGGTCTTCGGCGATCTTCATGCCCTCGGGAAACAGCCCCACGGTGTCGAACACGCGCCGCGGGATGCAGCTGGCCGACGGGATGGCGATGTAGCGGTGGACCGATTCGCGGAAGAAATTCGCCACGACGCCCCGCTCGGAGGGTGTCGGGGCCGGATAGGTTCCGTCGTGGCTTATTATTGAAAATGCCGTGCAGTAGAGTCCGCAGCCGGGGAACTCGCGGATCATGGCGGCGATTTCGGCCAGAAACCCCGGCTCCCAGGCGTCGTCGGCGTCCAGCAGGGCGATGTATTCGCCTGTCGACTCTGCGATGCCGCGGTTGCGTGCGGCGCAGACCCCGGCGTTGGACTGCCGGACGAGCCTTACGAGCGGCGAGCCGATCGCACGCACGACCTCCGCGCCGCCGTCGGTCGAACCGTCGTCCACGACGATGATCTCCTGCGGGGGGCGGGTCTGCGCCAGGGCCGAGCGTACGGCCGCGCCGATTTCCAGCTGCTTGTTGTAGAGGGGTATGACGACCGAAATGGTGGGTTCTGACATCTGTTCTGCCGGGTTTTGTTGCGAAGATATTGATCTTTTGCTACTTTTGCAAATAAAACCGTACCATGACCGTATTCGAAAAAACCGACCGATTCCTGCGCAACCTCTATGAGACGGCGTTTTACTTTGCGGTGATGGCCGTGAAGGAGAATTTCCGCAACTACGTCGGCCGTGCCGGAACGGTCGGCGCGCCGAAGCCGTCGGTCCTGATCCTCGGCAACGGCCCTTCGCTGGCCGAAGACCTGCCGCGGCTGATCGCCCGGGGCGAACACACGGCAAAGGACATCATGGCGGTCAACTACTTTGCGCTGGACGAACGTTTTACGACGGTCCGGCCGGCTTATTACGTGCTTTCCGATCCGATGTTTTTCCGCGACAGCGTCTGCCGCGACCGTGTGGCGGAACTCTACCGCACGCTTGCCGAAAAGGTGACGTGGCCGATGAACCTCTACGTGCAGTACTACAACCCCGAGCGGTTCGACTACCGTGTCGCGCTGCCCAACCCCAATATCCGCATCGTGCGGTTCCACACGCAGGTCTACCGCGGGTTCCGGGGCGTGGAGTTCTGGCTCTACCGCCACGGTCTGGGAAGCGCCAACTTCGGGACTGTGGTGCAGGTGTGCGAGTACGTCGCCCTGCTGCTGGGTTACAAGACGCTGGAACTCTATGGGGTGGATCATACGCTGCTCGACGGGCTGTCGGTCGACGACGAGAACCGTCTCTGCCGGGCCGACAGGCACTATTACGACGACACTCCGGCCGTTCCGAAGCCGATCTTCCAGAAGGTTCCGCACCGTCCCTATACGATGGCCGTTTATCTGGCCGAGGTCGCCGAACTGTTCCGCGGCCACGAGGCGCTGCGCGATTACGCCCGATCGCTCGGGGCGCGGATCATAAACCGGACCGAGGGGTCGATGATCGACGCCTACGAGCGGGAACGAAAATAGAAAAAGGGCGGTTTTGAAAATTCGCAGGGTCGGAAGACTCATTTTTCAGCAATTCGGCTCTGTTTTCAGGCAGCTGCTCGCGGTGGCCTGCTATGGAGCGTGCGGAATAGCAGGCTTCCGCAAGGCGGAGCTGCGGCCTGCCGATTCGCCTCCGGCAAATCGAAAATCTTCCGAGTCTGCGAGTTCGCAGAATCGGCTTTTATTTATCCCGGCAGGTTCCGGCTCGCCGCGATGATTTCGGCCATGGCGAAGTCCTCGGGGTAGTCGATGTCCAAACCCTCGATGCGGTCCACGACGGCCATGTAGGGACGATCGCCGATGCGGCCGCGGCCGCACCACAACTCCCGCGAAAAGATGAAGAAGGCGCTGGTCTCGATGTAAACCGGCTCGATGGTCTGCGTGCGGGGGATGTTGTCGAGAGCGTAGTTGAGCGGACGGCCTTCGAACCAGGCGAAAGTCTGGATTTTTTCGGCGCTGAACGCCGAGTCGTATTCGCCCGAACGCACTTTGCCGAGCGCATCGGCAAGGGTCGCGGCGCGGATGAACGGCGAGGTGGCGTGGGCGAGGATGTAGAGGTCGGCCCCGACCCGGGCGGTGAAGCTGTCGTAAATCTCCCGTCCGAGCGTCGTGTCGCTGTCGAGCGACGGGTCGCGGAGCAGCAGCCGGACCCCCTCGGGCAGCAACGCGCGGATGCCTTCGTCGCTGCAAAAGACGTAGACCTCGTCGATGCCCTCCACTTCAGTCAGGGTTTTCAGGATATGACACATCAGCGGCGATCCGTCCAGCGGGCGGAGGTTCTTGCCTGCGACGCGCTGGCTGTTGAGCCGGATGGGAACGAATGCTACGGTTTTCATGGAGTCTGATAATTTGTAAAGGGGTTCGTCGCGACACTCTGCCGCTTGCGGCGTTCAACTTCCCGCCCCGGGCGGGGAGTCAGGGGTGGGGCGGATTTGCAAACACGGCGGAACACCGTGGGAACGGCATTCCGCGCTGCGATGCGTTGCCGATATTTCAACCGGCATTTCATTGTACCAGAAGATTGCAGCCCCGGATGTCCGAATGGTCGATGCGGCCTTCGATGACGAACTCGCCGTCCGCGCCGACGCGCCCCACGTCCTGTGTCTGGATAAAGGCGCACGACCACCAGGAAGCCAGATCCGCGATGTTCAGCCCGCCGCGTGCGCCTGCCGGGAGCGGGTCGAACGGGTCGTTGACGTCGCGTGCCGTGACGCGCATCCAGCCCGGGCAGCGGAACACGTTGCCTCCCTGCGAATAGGCCTGCGAGGTGAGTTCGGCCATGCCGTATTCCGAATGAATCTCCCCGACCCCGAAGGCGTCGCAGAGGATTCGGTGGAACTCCTCTTTGGGAATCTCCTCGCGGTAACCCTTCATGCCGCCCGTCTCCATCACCACCGTATCGCGGAGCTTCGGAGCGTACCGCTCCGCGAGGTCCCACAGCGCATAGCTTACGCCCAGCAGGATTTTCGGCTTCGGGTCGCGCTCCATCGCCGCCAGCAGTCCTTCGCAGTCATCCAGATAGAATCCGCCCGATCCGCAGTCGGCGATCAGCCGGTCGGCCATGTAGACCAGCGACGAACCTTTGCGCCGCAGGTAATTGGGCAGCAGGGCGTAGAGGCTCAATCCGGCGGGGTCGCCGTAGAAGTTGCGGAATGCCGTGCGGAACGCCTGCTCGTAGAGCGCCAGCGAGCGCATCGGGTGGCGCGAGGGCGTCATTCCGGTCGTGGCCGACGAAGTGAAGACCGCCTCGGGCGGAGTCTCCCCGCAATAGACCGTATGCGTCTTGAACAGTTCGATGGGCAGGTACGGAATCTTTTCAGGCGTGTCGACATGCTCCGCCCGGACGCCGATCCGGGCGAGGTATTCGCGGTAGGGGGCGCATTCGCGGGCCTGGCGGCGGAATATTTCCAGCGCCGCGGCGTCGAAGGCCGCTCCGTCCGCAATGCGGAATATGTCGTCGGGGGTGATCATTACATGCAAAGTTACCAAAAAAAACGGACGATTCCAAAACCGAATCGTGTCCGGTTCGGCAAAAGGTTTCGACTTCTGAAAGGGGCGTAACGCCCCCAAAGGTAATGAAAAAATTGAAACGAGACTCTTCCCGAAGCGTCGGTTCCGTCGCCTGTAAACGCAAAAACAACAACCCGCGGTCCGGATGCATCCGCCCCGCAGTCGTTGTTTTCGCATTTGTACTTTTGGCTCGCAATGTTTCGGGGCGTTATTTACGTCGCATGTCTCGCTTTGGCGAGACAAGACGCGCTCCGTGAACAGCTTTCGCGGCTCGGCAAAGCACCGCTTCGCTGTAAACGCAAAAACAACAACCCGCGGTCCGGATACATCCGCCCCGCAGTCGTTGTTTTCGCATTTGTACTTTTGGCTCGCAATGTTTCGGGGCGTTATTTACGTCGCATGTCTCGCTTTGGCGAGACAAGACGCGCTCCGTGAACAGCTTTCGCGGCTCGGCAAAGCACCGCTTCGCTGTAAACGCAAAAACAACAACCCGCGGTCCGGATACATCCGCCCCGCAGTCGTTGTTTTCGCATTTATGCCTTCGGCATTCGCTTTGCCCTCGCCTTGTCGCTATTTCTTGACTTTGGGCGCGAGCATCATGTTCATCTTCTTGCCGTCGAGCTTCGGCATCATCTCCACCTTGGCGAACTCTTCGAGGTCCGTGGCAAAGCGCAGCAGCAGGATTTCGCCCTGCTCCTTGAAGACGATCGAACGTCCGCGGAAGAAGACGTAGGCCTTGACCTTGGCCCCCTCCTTGAGGAAGTTCTGCGCGTGCTTGAGCTTGAAGTTGTAGTCGTGGTCGTCGGTCTGCGGGCCGAAGCGGATCTCCTTCACGACGACTTTCGTCTGGTTCGCCTTCAGTTCCTTGGCCTTCTTTTTCTGCTGGTAGAGGAACTTCTGATAATCGGCGATGCGGCATACGGGCGGCTCGGCCTTGGGCGAGATCTCGATCAGGTCGAGTTCCATCTCGTCCGCCAGACGCAGTGCGTCGCGGATCGACATCACCTGCGGCTGGGGAATGTTGTCCCCCACCAGACGCACCTCGGGAACCGTGATCTGTTCGTTGATGCGGTGGGGATTCTCCTTTTCGGGCGGCCTGCGTCCGAAGCGGGGATTGTTGCCTGTTGCCGGTCTTGGTCTGTTATTCCCGGGGGTAAACGGCCTCGGCGGGAATGGTTTCGGTGCTGCGATAATCGTTAAGTATTAAAATGGTTAATTAAATTTTGTTCCTTGCTTTCGGGCTTCCGAGAGTGGTAATCCTCGCGGCTGCGCCGCGTTTGTAAATTTTACCCTCTCCTGAATCCCCTCCTCGGAGGGGACTTTGTCGGAAAGCCCCGGTTATTCCATGCTTATTTCTTTTCGAGCTTGTTGGCCTCGATCTCCTCTTTGACCAGTCCGGCGATGAAGTCGCGGAACGCCTCCAGGGACATCTGTCCCTTGTCGCCTTCGCCCTGCGCACGGACGGAAACCAGCCCTTCGGCCTCTTCCTTCTCGCCGACGATCAGCAGATAAGGGATGCGTTTAAGTTCGTTGTCGCGGATCTTGCGGCCGATTTTCTCGTTGCGGTCGTCGACCTCGGTGCGCACGTCGCTGCGGTTGAGGAACTCCGACACTTTCTGGGCATAGTCGTTGAACTTCTCCGAAATGGGGAGCACCACGACCTGCTGGGGCGAGAGCCACAGCGGGAACTTGCCGCCCGTATGCTCCAACAATACTGCCACGAAACGCTCCATCGAGCCGAACGGCGCGCGGTGAATCATAATCGGGCGGTGGAGACGGTCGTCAGCGCCCTTGTACGTGAGGTCGAAACGCTCCGGGAGGTTGTAGTCCACCTGGATCGTTCCCAGCTGCCACTTGCGGCCGATGGCGTCCTTGACCATGAAGTCGAGCTTCGGGCCGTAGAAGGCCGCTTCGCCCAGCTCCACGACCGTCGTAAGGCCTTTCTCCTTGGCGGCCTGCATGATGGCCGACTCGGCCTTCTCCCAGTTCTCGTCCGAACCGATGTATTTCTCCTTGTTGTTCGGGTCGCGCAGCGAAATCTGGGCGGTGTAGTTGTCGAACTTCAGCGTCTTGAAGATATAGAGCACGATGTCGATCACGCGTTCGAACTCTTCCAGAAGCTGATCCGGACGAACGAACAGGTGGGCGTCGTCCTGCGTGAATCCGCGCACGCGCGTCAGTCCGTGCAGCTCGCCCGACTGTTCGTAGCGGTAGACCGTTCCGAACTCCGCCAGACGCACGGGCAGCTCCTTGTACGAACGGGGTTTCGAGCGGTAGATCTCGCAGTGGTGCGGGCAGTTCATCGGCTTGAGCAGGTACTCCTCGCCCTCGATCGGGGTGTGGATCGGCTGGAACGAGTCCTTGCCGTATTTGGCGTAGTGGCCCGAGGTGACATAAAGCTCCTTGTTGCCGATGTGCGGCGTGATCACCTGCTGGTAGCCGTACTCCTTCTGCACGCCCCGCAGGAACTGCTCCAGCCGGTCGCGCAGCGCAGCTCCCTTGGGCAGCCACAGCGGCAGGCCCTGGCCCACGCGCTGCGAAAAAGTGAACAGTTCGAGGTCCTTGCCCAACTTGCGGTGGTCGCGTTTCTTGGCCTCCTCCATCATCGCGAGGTACTCGTCGAGCATTGATTTCTTGGGGAACGAGATGCCGTAGATACGCGTCAGCATCTTGTTCTTCTCGTTGCCGCGCCAGTAGGCTCCGGCCACGGACGTAAGTTTCAGGGCCTTGATATATCCCGTGTTGGGAATGTGCGGGCCGCGGCACAGGTCCGTGAACGCACCGTTGGTATAGAAGGAGATGGTGCCGTCTTCGAGGTCCGTGATCAGTTCGACCTTGTACTGGTCGCCCTTCTCGGTGAAGGTCTTCAGCGCTTCGGCCTTGGGGACTTCGCGGCGGAGGAGCGCTTCCTTGTTGCGGGACAGCTCCACCATCTTGTTTTCGATCGTCGGCAGGTCGGCCTCGGTGATGGGCGTCGGGGAATCGACGTCGTAATAGAAGCCGTTTTCGATGGCCGGGCCGATGCCGAACTTGATGCCCGGGTAGAGCGCTTCGAGAGCCTCGGCCAGCAGGTGCGACGAGGTGTGCCAGAAGGCGTGCTTGCCCTCTTCGTCGTCCCATTTGTAGAATTTGACCGAAGCGTCCTCTTCGATCGGGCGCGTCATGTCCACCGTCGCGCCGTTTACCGCGGCCGCGAGCGAGTCAGCAGCTAAACGAGGGCTGATGCTCTCTGCGATCTGATACGCAGTAGTCCCTTTGGCATATTCACGTACGGAGCCGTCGGGAAAAGTGATTTTGATCATTTTGTTGTATAAATTAAGTTTTCGGGGCCTTCGGCGCTTCCACAATTACGAGACGGAATACGCCTCCGGGTTGCCCGGTGTTTTTGTTCGGGTCTTTGTCAATCCTCCTTTTCGGTCTGCGGCA
>OGOQ01002935.1_pt1 | contig 9892 bp, 8 predicted proteins | sample 1552691 | NCBI WGS metagenome assembly OGOQ01 (sample SAMEA2580209, study PRJEB22360) | human gut metagenome | biome: human gut; feature: human-associated habitat; material: faeces | place: Denmark | collected 2008/2010
GTAACAGCTGCCGTTATCCTGCCCCATGAAATTGACCTGCCGGGACTCAATGATTCCAAGAAAGTCCCTCCGAAACGCCGAGAGGCACTTTATGACGAAATCTTGCAGCAGGCACTTGCCGTGACGGTTCGCATCCTAGGGCCGCAGGAAATTGACACGCTTAATATCTATCAGGCGGCAAAACAATCCATGCAGATGTGTCTGACTCATCTTTCAGCAGCCCCGGATGCAGCACTGACCGATGCTATGCCACTTTCCCTGGTCGGTATTCCCGTGAAGGATCTTGTTCATGGTGATGCCCGCAGTGCGGCGATTGCGGCCGCTTCCATCATTGCGAAGGTGACCCGTGACCGTATCATGGTGGAACTCGATCAGACCTATCCGGGATATGGCTTTTCTTCGAATAAAGGCTATGGGTCAAAGGCCCATTTGGATGCCCTTGCGGCCTTGGGTGTAACGCCGTGGCACCGTAGGACCTATGAACCCATCAAGGGACTTGCCAGCCGGCTCGCCTTACCGCCTGCCATCAGCGAAGACAAGCTCCTGAAGCTCAAATAGCGCGATGCACGAACGGACTCGTTTCGGCCGCTGGGGGGAGCGGGCAGCCGCGGCCTATCTCCGGCATCAAGGGTATATCATTGAGGCCCAAAACTACAGTTCCAGTCATGGGGAACTTGATCTTGTGGCCCGCAAGGGGCATCTGCTTGTCTTTGTTGAAGTCAAGAGCCGCCGAACTGACCTTTATGGCAGACCCCGCGATGCCGTTACGGAGGAAAAAGCCGCTCGCATCAGGGAAACCGCCTATGAGTATCTGCAGGACCATAAACGCCCCGGCGACCGGATCCGCTATGACGTCATTGAAATCATGATGCTCTTTGGCCATTTTCAGCTCAATCATTTAAAAAACTATTTGTAACCGGGAACAAAGGCGAGACCTGTTGACTGTTTTTAGGCAGCTTGTCCCAAAGAAGGAGTGACGATATTGTACGCACGGACATGGGGAGAAACGACTTGCGGCATCAATGGCGAAATGATTGTTGTTGAGGTTGATGTGGCCAATGGAAAGTTTAATTTTGAAATTGTGGGACTGGCTGATACAGCTGTCAAGGAATCCCGGGAGCGTGTCCGCAGTGCCATCAAGAATTCAAGCTGCAAGTTTCCCGATCAGCATATTACGGTCAACCTTGCTCCTGCCGATCTAAAAAAAGACGGATCCGGTCTCGATCTGCCCATTGCCATAGGTATCCTGGCTGCCCAGGCAAGATTGGAACTGCCTAAGGATGATGCCCCTGTCTTTGTAGGTGAACTCGCCCTTGATGGGTCCCTGCGGCCGGTGAGCGGTATTCTGCCCATGATTTTACGAGCACGGGACGAAGGGCGGGGAAGCATCTTTATTCCCGCAGGCAATGCCGAGGAAGGGGAACTCGTAGATGGCATCAATGTTTTTACGGCCCATCATTTAAGTGAGATTGTCCGTCATCTCAAAGGGGAAGCGGCACTTTTGCCGTTAAAAAAATGCCTGCGGTTTTCTGAAGAGGAAATTCCGACAACTGTCGATTTTTCCGATGTCCAAGGACAGGTCGTGGCCAAAAGGGCCCTCGAAATCGCAGCCGCCGGCGGACATAATATCCTTATGGTAGGCGCGCCTGGCGCAGGTAAGACTATGCTGGCACGGCGTCTTCCGACCATTCTGCCGCCTATGACTGAGGAAGAAGCCCTTGAGGTTACAAAAATCTATAGTATTGCTGGTCTCCTCAGTCATCGCCATGGCATTGTCATGGAACGACCCTTTCGCAGTCCTCATCATACGGTTTCAAACAGTGCCCTTATAGGCGGCGGCAGTATCCCCAAACCGGGGGAAGTGACCTTAAGTCATCATGGGGTACTCTTTCTTGATGAACTGCCGGAATTTACTCGCAGTTCCCTGGAGGTTCTCCGGCAGCCGCTGGAGGACCGGATTGTTACCATCAGCCGCGTTCAGGCAACACTGACTTTCCCTGCTGATTTCATCTTGGTAGCAGCCCAGAATCCCTGCCCCTGCGGCTTTTGGGGAGAAGAGGACGGCATCCATCAGTGTACTTGCCGGCCCGGGGATATCCAGCGTTACCAGAAAAAGATCAGCGGGCCTCTCTTGGACCGCATTGACATCCAGATCCACGTGCCCCGTCTGCAGTACAAGGAAATGAAGGGGACCCGCCCAACGGAAAGTTCAGCCGCTATCAGAAAGCGCGTGGTTGCCGCCCGGGCGCGGCAGCAGGAACGGCTCCGAGGGACCCATAAGTTCTGCAATGCCAGTATGGGTCGTAGGGAAGTGAAGGCTTTTTGTCCCCTTACGGAGGGCGCTGAAAAGATGCTGGAATCCTATTTTACGGCGTTGGGGCTCAGTGCAAGAAGCCACGACCGAATCATCAAGGTCGCCCGAACCATTGCTGACTTGGATGAAGCCGAAAAAATAGATGAATCCCATTTGGGGGAAGCCATTCAGCTGCGGACCAGCATTCAGTCTTGAGGAAGGAATTGCATGATGCTTCTGACCCTTTTTTATATTCTTGCAGGACTTTGCACGGGAAGCTTCCTCGCACTTTGCGCGGACCGGCTTCCGCGTGGGGAAAGCCTCTTTTTTCCAGCTTCTCATTGTGATGCCTGCGGTCATCGGCTGGGCTTTTTTGATTTAATCCCGCTGTGGAGCTATCTTCGCCTCGGCTGCCGCTACTGTCTAGCGCCGCTTAAAAAGGATCTCTTATGGTGGGAAGTCGGGATGGGGGGCTCTTTTGCCCTCCTTGGAAGGGGCACTGCTCCATCTCCTTTGCTTTTTCTTACTTTTTATCTCTTTTCTTTTCTTGTTCTCATTTCGGTCATGGATGGGAAGGAAAAATTTGTCTATGATGCATCCCTCCTCTTTTTGATTGGCGGGGCTCTATTCCATCTTTTGTTCGGTGCATCCTTCTTTCGTATGGTGGGAGGCAGCTTGTTTTTGGGACTTCCGCTGTGGATGATTTATGGCTTATCCCGCGGCCGCATGGGTTTTGGTGATGTAACCCTCGCTTTTTCCCTCGGCCTTTTTCTTGATGGGGAGCGCAGTCTCCTGACCCTTTTTCTTGCCTCTCTCTTAGGCATTGCTTTTTCCGCCCTGATGATGGCCTTGGGCCGCCGTAAGTGGCGAGATCCTCTGCCATTTGCCCCATTTTTGTGCACGGCTGCCTTTTTTCTTTTCGTGCGTCCTGATGTGGCCCGTCTTTATTTCCAGCTCTTTTTGTTCTAATCCCTTTCCACTACGCCCTGTTGTAAGGAGACGTTCCCATGCATGCCATTTTGCTTTACTTTCTTAATCTGTTTCGTCCCTATCCGCAAAAGATGACGGTTCTCTTCCTTCAAAAGGAAGCTCTTTGTCTTGCGGCGTTCGCAAAGGGAAGAAGCGAAACCTATGAAATCCAGCGTTATGCAGCGGCTGCTTTGCCCCCTCCATTATCTGGAAAGAAACGCTGGGATGATCCGGGTGCCATGGCGGCGCTTATTCGGGAAATCTGTCAGCATAAAGGCATTCCTTTGAAGGCCCTTGCTATTGTCCTTTCCCATGGGGATGGGTTCCTCTCTCAGTTGGAACTCCCGGAACTGCCGGAAAAGGAGTGGAAGGATGCCGTATTATGGGAGGCTCTCCAGTATGTCCCGTATGAAGAAGGAACCTTCGGACCAGTCCTTGAAGTCATGGGGAAAAAAGGATCGCCTCTTTCCGCCCTCATCGCCGCGGCGCCTCTTGTGGAACTGGAGTTTTTTGAATGTCTTGCAGACATGCTTTCCTGCTGCTTGGTAAAAATTGAACCAATGGCACTGTCCCTGGGGCGGCTCCTTCCTGAGACGGAACGCGGGACGGCCCTTGTTCTTTCCCGAGAAGGGACGGGTGGAACCTTGACTGCCTATGAAAAAGGACTCCCCATAGCGAGTGAAACCTGGGACACCTTGCCATCTGCCAAAGTCTATGGACCCTATTATGAAAAGGAAAAGGCTGCTGGCCTTTCCCCGGAAGAAGAGGCTCAGCGCTGGAAATCCCAAGTCAAGCATCTCACCTCTTATTTGGATGAAGCCATGGAGCTTTCCTTTACGGATCTTTTCGTATGGGGAGAAAAGGAAGCTGAGGACGCCTTCCTTTCCACCCTTGCTGAAGTGACGTCCCTTGCCGTACACAATTTCCCAAGCTCCGGTTTTGGCATGGCTGCAGAGCGTTTTGAACAGGCGCACTGGAAGCTTGACCGACAGAAGATCCTACCCCTTCTAGGAGCCGCACAGAAAGGAAGTCCCCCTTATTATCTTGATCTGCAAGCCGGACGTGATAAGGAAAAGTGGCTTCCTCGTCGTTTTATAGAGCCTTTGACAAGGGCCCTTGCTGCTATGACTTGCGTTTTGGCCGTTTTTCTTTTTTCGTCTCATCTTTACCTTGTCCATGAAAAAAAGCAGCTTCTCGAGCAAAAGCGGGCGATTTCCCTTTGGAAAGACCGGCTTTTTCAGCATCGGAGGACGGAACAAAGCATCCATACTTTGACAGAACTTCTTTCAGAGGCGGAAAAACGGACGCTGTCTTGGCACACTCTTTTGACGGAACTGGGCACAAGCCTTCCCAGTGAATGTGTTCTTGAAAGCGTGGAGGACCGCCGCTCATCCAAAGGTGCCATCCTTGAAATCAGGGGAAAGACAAGAAAGCGGCAGCCTCTGTTTATTTGGACGAAGGATCTTTCCCGTTTGCCTGCGGTCAAAAAAGTGACGCTGGGAGATATGGAAGGCAAAGATAGCCAGGATAAGACAGGTAAGGCCCTTGATTTTACTGTCTTGATCCATTTGGAGAAAGGAAGGACCCATGATGGAACGGACTGAGTCCTGCTTTTTTGTGAAGCAAAGCCTTCCCAAAGGTCTTATGGGAGCCTTCCTGCTTTTTTGCGTGACCTTTCTTATGTTTCTTTTTGTGGAGGGCGCATTCTTTTATCCCCGTTATGGATTTCTGCAGCAGCTTCGTAAAGAGAATCAGGAGGTCTTGTTTTTTTATCGTCATTATGACGCGGAAAGGGAAAATCGTCTTTATGGTCAGCTTGCGGCCTTGGAAAAAGAGGTCCCTCCTGAGCGTTCTACTTCCCAAATCCTTCAGGCACTGACTCAATGGGGGGAGGCAAGCGGCTGTCGCCTGCTTTTTCTTCGTTCGGGTCCTGTAAAGGAAAAAAATGGCGTCATGGCACAGACTGTCGAGCTTTCTTTAGAAGGAAGCTATTTTGAAATCTTGGTTTTTTTTGAACTCTTTGAGCAAAAAGGACAAGGCATGCACGCGGAGGAAACCCTCTTGAAACGGAGCGAAAAAGGGAATAAGTTGATATTTCAAACTAAAATTGTTCACTTTGCAACGGAAATTGTAACGATATAGAATCATTTCCCTAACGATTGACCAAAATCCCAAATGATGAGATAATAAACAATAGAGCGCTATGCCCTATAAATATTCGTTATATAATGAGTTCCATGTAAGATGGATTGGGCACGGAAAGGCCCACATCGAGGGGAGGATTTATTCTATGTCAATCAGCTGTGTAGCACCGCATGCACAAGGGAAATCAGCAAAGGACCGTATTTTTGGTGCCAGCGAAGCGGCCCAGAATCGGATCAAGGAAATTGGCGCAGATAAGGTCACAAATTCCACGATTGGCGTGATGCTGGATAATGATGGCAATTTTGTTGTACTGCCGACGGTTGCCAAAGTCTATCATAGTTTGTCCGATGCGGAACTGTTTAGATACGCACCTATTACAGGACTCCCGGAATTCCTGGATCTTGTCCAGGGTGCCTGTTTTGGCCAGTCCCGTCCGGATGGCTGCTACACGGCTGCAGTTGCAACCGCTGGCGGCAGCGGTGCCGTCCATCACTGCATCTGGAACTACACGATGCCTGGTGATACGGTGCTTACAAGCGCTTGGTATTGGGGCCCTTACAAGACCATGTGCCGCGATATGAACCGCAATTTTGACACCTATCCCATGGTGACAGAAGACCACCGGTTCAATTTGGAAGGACTTCGGGAAAAAGTACAGGAGCTTCTCAAGAAACAGGACCGTGTCCTTGTCATCATCAACACGCCGGCCCATAATCCGACAGGATTCAGCCTGACGCCGGAAGATATTGAAAATGTGCTTCACATGTTGGAAGATTCCATCAAGGGAACAAATAAAAAGGCTGTCCTTGCCCTTGATGTAGCCTATATTGACTATGCCGGTGAAAGGGAAGAGGTCCGCAAGATCTTCAAGAAGCTCAGCCATTTGCCAGAAAATATTTTTGTCTTGATCTGCTACAGCCTTTCCAAGAGCTTTTCCATGTATGGACAGCGCAGCGGCGCCCTCATCGGTGTTTCTTCCAGCAAGGATCAGATCCAGGAATTCGTGGACGTCAATAAGTTTACGAGCCGCAGCACCTGGTCCAACTGCAACCGCGGTGCCATGGATACGCTTGCCACCATCTACAAGGACAAAAAGCTTCTGGATGATATCCAGAAAGAACGGAACCATTACTATAAGATGATTCAGGAACGGGGCGATGTCTTCACGAGGGAAGCCCAGGAATGCGGCCTCAAGATGATGCCTTATATTTCCGGCTTCTTCCTGTCCATCCCGGCAAAGGATTCGGAGGCAGTCTGCAATAAGCTCCATGAAGACAATATCTTCTGTGTGCCGCTTGCAGCTGGTGTCCGTGTTGGACTTTGCTGTACACCGCTCAGTAAAATCTACGGTATGGCCAAGAAAATCAAGAAAGCCATGGATGCCGTTGGTGAATAAGTTCGTCAAAGGGGTGTTGCGTGAGGCAGCACCCCTTTTTCCTTAACGCGATAACTTTAGAAGGAGCTGATTCGATGCAACTCGTTGGACCCGATGGAAAACAAAGAAATTATCAAGAAGGTACACCATTAGTGGACATTGCTCCTGACTATCAGGCAGCGTATGATACTCCTATTGCCTTGGGAGTCCTGAACGGACGGGAAGTTCCCTTGCAAATGATTCCTCAGGAAGGGGATCGAATTTGTTTCCTTGATATGAACAGTGTGGAGAGTTATAATACGTACATCAGCACTTTTTTGTTTGTCCTTATTGCTGCCATGAACCGAGCTCGTCCGCAGGTTATGCTGGAAGTGCAGAATACGTTTGGCAATGCACTTTATTGCGACATCAAGAATAAGATTGTCCTCAGCGATTACGACCTGGCCGATGTGGCTGCCGAGATGAAAGCTATGATCCAGGAAAAGACCCCCATCACGCTTTCCTTTAAGAAAAAGCAGGAAGCCTGGTCCTATGTAAAACCTCGTTTTTATTGTGATCAGGCGCCGCTTCTGTCTGCCTTGCCGGATGATGTGGAGATTCCAGTTTATGAACTGGACGGAGTGAGTGCCTATTTCGTGAACCCCCTTTTGCCTCATTTGGGCTATCTTAAGGAATTTGAACTGATCCGAATGGGGTCGGGAATCCTCCTGCGTTATGGAAAAAGGGGACACTATGACCGCCTTGAACCATTTGCTCGCCGGGATAAATTGGCTGCGGTCTATGCCGATTCTGAAAAGATGGGGCAGCGTCTGCATTGTCCGACGGTTGCTGCCCTGAACCAGTTCATCAAACGGGGCAACAGCCGGGAAATCATCCTGGCCTGTGAAGCACAGCATGAAAAAAAGATTGCCCAGATTGCGGATGCCATTGCCAGTGAGGAGCGGGGGGTTCGGTTAGTCCTCATTGCTGGTCCATCCTCATCGGGAAAAACAACTTTTTCCCAGCGTCTGGCCGTTCAGCTGCGCGTCAATGGCATGCGACCCATCCCGATTTCCATGGATAACTATTTCAAGGAACGCAAGGATACGCCGCGTCTTCCTGATGGAAGTTATGATTTTGAATCCTTGGGTGCCCTTGATACGGATCTTTTCAACGAGCAGCTTCACGAGCTTCTTCAAGGAAAAACTGTAACCATTCCTCATTTCAGCTTTCACACGGGGACCCGGAGCTACCGGGACCAAAAGGAACAGTTGGGAGATGACGGTGTCCTTATTGTAGAAGGAATCCATGGTCTCAACGAAGCGGTCTCGTCATCCGTACCGCGCCGGGAAAAGATGAAGATCTACATCAGTGCCCTGACGCCCCTTTCCTTTGATGACTACAACCGGATTCCCACAACGGATATGCGTCTCTTGCGCCGGATGGTGCGGGATTCACTCTTCCGGTCCCACGATGCTATCACAACAATCCAAAATTGGCATAAGGTGAGGGCCGGAGAGGAAAAATATATTTTTCCTTTCAGTGAAGAAGCCGACATCCTCTTTAATACGACCCTTATCTACGAACTGGCAGTCTTCAAGAAGTATGCTTACCCCTTATTGGAACGGATCCAGCCAGATACAGCAGAGTACACGGTGGCATCCAAACTGAAAAGTATGCTGAGTATCGTTGAACCGATTGATGATGAGCCCATTCCCAACAACTCCATCATTCGCGAGTTCATCGGCCATTCTGTATTTGGAGATTTATTGTAAAGGAGAAGGCTCATGTATATTTCTGAACGCACAAAAAAAATCCCCACTTCCCCCATTCGTAAGCTGGCACCAATGGCCAATGCAGCAGAGAAGGCAGGACGCAAGATCTACCATTTGAATATTGGTCAGCCTGATATTGCAACGCCGGACAGCTTCTTTGACGCCGTGAAAAAGTTCCATCCGGCTGTGCTTGAATATGGTAAGTCCCAGGGACAGGAAGGCCTGATCAAGGCTATCCAGAAGTATTACCATGACTGGGGGATGGACTACAATCTAGATGACATCTATGTAACCAATGGCGGCAGCGAAGCCATTGCCTTTGCCGTCATGACGACCTGCGATCCTGGCGACAACATCCTTATGTTTGAACCTTTTTATGCCAACTATAAGAGCTTTGTCGGTGCTTATAATGTTGAAATCAGCGGCGTTCCCACGTCAGCACACGATGGGTACCACCTGCCCAGTGAAGCCGAGATCGAAAAGCACATCAATTCCCGGACGCGGGCCATTCTGATTTCAAACCCAGGAAACCCGACGGGCGTCATTTATACGGAACAGGAAATGGCTCTTATCAGCCGCATCGTCCGCAAACATGACCTTGCCCTTATTGCCGATGAAGTTTATCGTGAATTTGTCTATGATGGCGAATATAAGAGCTTTGGCACCATGCCGGAACTGGCAGAGCACCTTATCATGATCGATTCTGTTTCTAAACGCTACAGTGCGTGTGGGGCCCGGATTGGCTGCGTGATGACCAAGAACAAGGAACTCAGTGCCCAGCTCCTTAAATGCTGCCAGGCACGTCTTTCTGTTTCCCAATTGGATCAGGCCGGGGCAACGGGGCTTTATACGACACCGGCTTCTTATTGGGAAGAGGTGCGCAATGAATATACGCGCCGCCGCGATACCCTGAAGGAAGCCCTCTCTGCTATGCCTGGCGGCATTTCGTCCGAACCGAAAGGGGCTTTTTATGTCATGGTCAAATTGCCTGTTGACAACATCGAAAAGTTTGCCCAATGGCTCCTCACCGATTTTGCCATCGATAATGAAACGGTCATGATTACGCCAGGAAATGCCTTCTATGTATCTTCTCCGGACCGGGGCCGCGACGAATGCCGCATTGCTTACGTCCTCAACTGTGAAGACCTCAAAAAAGCCATGCATATCCTTGCCGAAGGCTTGAAACAGTATCCAGGACGGACTCTGTAAGGCGCATCTGCGTGCCGCAGCATGGCGGGAGCTATGAACACAACCTAAAAAGGCCGTTGTAATAAGGTGGCGGGAAAGAACGCATGATTCTTTTCCGTCCACCCTTTTCAATGGCTGCCGCCGGGACCAAATAGAAAGACGTTAATT
>OGOQ01002938.1_pt1 | contig 9888 bp, 8 predicted proteins | sample 1552691 | NCBI WGS metagenome assembly OGOQ01 (sample SAMEA2580209, study PRJEB22360) | human gut metagenome | biome: human gut; feature: human-associated habitat; material: faeces | place: Denmark | collected 2008/2010
GGCTGCCCGTGCGGAAACCGCAAAGAAGCAGTTCCAGCAGCTGCAACAACAGCTTTCAGAACGGCAGCAGCAACGAAAGCAGCTGTCAGAACAAGTGGCAGCGTTACAACAGCAGCACGCAACTGCAAAGGCAGAATGGGAGCGGGTGCAGGCAGATTTGACTGCCCTACAAGCACAGCAGCAGGAAGCCAAACAGCAGCAGGAAACCTTGTCTGCGGAACAAGCAGCTGTTCGGGAACAGCTGACCACCCGTCAGATTGCAGCGGCAAAGCTGGAGCAGGCATATTTGAGTCAACAGCAGCAGATTGCAGAACAACAGGAGCGGTTGCAGCAATGCAGACAGCAGAAACAGCAATTGACAGAAGCAGAAGCGGCTTGCCGAGAACAGGCGGTTCAATTGCAGCAGCAGGAACAGGAACTGCAAACCAAGCTGACGACCTGTCGAGAACAGATGACGCAACACCGCAAGACCATTGAACAGCTGCAACGGATTCACGCAGAACAGGAACAGCGGATTCGTCAGCAGCAAGAGGGCATTCGGGAGTTGAGTGCTGCACGGGAACGGGCAGCGGCAGAAGTTGCCCAGCTGGAAACAAAACAACATACACTGGAACAGCAGCGTGACCGGATTGTGCAGCAGATGCGAGAACAATATGATGTGACGTTATCGGAAGCCAATCAGCTGGCAGAGCCGATTTCCAATGAATTGCTTGCCAAGCAGCAGCTGGAAACGCTCCGCCGACAGATTCGGGCATTGGGGCATGTCAATGTGTCTGCGATTGAAGAGTATCAGGAAGTTTCCAAGCAGTGGGAATTTTTATCTGCACAGTTGCAGGATGCCACACAGGCAAAACAGGAACTGGAAACGCTGATTGTACAGCTGACCGTAGAAATGCAGCGAATCTTTACAGAACGGTTTGCCGGTATCAATCAGGCATTTCAAGAGATTTTCCGAGAACTATTTGACGGTGGCGAAGCATCGCTGTCCTTGTCTGACCCAGACGATGTATTGCATTCTGGCATTGAAATTCAGGTTGCACCGCCCGGAAAGGTGATTAAAAATCTGATTGCCCTTTCCGGTGGGGAACAGTCGTTCGTTGCCATTGCGATTTATTTCGCCATTTTGCGGCAGCGTCCAACGCCGTTCTGTATTATGGATGAAATTGATGCGGCACTGGACGAGGGCAATGTACGGCGGTATGTGCAGTATTTGCAGCGGTTTCGGGATACGACGCAGTTTATTTTGATTACCCATCGGCGGATGGCAATGGAAGCGGCAGATGCACTATATGGTGTGACGATGCAGGAAGATGGTATCTCTCGTTTGCTGCATATGGAACAGGTACAAGAAGCGGAAGCATAAAAACCAGAAGAAAGGGTGTTGAACATGGGCTTTTTTGGAAGAAAGAAGGACAAAGAAAAAGAGAAAGAAAAGAAAGGCGGTCTGTTCGGCTGGATGAAGCGGAAACAGGCAGACGAGCCGGAACGAGAAGAACAGATTGTGGAACCAGAACCGGAAACAGATACCGATGACGTTGCAGCACAGATGCTGGCAGAGCGAGAGGCAGCCCGTCAGGCAGAAACAGAACAGTGGCGAGAAGAAGCAGAAGCAGAAATTGCAGCTGACCAAGCGGAAGCAGCTGCACTTGCTGCAAAGGCAGCACAGGACGAGTTGCTGACAGAAGAGGAAGATTCCGAAGCGGATGCGGAGGACGAAGACGATGAAGAACCGATTGCTGTAACATTTCAGCCGGAAGAAGCTGAGTCAGAAGCAGAAGAAGCCGAACCGGAAACGGTAAAAGTTGAGCCGGAAGCAGTTGCAGAACCGGAAACCGTAGAATCTGAGCCGGAAGCAGTTGCAGAGTCGGAAACCGTAGAATCTGAACTGGAAGAAGTTGCAGAGTCGGAAACCGTAGAAACTGAACTGGAAGAAGTTGCAGAACCGGAAACAGAAGGAGTTGAGCCGGAAGAAGTCGCAGAGCCGGAAGAAGTCGCAGAACCGGAAACAGAAGAATCTGAATCGGAAGAACTCGACGAAACAGAAGCAGAAGCATCCGAACCAGAAGAACCCCAAGAACCAGAAAAGAAGAAGAAAAAGGGATTCTTTGAAAAGATTCGGGATGGTCTGCGGAAAACCAAGGATTCTGTCATTGCAAAAATGCAGTTGGTTTTGAATGCCTTTACCAAGATTGATGAAGACTTATTCGACCAGCTGGAAGAAACCATGATTATGGGTGATATGGGGGCAGAAACCTCGATTGAAATCTGTGACCAGCTCCGCAAGCGAGTGAAAGAACGTGGTATCACCGACCCGAAACAAATTATGGGACTGATTCAGGAAATCATCGGTGAAATGCTGGGCGAAGACCAGACGTTACAGTTACAGACCAAGCCGTCTGTGATTATGGTCATCGGTGTCAATGGTGCTGGGAAAACAACCACCATCGGCAAGTTGTGTCATCAGCTGAAAGAGGACGGCAAGAAAGTTATCGTTGCCGCAGCCGATACCTTCCGGGCTGCTGCCATTGACCAGCTGGAAGTTTGGACAGACCGTGCAGGTGTTGAACTGGTGAAACATGCAGAGGGGTCTGACCCGGCAGCAGTTGTCTATGATGCCATCGAAGCAGCAAAGGCAAGAAATTGTGATGTTCTGATTTGTGACACTGCTGGACGGCTGCACAATAAGAAAAATCTGATGCAGGAACTTGCAAAAATCAACCGCATCATTGAAAACAAAGCAGCTGGCTGTGATAAGGAAATCCTGCTGGTGCTGGATGCAACCACCGGACAGAATGCCGTCAATCAGGCACGGTTGTTCAAAGAAGTTGCAGACATTACCGGAATCGTTCTGACGAAACTGGATGGCACTGCCAAGGGCGGTATCATTGTTTCCATCAAGAATGAACTGGAAATCCCGGTCAAGTTAATTGGAGTCGGCGAAAAGATTGACGACTTGCAGCCATTCCATGCGAGAGATTTTGTCAACGCCCTGTTTGAAACGGAGGAACGAAAGTAATGCAGAAAGAAACTTTGATTCTTGCATCCAACAACGCTGGAAAACTGCGGGAGATGCGGGAAATTTTAGAGCCATTCGGGCTGGAAGTCCGTTCACAGAAAGAAGCTGGTTTTACCGCAGAAGTTGCGGAAACAGGCACAACCTTTCAGGAAAATGCCATCATAAAGGCAAAGGCTGTGCAGGAAGCCTTGCACTGTGCCGTGCTGGCGGATGACAGCGGATTGATGATTGATGCACTGGATGGTGCACCGGGTGTTTATTCGCATCGCTTTGCCGGAGAGCAGGCAACCGATGAAGACCGCTGCAATCTCGTATTGGAGAAGTTGCAGGGTGTTCCGACTGAACAGCGAACCGCTCGGTTTGTCTGTGCGATTTGTTACCTTACCGCAGACGGCGAACAGCATTGTTTTGCGGGCGTTTGCGAGGGCATCATTGGAACAGAGCCGAAGGGCGAAAATGGGTTCGGTTATGACCCGGTATTTGTTGTTGGGAACAAGACAATGGCAGAGATGACAGAAGCAGAAAAGAATGCAATTAGCCATCGTGGAAAAGCGTTGGCAGCCTTACAGGCATATTTGAAAGGAGAATAAATTTATGTTGACCAGTAAACAGCGTGCAACCCTGCGGGGGATTGCCAGCAGCTATGAAACCATCTTGCAGGTGGGAAAGAACGGCATCGGGGAAACTTTGATTCAGCAGGTTTCCGATGCTCTGCGGAAACGGGAACTAATTAAACTGCACGTTCTGGAAAATTCAGAACTGAGTGCCAGAGAAGCAGCCGAACAGCTGGCAGAAGCAACAGAATCCGAAGTGGTACAGGTAATTGGCAGCCGCTTTGTGCTCTATAAGCGGAATCCGAAAAAGCCGGTCATTGATTTGAAGTAATGCGGCGGATTGGAATCTTTGGCGGCAGTTTTAACCCGATTCACAACGGACACTTGCACCTTGCCAAGACTGCAATGGAACAGTTTTCGCTCGACCATGTGTTATTCATGCCGACTTATATTTCTCCATTTAAACAGAATGCAGCGGATGTTGCGGACAGTATACACCGGCTGGCAATGTGCCGGCTGGCAATTGCTCCATATCCCTGTTTTTCTGTGAGCGATTACGAATTGCAGCAGAAAACCGTCAGCTATACGATTCACACGATTTCCGCCTTGCGGCAGGAATGGACAGATGTGGAACTGGTTTTGCTGATGGGGAGTGATATGCTGCTGCAATTTCAAAACTGGTATCGCTGGCAGGAACTGTTGACCATGACAGAACTGGGTGTGATTGCACGGGAAACAGATGACCGAGTAGTATTGGAGCAGGCAGCACAGGAACTTTCGGCATATGGTACGATTCAGCTTTGCTGTGACCGGGTTCTTCCGATATCGTCTACAAAAATTCGGGAAATGCTGAAAAAAAATCAGGATTGTACTTGCTATTTACCGGAAAACGTAGTAAAATATATTGTATTCCATCAGTTGTATCAGCGGACGGAAGAGAAAGAAAACGGCAAAAGAAAGCAAGGGAATTTCGATGGCAAAAGAATCTGTGATTGAAAAGATGAAACATAAAATGCAGCCACCGCCGCCGAAAGAAGTTTCGATTTCAGAGGCGACCGAATCCATGCGGAAAGTGCTGGAAAAACAGGTCAGTGAAGAAACGATGCGAAAAGAGCGGTATGAACACTCTGTGCGGGTTGCAGCAGAATGCAAGCGGCTGGCACAAATTTACCATGTCAATGAAGATTTGGCAGAGTTTGCCGGCATGGTGCACGACATCTGCAAGGACATGAAAGCGGACGACCAGAAAGCATTGATGGAAGCTGGAAAGGACGACCTGGACATCACGGAAGAAGAATGGAACACCAAAAAGCTCTGGCACGGCATTGCGGGTGCACAGCTGATGCGGCAGAAATACTGCATGAACAATCAGCATGTATTGGATGCCATCCGGTATCATACGGTTGCAAGAAAAGGCATGACGCCATTGGAGCAGATTGTCTATCTGGCAGATATGACAGAGGCAGGACGGAACTTTATTGATGTTCATACATTGCGGGCAGCCGTCAATCAAAATTTGAATCTCGGCATGTACTACGCCCTGAAAATTTCGATTGCAAACGTATTGGATAAAGGTGGCTTGCTGCCTCGTCATACGATTGAAGCTTACAATCAGTATGTGCAGATTGTGGCAGGAATGAAGGATTGAGCAGGAAGAGAAAGGGGTTTCCAAAGATGGCGAAAAAACGGCAGACGAAGAAAAGCCAGAAAAATACCAAGAAGAAAGATTTGTTTGTCACGATCGGTTCGATTGCCCTGACCGTTGTGTTAGTGGTAACGATGATTTTAAATGCACCGATTATTGATTACCGGACAATTACGAACGGAACGATGAGTACCCGGCAGATTTCGATTATGAAGTATTTTAAGGTCTGGCAGCCGTTGGTACAGAAAGAAGGAACACTCCAGAAACCGGTCAATACGGATGCTTCTGCTCTGAATCTGAAAGAAGATACAGATGATGCAGACCCAAAAGATGACGGGCTGGATTTGGATCAGATTGTCGAAGGACAATATACCGTGCTCTTTATGGGAATGGATGAAAGTGGAAAGCTGGCAGATGTCAACTGGATTTTCCAGTTTGACATTTTTGCAGGAACGATGAATGTCCTGCAAATTCCGAGAGATTGCTATATGCCAGCGTATGCGAACACCTCTACCAATAAGTTCAACAGCATCTATGGAACAGGGCAGGATGAAACGGTCACACCGATTCAGCGTGCAGTCAATGCCATTCAGGAGAGTTTCGGCTTGGTGATTGACTGTTATGTCAAGCTGAGCTGTACGGATATTGCAAACATTGTGGATTCCATCGGCGGTATTCCGATTGACCTGCCGGAAGAAATCATGTATGAAGCGGATAAAGTTCTGAAACCCGGAAAGCAGACGCTGAACGGACAGCAGGCAGAATGGTTTGTTCGATTCCGTCGGGAATACGATGAGGGCGATATTGGACGTGTAAAGGCACAGCGAATTTTCTTGGCAGCAGCCATGCAGAAATTGTTGGATATGAGCCAGACGGAATTGATGTCGGCGATGCAGAAAATCTATAAGAATGAATGGATTGCAACGGATTTATCGCTGGAACAAATCAGCATGCTGGCAGATTTTGCCGCAAAGCGATTGACCATGGACGGCGTAAATGTCTATATGGTTCCGGGCGAGGGCATCATGTACGAGGGGCAGGCAGTTTATTCGATTCATAAGACCGAAGCGATTGACCTCATCAACGAATATTTCCGCCCGTATCAGAACGAAATGTATTATGATGAGAGTACCATTGTGGAATTGGTCGACGAGAGCAATTATATTGACACCTATTCGGATACAGAAGAAAATCTGGGCGACATCCACAACGGAGATACTGAGGATGGAAAACAGAATATTTACAGCAATGGAAACTAAAGAAAATCACCATCAACACGAAAGGATTATCATTTCATGGAGCAGAAAGCAGTATTAGAAGCAATTGTAAAAGCATTGGACAGCAAGCGTGCCGAAGATATTCAGGTCATCGGCGTGAAGAATCTGACGATTTTAGGCGATTACTTTGTCATTGCCAACGGTACGAGTACCACGCACACCAAAACGCTGGCAGACGAAGTAGAATACCAGATGACAAAGCTGGGCATCGAACCGCTACACCGAGAGGGCAGAGGAAACGGTTCAAACTGGATCGTACTGGATTATAATGATATTATTATCCATGTGTTCTATAAGGAAACCAGAGCATTCTACCAGCTGGAACGGCTTTGGGCAGACGGCGAAAAGATGGATGTAACTGCATGGTTAAAGGAAGACTAATGCGGTAAAAAAGGAGGCATTTTCTATGGAAAACGGAAAGAAAATGATTACAGTTGTTGGAGCATACATGATTTTAAAGGGCATTTTGAATCTGATTTTGGGATTCAGTGCCAGCAATTTGGTTTCCCTGCTGTTTGCAGCAGTTTTGATTTTTGCAATGCTGAAACGGATTCCATATAGCCAGTATGTAACAGCCATTTTTCTGGCACTGATTTTCTTGGTCAACTTGCCGGCGAACCTGTCGAATTTGGGCTCGAACTGGATTTATCTGGTGGAAGGCTTGCTGGATGTCGGTGCAGCTGCCATTTTGGCATTCCATAAAGATGTAAAAGATTATTTTGCAGGTTAATGCAAACCAATCTCATGAAAAAACAAGAAAGAGGATGAAGCAACTATGAGCAAATATGACTTTACTGCCATTGAAGCAAAGTGGCAGCGGTATTGGGCGGAGCATGACACGTTCCACGCAGAGGATGATTATACAAAACCGAAGTTCTATGCACTGGTCGAATTCCCGTACCCATCTGGTCAGGGTCTGCACATCGGACACCCAAGACCGTATACCGCAATGGATGTCGTTTCCAGAAAGCGGAGAATGGAAGGCTATAATGTTCTGTTCCCGATGGGTTGGGATGCATTCGGTCTGCCGACTGAAAACTATGCCATCAAGCATAAGATTCATCCGGCAATCGTAACCGCAAACAATGTTGCAAGATTTAAGTCGCAGTTGCAGGCACTGGGTATGTCCTTTGACTGGGATCGGGAAATCAACACTACTGACCCGAATTATTTCCATTGGACACAGTGGATTTTCTTGCAGATGTTCAAGAAAGGTCTGGCATACAAGAAGGAAACAGCTGTCAACTGGTGTACTTCCTGTAAGGTCGTTCTGGCAAATGAAGAAGTTGTTGGCGGCGTTTGCGAACGCTGCGGCGGCGAAGTTGTACAGAAAGTAAAATCCCAGTGGATGCTGAAGATTACAGAATATGCACAGCGGTTGCTGGATGATTTGGATGAAGTGGATTATCTGGAAAAGATTAAGACCGCACAGCGGAACTGGATTGGACGTTCTACCGGTGCAGAAGTAGACTTCCAGACCACTGCTGGTGATACCCTGAAAATCTATACCACTCGTCCGGATACCCTGTTTGGTGCAACTTACATGGTTATTTCTCCGGAACATCCGCTGATTGAAAAGTGGGCAGACAAGCTGGAAAATATGGATGAAATCCGTGCATATCAGGAAAAGGCAGCTAGAAAGTCTGACTTTGAACGGACAGAAATGGCAAAGGAAAAGACGGGCGTTTGCCTGAAGGGTGTTCGTGGTATCAACCCAGTCAATGACAAGGAAATCCCGATTTTCGTTTCGGATTACGTTCTGATGAGCTACGGAACAGGTGCAATCATGGCAGTTCCGGCACACGATACCCGTGACTATGAATTTGCAAAGGTGTTCGACCTGCCGATTATCGAAGTAGTCAAGGGCGGCGATGTCACCAAGGAAGCGTTCACCGATTGTGCAACAGGTACGATGGTCAACAGCGGATTCCTCGATGGGATGTCTGTGGAAGATGCAAAGGTAAAGATTAAGGGCTGGCTGGAAGCAACTGGCAAGGGCAAGTCCAAGGTCAACTATAAACTGCGGGACTGGGTATTCTCTCGGCAGCGGTATTGGGGCGAACCGATTCCGGTTGTTTACTGTGACAAGTGCGGCTGGGTTGGATTGCCGGAAAGCGACCTGCCGCTGACACTGCCAGATGTAGAAAGCTATATGCCGACTGATAATGGTGAATCTCCATTAGCTGCTATGACTGATTGGGTTAATACAACATGTCCGTGCTGCGGCGGTCCGGCAAAGAGAGAGACTGATACTATGCCTCAGTGGGCAGGTTCATCATGGTATTTCTTACGCTATACTGATCCGCACAATAACGATGCACTGGCAAGCAAGGAAGCTATGAAGTATTGGCTGCCGGTAGACTGGTACAATGGCGGTATGGAGCATACTACACTTCATCTTCTGTATTCTCGTTTCTGGCATCGTTTCCTGTATGATCAGGGTGTTGTTCCGTGTCCGGAACCGTATCAGAAGAGAACTTCTCACGGAATGATTCTTGGTGAGAACGGTGAGAAGATGTCTAAGTCACGTGGAAATGTTATCAACCCGGATGATATTGTAAACGAGTTTGGTGCAGATACACTTCGTACTTATGAGATGTTTATCGGTGCATTTGAGCTTGCAGCAAGCTGGAGCAATGAGGGTGTAAAGGGATGCCGTCGTTTCTTAGAGCGTGTATGGAAGCTGCAGGATATGCTGACTGATGAGGAAGGTTTCTCTAAGGAATTTGAGACAAAGATGCATCAGACAATTAAGAAAGTTTCATTTGATTATGAGAATCTGAAATACAATACAGCTATTGCACAGCTCATGACTATGCTCAATGATTTCAGCAAGGCAGGTAAGATTACTAAGGGAGAACTCAAGACATACCTTATCTTACTTAATCCGGTTGCTCCACACATTACAGAAGAGATGTGGGAAGCAATCGGCGAGAACGGAAGAGTATATCAGCAGACATGGCCTGAATACGATGAAGCTAAGACAGTTGAGTCAACGGTTGAGATAGCAGTCCAGATTAATGGAAAGACTAAGTCTACTATCAATATCGCCAAGGATGCTGACAAGGACAGTGTAATTGCTGCCGCTAAGGAAGCACTTGGAAGCAGGCTTTCTGGTAACATTATTAAAGAAATATATGTACCGGGAAGAATTGTTAATATTGTTGCAAAGTAATTAAGAATAATAAAACATTAATTCATATTAAGAAGAGAGAGAAGCTCAGGCAATAGCCTGAGCTCTTTTTCGCTTAATTGCCCAGACATACTGTTGATGACTAACTGACAATCTTCTTTTGTGAAGGTTATACCGGATTTTTTAGCTTTATCATTAATAGCAAAAAGAAGAGGAATGATTTCATCATTTTTCTTTCCCTGGGATAAAGTCTTGAATTCGTT